>Ga0208825_1000769_pt1 | contig 28105 bp, 20 predicted proteins | sample AD_UKC113_MetaG_FD_184450 | JGI IMG/M metagenome (GOLD analysis project Ga0208825, IMG submission 184450) | Active sludge microbial communities of municipal wastewater-treating anaerobic digesters from Hong Kong - AD_UKC113_MetaG (SPAdes)... | ecosystem: Engineered > Bioreactor > Anaerobic >...
CCCCGCGTCAGTTCATCTGCAATCAGTTCAGCCTGTTTGAGCACGGTTTCTGTCGCTATAGCTTGCATATCCGGTGGATAGCCATATTGTCGCAATGTTCGTTTCACAATCACCTTTAATTTTGCTTTGACGCTTTCTTTTATCGTCCAATCAATTGTAGCATTCTGTTTTACCTTCTGATAAAGTACAACCGCTAATTCCCTCAACGTCTCCTTCTGCATCAATTCTCTTGCGCTTTCGTTGTCTGCAATGGCAGTATAGAATGCATATTCATAATCTGATAGTCCCATCTCCTGCGGTTCTTTATCCATCTTCTTAATTTCTTTACTTAGTTCGATTAACTCTTCGATAACCTCAACCGCTGTGATAATCTTATTGTGATATCTCTTGATAGAATCTTCGAGCATCTTCATAAGAGTTTGGCTTTGAACGAGGTTCTTCTTCATTCTTGACTTTATCTCGTCATTTAAAAGCTTTTTCAAAACTTCCAGGGCGATATTCTTATGCTCCATATTTTGAACTTCGATTAGAAACTCTTCCGAGAGGATTGAAATATCTGGTTTCTTTATTCCGGCAGCGTCAAAAATATCTATTACCTTTTCAGTTACAAGCGCTCGATCTATAACCTGCCTGATCGTAGTCTCTATTTCTTCGTTCGTTTTTCCTGTTCCAGCGCTATCAAACTTTACCAATCTGGCTTTTACCGCTTGATAGAAGGCAACTTCATCTTTTACTGCCATTGCCTGCTCATGAGGAATGGCGATAGAGAACGCCTTCGAGAGCGCTGTAACTTCATCAATGTAACGTCTCTTACCATTCTCAAGACTAAGAATGTGCTCTTCTGCAGAAAGAATGATTGAAAGCTTCATCGAGGTATTAGCCGTAAAATAATGCTCATAGTCAAATCCATGAAACATTTGAGAGACAATTTCTAATTTTTCAAGCATAATTTGAACAGCTTGTTCTTGAAGAACAGCCGGCTCACCTCTTCCTCCACTATCGCCATAAAATGATAGAGCATCTTTCAAATCAGAAGCAATTCCAAGATAATCCACAATCAATCCGCCTGGCTTGTCCTTATATACTCTGTTCACTCTTGTTATTGCCTGCATAAGTGTATGACCCCTCATAGGTTTATCGAGATACATCGTATGTAAGCATGGAACATCAAAGCCAGTAAGCCACATATCACACACGATAACGATTTTTAATTCATCATCGGGATTTTTCATTCGATCGGCTAAAACTCGCCTTTGCTCTTTGGTGGTGTGATGTTTAACCATCATGGGACCATCGGAGGAGGATGAGGTCATAACAACTTTGATTGCACCTCTCATCAGGTCATCACTATCCCATTGAGGTCTTATCGTAATAATTTCATTGTAAAAATCAACAGCGATGCGTCGCGACATCGTTACAATCATTCCTTTACCATCGAAGACTTCTTGCCTTTGTTCAAAATGGGTTACGATATCTCTTGCAATATGTTTTATGCGATCTTTGCTTCCAACCAATGCTTCGAGCTGTGTCCATTTTGCTTTGGCTTTTTGAGTTTCTGCAAAGTCATCTATTTTCAGCTCTTCATCGAGTTCGGCAATAAGTTTTTTCCCCTCTTCAGTTAGACCAACCTTTGCTAATCTGCTTTCATAGTAAATCTTTACAATAGCGCCATCTTCCTGCGCCTGTGAGATGTCGTAGATATCAACATAGTTACCAAAGACGGCTGGCGTGTTTCTATCTTCTTTTTCTATCGGCGTACCTGTAAAACCGATATAAGTTGCATTTGGAAGGGCGTCCCGCATATATTTTGCAAAACCATAGACAGTCTTTTTACCAATAATATTTCCATGCTCATCTTTCTCGTCGATTGTTTTTGCTTTGAATCCATACTGGGTACGATGCGCTTCATCAACGATGACAATAATATTTGCCCTATCCGACAACTTTGGATAAACATTACCTTCTTCAGGTTGAAACTTTTGAATTGTTGTAAATACAACACCGCCCGATGCTACATTCAACAATTTTTTCAAGTGCTCTCTACTTTCAGCTTGAATAGGGTCTTGTCTGAGAAGCTGCTTCGACGCTGCAAAAATATCGAACAACTGATCATCAAGATCATTTCTATCGGTGATGACTAAGATGGTCGGATTATTTAATGTTAGAATAATCTTCCCCGCGAAAAAAACCATCGAGAGCGATTTACCGCTTCCTTGAGTATGCCAGATAACCCCGCCTTTACGATCCCCAATAGGCTGAGCGCTTACACTGTTTAAATTATAATTTTCCGGGGACTCCATTATTTTGAGAACTTCAGCGCTTCTTTTTGCAAAATAACCAGATGCCCTCAAGGTAGATTCTACCGCTTTATTCACTGCATAATATTGATGATAATGCGCCAACATCTTGATTGTTTGAATGGATGTGATGTTGGTTTCTTTATCTTTTATCTTCAATTTGTCGAAGACGATAAAATGCCGGACAAGATCAAGCAATGTCTTCTTGTTCAGCATTCCTTTAATCAGTACCTCCAATTGGCTTACAAGCTTGGATTCATCCTTTGTACCGTCTATAGACTTCCAAGCCATAAAATAAGTGTAACCAGATGATATGGTACCAGCTTTTGCCTCTAAACCATCAGAGATCACTATGAAACCATTGTAATAAAAAAGAGTGGGGATTTCCTGTTTATAGGTCTGAATCTGTCTAAATGCCGAGCCTAACGTTGCTTGCTCATCTGCTGGATTCTTCAATTCGATGACCGCCAGAGGAATTCCATTGACAAAAAGAATAATATCAGGTCGTTTGTTTACATTACCTTCGACAACTGTGAACTGATTAACAACGAGAAATTCGTTGTCTTCTGGATTCTCAAAATCAATGAGCCAGACAAGATCGCCTTTCTCGATACCGTCTTTTTGATAACTTACCTTTATTCCTTCGGTAAGCATCCGGTGAAAGGCTTCGTTGTTTGCAATGATCTCTTGTAACCGAAAGCGCTGAATCTGCTTGATAGCATCGTCCTGTGCATCGACCGGAACACTTCCATTGATAGTGCGCACCGCCTTTGTCAGTCGATCGAGCAGGAGAACATCCTCAAACGATTTCCTTTCTGCTCTTGCTCCGTCTGGTGCTATCTCAGGACCGGATACGTATTTATAACCTTGATCTTCCAATAGTTTTATGGCGAACTCTTCTATCTCGGATTCTGTTATACGCCTCATAATTTCACCCTTACCTCTCCGCTCATTAGTTTTGGCAGCAAAGTATCACGAAGTTTTTCAAGGGTGCGGATTTGCGTTAATAAAAAATCGTGATTCATATAAAATCATACTTCCTGTATTTTCCCTTTGTAAGTTTCTGGAAATATCTTTGCAAGAGTTTGTAACGATAATTTTATTTTTTCAGACGAAAAAAGATTGGACTTCTCTTCAAGCTTCTTTTTCCATACTTTATCATTTTTAATGTAATCAATAATATTACCGATACTTAAATCTTTTTGATTTTTTATCAAATCAAGAGCTGCATAATCTACTGTTGTTATAAGTTCCAGTTCACTATTTCGTTGATATTTAAACTGCTTTAGCCACTCAAGAGCATCATCGAATCCATATCTGTTAATATATTTTTCAGCATCCTTATATTTTTCCCCTCTCTTGAAATGAGTTTTATCTACAGCTTCAATATATTTATTTTTTTCTGCAATCTTTTCGGGACCTTTATACCTTATGGAAGGATTGTAAGGACCAGCAGCCATCTTGGAGTATTCCTCGAGGACATTAATTCTCATATGTCTTTTCACGAGATACTCGCCTTTCGTAACTCTCATCCTGTCTGCCAGAAAATCATCATCCGACATTACCGAAACAATACCAGAGAAAAGTACTGACTCTTTAAAAGGACTTATCTTCTCGCTAGCTATAATTCTTACCTCTCCGCTCATCAGTTTTGGCAGCAAAGTATCACGAAGTTTTTCAAGGGTGCGGATTTGTAGTCTATTACATAAAATCTTCCTGATAATTGGATTTGAAATAGTAGCAAAAAGGTCAAGCTTATTATTTGCAGGTATATGCATCTTAATTCCTAATGTTTCTACTGGGCTTAAATTCGCTTGCGCAGTCCCTTTGGCCATTTCTTCCAGAAAATGCTTTGTCCTATTAATTCTAAAGAACGCGTATGTGTATGCGATATCTCTAGGATTCTTAGGAATAAGTTTCGCGACTCGCTGATTCAATAAGGCGTTATTAACATCAACAATACAACACCTTCCAACATTACCTGTAAGCGACAGCAAAATATCTCCAGGTTTCAAATAACAATAGTTAGGCATTTTTGACGGGATATAATTTATCTTATCAGTCTTTGAAACATCTAAACACCCATCTTGTACAGATTTAATTGTTATTAAGTGATATTTACCATATTCAGTAAATGTTTCTGACTTAAATGCGAAACCTGGAAGAATACATATCATATCGGCCAGAGTCCCTTCTTCCCACCCTTCATCCGCCTCCTCTATAAACCACTGCCGAAACAGCGTTTCTGCCATCTGCTCCAACGTCTTGTTTTCCCGGTTAAGCAAGTCTATCTTGTCATCAAGGCTCCCAAGCACAGAGGCGATGGCGCGCTGTTCTGGGAGGGGAGGAAGAAGAATAGAATATCGAGAGATGCTCGTTCCACTAATATTCTCTTGGGCACTATTACTATCTATATTGTTCTGAATAAATGCCTGAAAATCTTGACCCTGTATTGAATAATACACGAATTTCTTATCTGTGTTGTTTTTAGGAACTATTTTCGCTACCCGTTGATTCACAATTGCAGCTTTATTTTCATTTAATCTGCCAATTTTGCCAATAGTAGCACCAGTCATAGCAATTACAAAATCATCTTTCAATATTTTATACTTTTCTAGTTTTTCAGAGTCATAGTAGGCTAAATCAACTTTCATTGAATCATAAATATCTATATATGGTGGATTGATGTCTGTAATTTTTATTACAGGAATTCCTTCGTTTCCAAAATGCTCACTTTTAAAAGCAAAACCAGGAACAATTTCTGCAACCTCTGCCAGCTTACATTCCCGCCACCCCTCCGGTATCCTGTCACTCATCAATCGGCTCCTTCTCTACACAGATCGAGGTCGAGTACCGATAGTCCTTTTCCTTTCATACGGTATGCACAACGCTTGTGCATATTCCGATAGGTATGCACAATTTTATTATTTTTTTGTGCGCTTACGATAGGTCTTGCATAAAAGATGTGCATTTCATTACTTTTTGAATAGTTCATACAGACCTTTATTCTTGAAGATAAACTCGTTTCCGACCTTCTCCTTTTCAAGTATCCCCATTTCTACCAGTCTATTTAGATATTTACTTGCAGTATTCCTTGATGAGGCGATCCCCTGCTCTACAAGAAAGGCATATTTACAATAGACTTGCGTGAACAGAGTCTCTAGCAGTTCGAAGCTGTATATTTCCGGCGCTTCAGATTGAATCTTCACCTTTGTTTCATTAAATAGTTCAGTTATGGAAGAAATCCTGTCAAGGGTATATTTTGCTGTTTCTTCTACCGCTTTAAGCATAAAGAGTATCCATTCTTCCCAGTTATTCTTCTCGGTTACGTCCAATAATAACCGATAATAATCGTTCTTATACTCGTTGATGTATTTCGATAGGTACAGGACAGGATCTTCCAGTAAATTGTATGCAGAGAGCAGCAGCACATTGATCACTCTGCCTGTTCTACCGTTACCATCTTTGAACGGGTGGATTGCTTCGAACTGATAGTGGAGTATTGCTATCTTTATAAGCGGGTCTATCTCGTCGGATTTTGAGTTGGCGACCGTTATCCAGTTATCCAATTTTTCTAAAATCACATCCCTGCAACATGGCGGCGTGTAAATTCTTCTATAATCATTTCCGATATAGACTAGAAAATCACGGATGCCATCATTTTCATTCTTTATATTCCTGTAAATCTTCTCGATTAATTCTACGGAAAACTCCTTCTTAGATTTTATAACTTCAAATCCATCTACCAATGCCTTCCCATATCTCAATACCTCCTTGGTGTGTGGGTCTGCCTCGGAATCTGCGGTAAAAGCCTTGAAAAGTTTATCATTCGTTGTGAAGACATTCTCAATAGATGAACTGTCTTTTGCTTCCTGAAGGCTCAAAGTATTGATAAATATCTTCGGATTCGGAATTGATGACAGTCTTCCTTTTAATTCTGCAAGTGCCCGATTTGCTTTATTTGCCTGTTCATAGACGCTTAACAGATGCCAATATCTCTCGTCTGGCAAAATATCCGGCAATTGATTATATGGCTCATTAGCGTCAAATTTCATTTTTCCTCCCCCATTTTAATCTTTTTTAGATTTTTTTTTATGACTTCGTTCAGCCGTTCTTCTTCCTTCATTTGCTCTCCCAATTCTGCTTTAAGCTTCGCAAAGCGTTCTTCGAAGTCAAAATCATCCTCATCATCAGGAAGTCCAACATAACGGCCGGGTGTGAGCACATAATCCAATTCCCGCACTCGTTCAAGCGAAGCAGAATTACAAAAGCCCTTTATATCTTCATAATTTCCATTCGGATTGCGCCAGTTGTGGTAGGTAGAAGCGATCCTTTCGATGTCCTCTCTGGAAAGCTCGCGGGTCCTGCGGTTTATAAGATGTCCCAAATTACGAGCATCAATAAAAAGAATCTCATCTCGCCTATTCCTATATTTTCCATTTGCCTTGTTCCTGCTAACAAACCAGAGGCAAGCTGGTATTTGAGTGTTCAGAAATAGTTTTGGAGGAAGGTTAACGATGCAGTCAACAAGTCTATCTTCGATGATTTGCTTCCGTATTTCTCCTTCGCCGGAGGTCTTAGAAGTAAGCGAACCTTTTGCCAGCACAAAACCTGCAATTCCACTCGGCGCAAGATGATAAATAAAATGTTGCACCCAAGCATAGTTTGCATTTCCCTCTGGCGGTACGCCATACTTCCATCTTCCATCTTTTCTTAGTAATTCTCCGCTCCAGTCGCTATCGTTAAAAGGCGGATTAGCCAGCACATAATCCGCTTTTAAGTCTTTATGCGCATCGTTTAGAAATGAGCCTTCATTATTCCATTTGACCTGTGAGCTATCTATGCCCCGGATAGCAAGGTTCATCTTGCACAGTCGCCATGTAGTAAGATTACTCTCCTGTCCATAGATGGAAATATCGTTTACCCTGCCCTGATGTTGGGCTACAAACTTTTCTGACTGCACGAACATTCCGCCAGAACCACAGCACGGGTCAAAGACTCTGCCATTAAATGGTTCAAGCATCTCAACCAACAATTCAACGACACTTCGGGGAGTGTAGAATTGTCCTCCCTTCTTGCCTTCCGCCAACGCAAACTCTCCTAAAAAATACTCGAAGACATGTCCTAGAATGTCAGCGCTTCTGGCTTTTGCATCGCCGATAGCGATATTTCCAATAAGATCGATCAGTCCTCCAAGGTTGGTTGGATCGAGATTCCCCAGCGAATAAACCTTTGGTAGAACTCCTTTTAGCGATGGATTCTCTTGTTCGATGGCATCCATCGCGTTATCTACAAATTTACCAATATCCGGTTGTCTGGCTTTTGACTGAAGATTTGACCAACGCGCTTCAGAAGGAACAAAAAAGACATTCTCGGCTTTGTATTCATCTCTATCTTCAGGATCTGCTCCAGCGTAATCACCATCGCCTTTTTCCAGCTTTCTATGCAATTCCTCAAAGGCATCCGAAATATATTTTAGAAAGATAAGTCCCAAAACAACATGTTTATACTCAGCAGCATCTATATTTTTTCTAAGCTTGTCAGCCGATGCCCAGAGTTGCTTTTCAAGTGGTTCTTCCTGCGCTTTATTATTATTATTTGCCATCTTTATATTCCCTTTGGCGCTGCCTTCGAGAGCCTCAGGCAGCGACTCTTGACGGTGGCTGAGGTGGACAGCTGTCCGTATCAAAGCCACCATGTTAGTTACTGTTCTCTACTATTTTATTTCACTTTACAATTCTATTGCTACCTTTATTGCATAATCTGGGTTAAGGGAGAATGCAAAATTCTCTATATTTCAACAATAAATTTTTATTAACGCCAATTTCCTGCTTCTATGCAACAGATTCATCATAATAAATTTCTGTGCTTTCTAAATGGCTGCATTGGAATCTATTGCAACGATGTTCTGTAGCGATTCCATAATTTTTATCTGACCGAAAGACAAAATGCGGATTATGCAGTAATAGCATTTTCGAAGAAGATTCTCTCTATAATTTGTTCGTGATCATCGAGTGAAATATACACCCTTTGTATAATATTATCAATTCTTGATTCCAATTTGTAATAGCCACAATAGATTCCACTGAAAATATTTTGCACGCAAATCGCGCAAATGGACGCAGATTATAAATTAGAAATGTCCACCTTGATACGCTAACTGAGTTTATCTTTGCTTTCATTGGCGCTGCCTTCGAGAGCCTCAGGCAGCGAATCGGACTGGTAGCTGAGGTGGACAGAAGCAGCATGGTAGCTGAGGTGGACAGAAGCAGCATGGTAGCTGAGGTGGACAGAAGCAGCATGGTTGCTGAGGTTCTTGAAGCAACCAGTTTTATCTCTCTTACTTACGATGCTTCTTTTTCCTTTATTACATAATTTAGAACCAGCTTTGTTTTCATTGGCGCTGCCTTCGAGAGCCTCAGGCAGCGAATCGGACTGGTTGCTGAGGTTCGCAGAAGCATGGTTGCTGAGACTCGCAGGAGCATGGTTGCTGAGGTTCTCGAAGCAACCAGTTTTATCTCTCTTACTTACGATGCTTTTTTTTCCTTTATTACATAATCTGGGTTTAATTTCACGTTCTGCGGCATGTAAATGAAGCCCTCGATAAAGTTCGTAATAGTGAATATGCACGAGTCTCGGGGAAAGATAAACGATTTATCAAAGGACAGAAATACAATCTTTTATCCCATCGAGAGAATCTATCAATGTCGGGACAGAAAACATTACAGACATTACTTTCTGCAAACAAACGACTTCAGAGGACCTTATCTTCTCAAAGAACAGTTCAGACAACTCTGGGATTACCGTTCTGAAGCGTGGGCTAGTTAGAAAGCTTCCTTACGATGGCAGAGGTTGAAACCTTACGAAAAATTTGCTCAACTCATTGAACGTTATTGGGATGGTATTGCTGCTTTTTGTAAACCAGAAAATAAAGTCTTTCTCGGATTTGTTGAAGGATTAAGCGCTAAAATTAGAGTCATTCGACGTCGAGCGTATGAACTCCATGATGAAGAATATCTTCGTCTTAAAATCTTAACGTATATGCTACCTGATATTTAATAACTCAATTCTCGCTCTTTCTATCCGCTCGTTTGAGAGAAGAGCCTAAATTTTTTTATTTCGCTTCTTCAGAAACAGAAACATCAGAATATATTGTGCGCTTGCCTCGCGCTACAGAAATCCATTTAGGCGCTGAATCAACCAGTACTGTAACAACACATACCATAATGATTATTGTAAGAAGAAGATTGATGAGTCCCGGCACCCGCGTGCTGGGATTTGCTACCTGTGGCAGAAACAGATTGAGTATATTCATTGTACCTGCGGTGAGCGTTGTTATTGCAAGGAATATTAAAGGGACGATCGTCACCCAGGAATATTTTGCCTTTCCACGATTTATGATGTATGAAGTTCCAATCGTCAGCGCAACTGCAGCCAATAATTGATTGGCGGTTCCAAACATAGGCCAAATTGTTGTAACTGTTCCAGTGTAAATAAAATATCCCCACGCAAGCACAATGAGGAAACTTGCAATTAGATTTCCTGGAAGCCAATTCGTACGACCAAGCGGTTCATAAACTTTCCCAAGCATCTCCTGCAAAACAAAACGACCAATTCTCGTTCCCGCATCAATCGTTGTAAGAATAAAGAGAGCTTCGAACATGATTGCAAAATGGTACCAGTAAGACATAAGAGAAGTCAACCCAGGTATTGCAGAAAAAATTTGAGCCATTCCAACAGCAAGAGATACAGCGCCACCGGTACGGCCGATAATTTTCTCGCCAACTTCAGCCGAAAGTTGCTGAATATTCGATTCTGTAAATCCCATCGCTTGCAGTTGTGGAAGGATAGACTGAAACTTTTCTACAGGAACATTGATCATAAAGTAATCCAACGGAAACAAACTCGACGCAGCAATCAATGCAAGTACGCTGACGAATCCTTCTGCGAGCATTGCTCCAACGCTAATGAACTTCATCTCAGATTCTCGCATCAACATTTTTGGCGTCGTGCCTGAACTTACAAGCGAGTGGAAACCAGATACAGCTCCGCAGGCGATAGTTATAAAAAGATATGGAAACAGCGTTCCTGGTACAACAGGTCCGTTTCCATGGATATAAGAAGTGAAAGCCGGCATTTTCAAGTTCGGTGCAACAATAATGACGCCAACTGCAAGCATTCCAACTACACCCAACTTCATAATTGAGCTGAGGTAATCTCTTGGTGAAAGTAAAAGCCATACAGGAAGCACCGATGCAAGAAAACCATACGCTGCAAGAAGAATCGTCAGTGTTTTATGGTCGAAGGTAAACCATGAAGCAATCGAAGAGGTCGGAATATATTTGCCATAGACTACCGCCAGCGTCAGCAAAATTACTCCGCCGATTGTTGCCTCGACTATTTTTCCTTTCCGAACTTTAAACATCCATATTCCCATAAGAATAGCGATCGGAATGGTCGACGCAATAGTAAAAACTCCCCACGAACTCTCCGCTAATGCATTTACAACCACAAGTCCCAATCCTGCCATTGCGATAATTAGTATAATGAGAATTGCAACCGAAGTGGCTGTTCCACTCACCTTGCCAATTTCTGCTTTCGCAATCTCCGCCAGCGATTTTCCATCGTGGCGAATCGAAGCAACAAGAATAATGTAGTCATGCACTGCGCCTGCAACAACGGATCCTATAACCATCCACAGAAAACCCGGAAAGTATCCGAATTGTGTTGCAAGCACCGGACCAACAAGAGGACCAGCGCCAGCAATTGCCGCAAAATGATGACCAAAGAGTACCCATTTATTCATCGGATAGTAATTCTGTCCATCATACAAACGATGTGCAGGCGTCTGCCTTGCATCATCGGCTACGGCAATTTTCGCAGCAATAAATCCAAAGTAAAAACGATATGCCAACACAAAAAATGCTAAAGCGCCAAGAACAAGCGGAATTGCATTCATAGTTCATCCTTCTTTCTTCAATGACTACAAAAAAATTTACACACAAATCATAATAAGGTTTACAAATGAAATACGTTTTTTATATGATTAATTTTTACCTTCGAACCTGTTTTTTCAATTCCAATGAAATCGAACCGACACGGCTGATCGTCAATATTGTGCTCGAAGTAGTATCCTTCGGCAGCGGCATATAATCGTTCTTCTTTTATTTCTGTCAACGCATCCTCAGGAGTTCCATATCGAGCGGATGTTCTTGTTTTCACTTCCACAAAAACAAGATCATCTCCATCCTTTGCAACAATATCAATTTCAGTATGCTGAAATCGGTAATTACATTCGAGAATTTCAAAACCAAGTTCCTGCAAATATTTTACAGCAAGGCTTTCGCCTTCTTTGCCTAAAGTGTTTTTTTGATTCATAATATATTGTAAGAATTGAAACGAGAAAATTCAATACATCAACGAATAACGTTCAACCGAGATTAAGCAATAGAAAACTTTAATCCAGATTATGCAATAACGGTAGCAATAGAAGTGTAAAGTGAAGTAAAATAATAAAAGGAATAGAAGACCATAACCGAAATAGTGGCTTCGATACGGACTGCCGTCCACCTCAGCCACCGTCAGGAAATCGGTTGCCGAGTAGCCGTAAGGCGTATCGAGGCAACAGACTTTGCAAGTTTCTAATATATTGGATAAACTTTTGGTTCTTTTTTTTAAGAGAAAAGAACAAAGAATGAATAGGGGAATTTTGTAACCGGTGGCTTCGATACGAGCTATTGCTTTACTCAGCCACAATATTTTCCCTATCGCCAAGAGATTTGCAGAAAGTTCTTCGATGAATTTCACACAGTCCATATTTCAATATCGCTTCTCGATGGAAGCGCGTACCATAACCTTTATGCTGAGCAAATCCATATTCAGGAAATTTTTTGTCGTATTCACGCATCATTCTATCACGCGTCACTTTTGCTACAATCGAAGCAGCGGCAATCGTAAACGACAGCGCATCTCCATCAATGATTGTTTTGTATGGAACATCCGATTTACCGAATGAATTACCATCAACCAAAACATACTGCGCCGGCGCCTGAAGTTGTTGAAGCGCTATTTCCATTGCACGATGAGTTGCCTGCAAAATGTTTATTTGATCAATAGTGGTATGATCGACAACTCCAATACCAACTCCAACTGCCTGCTCCATAATAATCGGATAGAGTTCTTCACGCTTTTTCTCAGGTAAGTTTTTGGAATCATCAACGCCTTCGATTATTGTCTCAGGTGGGAAAATAACTGCCGCTGCAACAACAGGTCCCGCCAGCGGTCCTCGTCCTGCTTCATCGATACCAGCAACATACTGTAAACCGTCCTTCCACAAAGTTCGTTCAAAATCCAAACTTATATTGCTCATAGGATTCCCGCTCCTCCGATTATCCCAATCAATCCCACAACCATACCGATTTTGAACAAACTACTCACAGTGTGCATCGTTTTCGAATCAGAAGATTTCCACGAGAGAATTGTTCCAGCGATAAACAATATATTTGCAATAATAACACACACAGTAAAAGCGGAACTATAAATTCCTTTTGCAACAACTACAAACGATAAGAGAATCGTCGCAAAGACAACAATGCTTATAATTATTCGAGAAGGAAAAACTCCATATCGAACCGGCAGCGTGAATGCTCTCTGCAATCGATCGCCTTCCATATCTTCAACGTCCTTCACAACTTCACGAGCTAAATTCGTCAAGAAAGCAAAAGCTGCCGGAACGAGCGCTTGATCAATTTTCATCATTGCGCTTCCGCCATATAGAAACGTCAATCCAGTCATCAATGCAACGATAAAATTTCCAATCAACACTTTTTGCTTCCAATAGTTCGAGTAGAAATAAAGCATGAGAATTGCAAAAAGGACGATTCCAACTGCAAGCCAATGAATCCCCATACTAAAAACAATTCCGAGCAAAGAACAAACAATCCACGCATTCCGAGCTTGCCGAGGCGTAAGTTCTCCAGATGGCAATGGTCTATTCGGTTTGTTAATTTTATCAATCTCGATATCAATGTAATCGTTGAGCGCGTTTGCACCTGCGGCAACACTTGCAGAGCTGCAAGCAGCAAGCAGAACAACTGACAAATCCTCGAGCGTTGCGCCTGAAATCCAACAAGCAATGACGATTGCGAAAAACGTGATCAGCACGTTCACCGGTCGCACAAGATGCCAATATCCATAGAACGACTTAGTTGCCATTACTCACTCGAACATGTAATTTTGCTGTACTGAATGTATCGCCTTTTCCAAAAGCAAGACTGACGCCTAAAAATCCTATCGCTGTATTGAAGCTCACGCCGCCGCCATATCCTACAGGATATCCCGATTGTTTTTTCAATTCTTGCAAATTGTTTTCCGGTTGATAGTAATATCCAGCATCTGCAAATACAAAGAAGTAAGATTTTGGCGCAAATAAAAACCGATATTCCGCACTGCCCCAAATAATTTTCGAGCCGAGGAACTGCCCTTCTCGATAACCTCTCAATGTTGTAGCGCCGCCTAAAAGATACATATCCGTAATATCATTGAGTGATGAAAAAATACTCCTCAGGTGAGCTTCGACTGCCAGAATTTGTCTCGATACGATCCGTTTGTACATTGCTCCATCGAATACAACTTGCTGTGTCGTACTCTTCGATGCTGGTTGCTGGTTCAAAGACGATTGATGTTTCTTTCCTGTGCTGTAGGATGTGTAATAGACATATCCTTCTGTTGGGACATAAAGATTATCTCTTGTATCGAATCGAATCGAGGCTCCTATTGTATTTGTTTGGCTCGACGGCACAATGCTTTTTCCATAACCTTCGATTCCATTGACAGTCGTAATCGAACCAGATGCGCCAACCGAAAATTCTTCTGTAAACATATAGGTCGCTGAAACAGTATAGTAATTGCGAATGTATGTTGAATCTTGCTTGCGCTGTGTAAGTCCAAGAGTAAGATTTATTGGATAGGAAAAAAGCCACGGTTCGTTATAGTGAATTTCCACATCCTGCGTAAGAGCGCGTTCACGCGACCAGCGAATTCCAAGCGAACGGGCTGTGCCAAATAAATTTCCAAACTGCAGAGAAACCAATCCAGTTACATATCCTTTGCTCTTTGAATCCGATGAAGGAACATAGCCAACGACTCCATCAAAGAAGATAGAATTTCCTTCCGTTACCCGAACTTTCAAACCGCCACGAAGAGTTGTATCAGAATGCTGAGAAGGAAAAATAAAAAGCTCTGGCTCCGAAACAGAAGAGAACAATCCAAGTTTATTCAATCGCTTCTGAACAAGTTGTGGAAGCTCAGATGTATACATTTGACGAGGTCGCAGGCGACTCTCACGACGCACAATTTTTTCTTTTGTCGTTTTCAATCCCTCAACTCGAATTTCGTCTATCGTAACTTGCTGGCGTTTCTCAACAAGCAGAACAATTCGCCATCCGATTGTCTGTTTATGTTCTTCACGTGCAAGAGAATCCACAACAATGCGAGCGAATGGAAATCCTTTTTTATCATAGAATGATAAAACATCACGAATATCTTGCTCAAGTATTTCGGGGATAAATGGTTTCCCCGGTACAGTACGACAAATAGATTCCCACATCTCGAAGGTGAACATAGGATCACCAACTAATTCCAGAGAATCCACAACTGATTGCTTTCCTTCATGGATGAAAAATTCAACATCGGTAACTCGTGCGCTTGAGTCATGCAAAATAGCAATTGAATCAATGAACGCATCAAGGAAGCCTTCCTCCGCATATCGTGCAATGAGTCGCTTGCCTGCATCATTGAGTGATTGTTGCGAATAGACGGCGCCTTCTTTTAATGAAAGAACTTGAACCACAGTAGTCGTTGAGAAATATTTATTTCCCTTGCATACAACTGTTCTAAGTGGGAAATTATCGTTCGACCAAAGAGAAGCGCTCAACAAAGGCACAATCATAAAAGTAATCCGCCAAAACCGTCTTAGGAACATTTGCCTATATCCTCAGGCAAGAGCGAGAATGCAACTTGAGTTATGCATGGGATTACCGAATTCTTCCCCATAAATCAAGTAAAGGATACTGCAACCGATAATCGCCAAAACCTGTTTCATCAACAAAAACAAATTCACGATTGAGTTTATAGTAATACCAAATTTCATACGGTTTGGAATCCGACTCAAACGGATGGCGCTCGATATTCTCTGGCGGTCCATACTGAATATAAACCATTCCCATATCTGATTGCCACCCTTCCATAAATCGTGTAAAGTTTTGATTCGCATAGGCAACTCGATCGTAATATTCTTCCATCAATTCATTCCGCGGCGTATTCGGATCAGGATCGAGTTTCTTCCAGAACTCAATGAACAGTTTCCGTTTTTCTTCCTCTGTCGGAGCATTCCTCATCTTATCAATTTCGGATGGCTTTGCGATGTAACGCAATTGCTCAATCGCCTTGTTGATGTCGGTAATCGTCGCTGGTAATCCACGTAATTGTACATAGATTATTCTACTCGAAGCTGCCTTCGGCAACGCAAGGCTGTCTTTTCCTAAGCCAACAGCTTCGATTGTAAGCTTAACTCTATTTGTAGAAAGATTACTTCCATCCATTCCCCAGATTACTTGTGTACGACTTCCCTGCAATTCTTGAGTTCTTGTGAACTGTAAAATTTTTTGATCCTTTTCATTGAAAAACGTTGCTGTAAGAAGAATCGAGTCCAATTGAATTTTCGAATACACTTCAAAGAAAACAGTAAGATTTTGCTCGTCCTGAAGAAATCTTCCGCTGAAATTCGGAATAATATTTATCCGCCCATTTTCTTGCAGCGCTTTACTCACCAACATAATATTGCTAAGACTGAACGTCGGAAGAAAGAAGTTCGGCACACTTACAGGTCGATCCATCTTTACAGTTTTTTTTGACTCATTGTCTATCACTGAAATTTCGAGATTATAACTTCCAGGATCTATATCTTTTGAAAATTGTTGAACAGCGGTTCGACGCGTCGACACAGTTTCAGAAAAATTCTCAGCCTCAAGCGATATTCGCCGCGTAAGGCTCCATACTTGCTTTACCGAATCTTTTAACGACAGTATTACATCTAACGAAGCAATATATCTATTATCTTTCTTTATAAATGTTACTTCCGAGTACGGAATTTGAAGGTAGATGTTTGCAGCTGTTTTTCCAGCTGAATCCGATTCAAAGCAAAGCATGTCAAGGAACAATTGCATCGGCGGCGGTTGTTGCGGGCTTTGTGCAAACGCCGAATGAGTAACGACAACAAAGAGTAAAAATGAGAAAACAAAAAAACGTCCTCTCTTCAAAATTTTGCCATCCATACTTTTCATATCACACTTCCTCCTGTAATAATTTTGCCTCAAGATCATATTCTGCAGCAGCAGTAATATGCGCCGTAATAAAAGAACCAACATGGATATCTTTATCAGAATATACGACGACTTCCTGATCTATTTCCGGCGCATCCCATGCTGTTCGTCCAATTGCATAATCATCTTCAACTTCATCAATAAGTACTCTTACATTACTATCGAGAAGCGATTCGTTACGCCGCAATGAAATACTTTGCTGGAGTTTCATCAACGCATCGAGTCGTTCCATTTTTACATCTTCAGGAATTGGATCGCCCAATTCATAAGCTGCAGTACCTTCTTCCTGCGAGTAAGTAAAAACTCCAAGTCTGTGAAATTCCATTTCCTCAACAAAATCATACAACTGACGAAAATCATCTTCCGTTTCATCTGGGTATCCAACAATTAGAGTTGTGCGAATGGCAATATCTGGAATTTCTTCCTTTAATTTGTAAAGTAGTTCTTTGGTAGCGCGCGCGGAAATACCGCGCCGCATCGAACGCAAAACGGAATCAGAAATGTGTTGAATCGGAATATCAATATAGTGGCAAAGTTTTTCGCAGTGTTGGAATGCATCAATAAGGTCGTAGGGAAATTGCGACGGATACGTGTAAAGCAATCGAACCCATTGAATGCCGTCAATATGATTCAGCTCTTTCAATAATGACGCAATTTCCCGTCGACCATAAAGATCGATTCCATAGAAAGTTGTATCCTGTGCAATGACAATTAATTCTTTAACGCCTTGCTCGGCAAGATTCTGGGCTTCAAGAATCAAATCTTCTTTTGGAACGGAACGGTGTTTTCCACGAATTAGTGGAATAGCGCAGAAGGAACACGAATGATCGCATCCTTCTGAAATTTTTAAGTACGCATAGTGCTGCGGTGTTGTGATAATTCGTTGACCGACGAGCTCGTTCCGATACTTTGCGCCAACAGCCGATAGTACTCTATCGAATTCATTCACACCAAAAATTTCATCAATCTCTGGAATCTCACTCTGTAACTCATTTCGGTATCGCTCAGAGAGACATCCCATCACAACGACAGAGCGAAGCTTGCCTTCTTTCTTTCGTTCTGTAGCCTCAAGAATTGCATCGATAGATTCCTGTTTTGCATCCTGAATAAATCCGCAGGTATTGATGATAACAGTATCCGCTAGAGCAACATCGTTTACTAATTCAAGGTGAGAATTGTTGAGGTGTACAAGGAGATGCTCGGAGTCAACAACATTTTTGGGACAGCCGAGAGTTACAACGCAAACTTTTCTTTTGTTGGTCATTGAACAGCATCGTGTAATTAAGATAACACAATAAAATCTATGTAAAGATACACAATTGGCGCTATGAAAACCAGACTATCGAAACGATCGTATACACCGCCATGCCCCGGCAGAATCGAAGAAGAATCTTTTACGCCGGCATCGCGTTTAAATCGAGATTCTATTAAATCGCCAAGCTGACCGAATATTCCAATTAGCGCTCCAAGGATAAGCGCATGGTGCATTGCCAGATAATCAAGGAAAAAAATCTTTGCGACAATCATTGTGCCGACAGCAAAGACAAAACCAAACACTGCTCCTTCCCATGTTTTTTTAGGACTAACACGCTCAAACAACCGATGCTTTCCAAGCCAAGTTCCTCCAAAGTATGCCGCTGTGTCGCACATCCAGATTGAAACAAACACTGCCGCAACGGTAAATCCACCCCAATGTTGAATTTGCAGCAACTGCTCATCATTTGGAAAACCGACTCCAAAGAATTTATACGCAGGGAAACCGTACGGAAATAATTCTCTTGTAAAAATCAGAGTACCAAAGCATAACGAGACGATCAACATTCCAACGACGGTAACAGCAACATTGATAATCGGCGAACCTTTTTGTCGGAATAACTCACAGAGCATTATTCCAAGAAGGAATACAAGAAGAATGACTGTAAAAAGTTGATGCTGTGAGAACATTGCAAGATGAATACCTCTCTCTGCAAAAAATTTATAGATATCTAATTGCAATCGCTCGTACACAAACACTCCATTGATCAAAAATCCGCCAATGAGTCCAACTGTTTTAAGAGGGAACGCGCCTTTTCGCTCCGCAAGTTTGTACCATTCGTAGAGCGAGAGTGATGAAATAATTGCAACGAGAGCAAAGAAGAAATATCCGCCTTCCATCACAAGCCAAAGGATGAGCGGAATTCCAACTACAGCAACAATGATACGAGGTAAAAGTTTATCGAACGTAGCCATAAAATTTTTAAGTATTCTTTTCATTTACTGGTTGTGTAGCATGAAGATATATTCTAAATGTGAAGTAAAAAATAAATCCGACAAAGACTATCTGAAGGAGAAGAAATGGAATGCTTGTTGAACCTCCGCTTGCGGCAAGCGATGAATCAACATCATAGCCCAGGTAGATTGCAAAAATCGAAATTGCATTATTTAAAAAGTGAGCGGCAATTGGGAGTAACATTGTACCTGAACGGTACCGAAGTAATCCGAGGAAGATACCGATACCAATAAGAGGGATAATGTCAAAAGGATTTAAATGGAAGATTCCGAAAATGGCGCCAGAAAGAACAGCAGAAGTAAACGGAGTAATCACATGCTCAAAGGAGCGTTGAATAAGTCCGCGGAATAATGTCTCTTCAATGATCGCTGGTACTACTGCCACAACGCATAGTACAACGATCAGTTCAGGTATTGAATTCGCTGATGTAATTGCTTTCGTCATTTCCATTAACATTTGTTTCAGTGGTTGGAAAAATTCTTCAATAGAAACCGGCATAGGAATAAGGTCTTGCAAAGCACTATAGATTTCACATATCCATTGAAGCACAAGGAGCGAAAGCAAACCAAACGTCGATTCTTTTAACTTTGGAACACGCATAGGAAAAACGTCGCGAAGATTAGGCGACAGTAGTTTTGCAAACAGAATCGTTGGAAGAAAAATAAAAATTGTTTGTCCAATGACAGCAGACCAGCGAACCACTGTTGGATGAAGAAGCGGTAGCATAAATACTGTAGACATATATAGAGACAAAAACCCGCCGCCAATTTGATAAAGAATGAAAATACACACAAGCGCCACTGCGGCAAAAAGAAACGGATGAATATTGTGTTGTTCTACAAAAGAGAGCTTGGGTTCGTTCTTGAATTCAATTTGTTTTATTGGTTGAACAGGTTGTTCCATATCATTTCATCCTTGCGTTTATGCTTGCAGATAAGAGAGGAAACATTATTTCATGGTGTCCAATAAAATAGTAACCTTTCCCTCCATCCTGGGTTGGTCGCTCTACAACATTTTTTTGCGAACGATAGTGACGAATCATATCGAATGTTGCAGTTGTAAACCCTTTTGCAGGATAACCAAGATTGCGTGCAACTGTCAATGCTTTCAAAAATACTTCCGGCATAATGACCGCAGAACCAAAATTCAATACAACTCCACCACCCTGCAAATCTTTTACTGAATTGATGAACACTTTGAAATCCCGGAAACTCATTTCACCAGTCGCTGCACCGCTCATACTTGGTTGTTGATGAATAATATCGGTACCAATTGCAGCATGGACTGTTACTGGTACATCGAGTTCATAACACGATGATAGTAAACTATAGCGGCGAAATTTCCCTTTGGCATTAAGAATTGCTTTCCCCAAAGTTTCGCCATATCCACAATCAGAAGATTCCATTCCGGCAATAAGAGCGTTGTTGATAAAATCGCCTGTCTCTTTTGCCATTCCAAATGTTCCATCGAGCAAAGCGGAAGCTACATCTTCCGATGTGTGTCCCCACATCGCCATTTCGACATCGTGGATAGCAGCAGCACTGTTCATTGCTACATGCGTAATAACGCCTTCTTTCATCAAATCAATAATAAGTGGACTACAACCGACTTTAATAACGTGAGCGCCCATCATCAGGATGACAGGTTTTCCTTTTTTGCGTGATTTGAGGACATCATCAACAAGCGCTCTGAATTGTTCCCCAACAAGAATATGTGGTAACGAATTATAGAATTCTAAAAAACTTGCATCTTTCTTTACTGTTTGAGCAAACGCTCGAGGACGAACTTTGCTTTTCCGCTTAGTAACAGAAATTGTTCTAACTTTTTCTAAACTTTGTTGGTGATACTTTGCCATTGAATAAGCCTTTATTTTACTTTAGCCGTAATTGGTTCTTGTACGCCATGATACTCACGCAATTCGGCATTGATAGAACCAACCACAATTTTTGTATTCACTTTCACTGGGATTTTTTTCTCATCATTCGTAAGCCAGATAAGAATTCGTCCTTCATTCTTGAACAAACCACCTTCTTTTACCAACGGCTCAACAATAAATGTATCAAATGTTCCAGCGCTCACCGATACGCGTTCAAACCCGAGAAATTTAACCGCAAGTAAATATGTAGAATCTTTATAAAAATTGTTGAGATATATTTTTTCTCCTGGTTTGAAATGTGAAAAATCAAGCGTACGAACATAGAAGAACGCCGAAACAGCATCGTACACATAATTTGGAGTACGATAATTTCCTTTTTCAGTATATGCGATATGATTGATCTGATCGAACCAGGCTTCAAAGTCATTTTTGTAGCTACCTTCACGGAGTCGCTGGGTAAATCGCCATGGAAACATTCCCTGATAATCGATAATAGTTTCGTACAAATCATCTACTTTATAAAACCAGGAAAAAGTTGGCGTAGATTGAACCGTGGCTACAATCCTATAGCAATCACGTTCGCCAAATCGTATTATGCTATCAACTAAAAAAACTGCCTCGCCAGCTGTGATAAAACTATACTTAACATCGAAGACGAGCTTCTCTCCAACAGTAAAAGCATTATGCTGGATAACGCGTAAACTCTCAGGTTCCGTTTGTGCATTTGTAAACGAAATATTTAATAATAGTAAACAGCATACTAAAAGCAATCCTCTACAATGATTTTCCATAAAGGTTTTAACCTTGATTCCTTTCTCTTTGTATTAGCGTAACTACTGCTTTTTTTACCTCTTCCACCTCAATTTGATCCATACAATCATTGCCACGACAATTTCCATTATGACATTTTTTACACTGATACGGATCGGGAACAAAAATTATTTTTTTTTCTGTAAGCGGTCCCCAGCGCGTCGCACTCATAACCCGCACCGGAGGATAGAATCCTACAACAGGCGTTCCAACGGCTGCAGCAATATGCAAAGTACCTGTTGAATTTGCAACAACAACGCTTGCAGTTTGAAGAAAACCAGCGAATACTTTTATAGACACATTACTGATGAATGGAATAGCTGTACGATGAGAAAGTTCACAAACAGTACGAACTATAGACTCTTCTTTCGATATTCCACTGACAACAACTTTGATATTTTCCGCAGTAAGTTCTTGTGCTAAAGATCCAAGCCGTTCTATCTTCCATTCACGAGCTGAACCGCCGCTTCCAGGATGAATCACTACAAGCAAATCATCCTCTTTAATGCCTAATTCTTTTCGCAGTTGATATCCCTGTTTTTTTTCTTCGTCGTTTAATTCCAACGTAACAGTAACATTTTCCGGAAGAGAACAACCAAGTGGTTTTAGCAATGATAAATTATAAACCGCTTCGTGTTTGATAGCATACTTTCGATGCTCGTAGATGCGGCGATTTAGAAGGAATGAATACCAACGATATCCTGTACCAATACGAAGAGGAATCCCTGCACACCACAATGCAAAAGCTAAATAAAACCGAGGATATACGAGTACGGCAGCGTCAAAATTCCCTTTTTGCAAAATGCGCACAAGTTGAAAAAGCGGTAATCGTTTTCCTTCAGAATCGCATGTCAAAACCGACGAAATGCCAGATTGCCCTTCTACAAGTTCTTTTGTGTATTCCTGCACTAACATTGACACTTCAATGGATGGAAAATTTTTCTTTAATACATCAACCATTGGTAATGTAAGAATGAGATCGCCAATGCGATCGGTACGAACAAGTAATGCTTTTTTGATGCGTCTATTTTCCACAAATTTCTTTCATGTTCTTTTCTGTTCCTTTATTCTACATCGAGATCAACTTCATCAATTGGGACATCCCAGTGCGCAAGTACGATTTCAAACCTTCGCTGTTCTTCGCGGCAGTACGTTGCCTGATCAGGAAACAACATTCTCGCAATAGCGCTCTCATCGAAACCATCATTGATGTGTTGAATACTGCGCCACACAATGGTTACCCGATAATCCCAGCGGCACTCCTCAGTGTTATGGAAACGCGGTTTATCCGCCGTGATAGAAAGTATCCGCCCAATTTCCATCTGGTGTTTCAATACAGGATAATGATTTTTTCGATAAAGTCGTATGAACTCATCTGCATATCCCCACTTTACTTTATAGTAATATTCCACAACAAACGGCTTGTCTGCCATAGAAAATTCCTCCTTAATTTATAAATTCTTCCGCTCAACAGCGGGTTCCTGTTGACTGATGCAATGCAAAGTTCCAAGTCCCCACAACAAATCAATACAATCGATACCAATAACTTTTCGATTGGGAAATTCATTCTGTAAGATCGTAAGGGCAGTCAAATCATTTACATCCTGAAATGTCGGCACAACTACAAATCCATTTCCAATAAGGAAGTTTGCATAACTCGCTGGCAATCGCTGTCCATCGTAGTAAATTGGTTGTGGCATTGGCAACTCTACAATGCGAAACGGATGATTCTTTCGGTCGGTAAGCGTTTTAAGTAATTGTAGATTTTCCTGCAATATTTTGTAATTCTCATCTGCAGGATCTTGTTCCACGACTGTAACAATAGTAGATGAATTAACAAACCGCGCAAGGTCGTCAATATGACCATCCGTGTCATCGCCAACAATTCCATCGCTCAACCATAAAATTTTTTCCTGCCCATAGAACTCTTTAAGGTATGTTTCGATCTCTGACTGAGAGAGATGGGGATTTCGGTTTGGATTGAGAAGACATGCTTTCGTTGTCAACAAGCATCCATCGCCATTGACATCAATTGAACCGCCTTCCATAACGATACCGGGAGAAAATACAGGGAGATTTCTTTCTTTAGCAATTTTGGTTGGCACAACATCATCAAGATCGAATGGCGGATACTTTCCACCCCACGCATTGTAATTCCAATCAACCACTGCAAGAGGATGCTTCGCAGAAGGATTTACGACAAATGCCGGTCCATAATCTCTGCACCACGCATCATTCGTTGGAATGAAATGAAGTGTAAATCGCTCGGGAGAAACATTTGCTTTCATCAACCGCTCTTTAACATCTTCAGCCATTGCTTCATCCACAACATTGATGTGAACATGCTGAAAATTTGTAATTGTACGAACAATGTTTGTGTAGATGTAAGGAATTGGTTCGAACTTCCCCGGCCATGATTCTTTTTTATGAGGCCAGGAAAGCCACGTTGCCGCTTGAGTTTCCCATTCAGCTGGAAACCGATATCCAAACTGTTTAGGAGTTCCTTGCATTGCGATCATCGCTTTGATGCTCCATCTTTATCAACAAAGCGTTTGAGAATATCTCCATAAGCATCAATCCGACGATCGCGTAAAAAAGGCCAGTGGACACGCGTTCGATCAATCTGATTTAAATCAACACAAGCTACGGCAACATCTTCCTCATTCATCGGCGATTGATAGAGTATTTCGCCTAGCGTGCTTGCGACAAATGAACTCCCCCAGAATGTCTGATTGCCTTCATGTCCAACACGATTCACAGCAACCAATGGAATGCCATTTGCAATCGCATGGGATCTCTGCATTGTTTGCCATGCGTTCCTTTGGTTCTCCTTTACTTCTTGACGTTCACCATCAGCCCAGCCAATGGCAGTTGGATAGAAAAGAATTTCCGCTCCGTGTAATGCCATAATTCGAGCAGCTTCTGGAAACCATTGGTCCCAGCAAATCAACACGCCAATGTTTCCAACTTTTGTTTTAAAAACCGGAAATTCGAGGTCGCCTGGTACAAAGTAAAACTTTTCATAGTATGATGGATCGTCAGGAATATGAATCTTCCGATATTTGCCACAGAAAGAACCGTCGGCATCAAGAACTGCCGCCGTATTATGGTAAAGTCCTTCCGCTCTTTTTTCGAATAGCGATGCCACAATAACAACATTATTATCACGCGCAACTTTTTGCAAACGTTCTGTCGTCTGTCCCGGTATTGGTTCCGCTAAAGCAAAAGGTTCATAAGCTTCCTCAATGCAAAAATATTTCGACGAAAAAAGCTCCTGCAGACATACAATTTGAGCGCCTTTCTTTGACGCTTTTACAATGCCTTGAATCGCTTTTTCGATATTTTTTTCTTTATTCTCCGTACAACTCATCTGAACATAACCGATGTGTACTATTCGTTCTTCCATACACAATCCTTTATTCAGGTTTTAAAATGATCCCAAGACTCTCTTGACTACTAATTTTTGTGAGGAGCGGTTTTGAAAATTGTAGATGACGTACAAATTGTAATTCCTCAACCGCTGGTTGCCGTGAAAGCCATCGCCAATCCACGAAACCAATTTGCTGAGCAGAATCAACAGTAAAATATCCTACACGAAACGACGTTATATTTTGAAAGAAGTGCGAACCTTGCGAGGGCGTAACCTCAATATCAGAAAATCCACACTCGACAATGACGCCAACGCCTGCAATTTGATCCCACGTTACTGGAATTCCCAACCATGGATCGAGACTTCCCCATCTTCCAAAGCCAATAAGAATATATGGGCGTTTTTGATTCTGCAATTTTCTATTGAAGTATGCAACCTCCGACGCTGTCATTTTCGTTTTCGCACGATCGAAAGAATCAGGATTGACCATCACAATATCATACACATCGTCGACAATTCCATTTCCAAGCGCTTGCTGACTCTTACAAATCAAATCCGCATCATCAACAACATCAATCCGAACATTTTCAGTTTCAGGACTTAATACTAATGGACGAATCTGGAGTAACGCAAATTCTTTTGCGCCGCGTCCATTCGGAGACATATTAACAGCAAACTCCAGTTCAACCTGCGTGCCCATCCCCCACGATCCGATATCAAGAATTGTTGCTGCAATTTCTGGTAACGGAAAAGACCTTTGCCGCAGCATCGGTACAAATGTAATGAGTCGCTTCCCTTCCCGAGTCATTCCATCGTAGACAGCATCCTCATCAGCAACATAGGTAGAGACAACATTCGTCAATGCACCGTCATCTTCAGCAACCGATACATCGTAACGTTTGAGTAAGACATCAGGAGTTTCATGGTTCACATGACTGAACGATGCAGTAACATCGAGCGCCAGAAATTCTTGCTGAGCATTCCGTAATGTATCGCGCGTTGTAGAAAATTGTGTAAGATGACGCGGATAGCGAGGACAAAATTGAATGGAATTCCAGCCTTCCACTACGGTGTATCCTAATCCAACTGCTACATACACAATTCCATCATTTGGTTTTTGAGGCGGAATTGGATAGAAGTTGTACGACTTTGCGACTCCGGCAAAATCCGGATAAAATCGCTCGGCATGATGTCTGCCAACCATACGCTGAACAATGACAGCCATTCTCTCTTCTTCGAGATGGTACGGCGTTGCCTGCATATAATCTCTGGCTCGCTTAAAATATGTAGAAGCGTACACAAGTCTAATGCTATCGAGAAGTTCTTGAAGCCGAACTTTTTTATCAGGATTATTATTGGGAATCATATAGGTATGGTACACACCGGCAAACGGCTGGTACTGAGAATCTTCCAACAAACTGGAAGAACGTACAGCCAATGGAACATCAACGAGATCCAAATAATCCTCTAACTTCCGAACAATTTCAGGAGGGAAAAAAGGCGCTTCGAGAAATCGTTTAATTATTTCTTCATCCGAGATTTCTTCAAATAAAATATTCGAAAGTTTGTTCTCATGAATAAATCGGTCAAAAACATCCGTAGCAATAACGATTGCCGATGGTACTGTAATTTCAACTCCATCGAATTTATTTTGCAATCCATAATTCGTGATCAGCTTATTCAAAAATCCTAAACCACGCGCTTTACCGCCAATAGAACCTGTACCAACGCGAGCAAAACTCAACGACGGATCAAATGTATCTTTTGAGAATTCCGTCATCACTCCGCGTTGAAGTTCTTCTTTGTAACGTTTAAGCGTATCAATAATATCGTTCCGCAATGCTTCAATGGATGGGAAATCCGTTACTTTTCGCGGGCGAAGTTTGTAGGCAAGCCAGAATTCCGTTCGCGCCTTAAGCCAATTTGAAAAATGATTTCGCTCGGCATGGTATTGAATGCATTCATCCGGAACAACACGAAGCTGCTCTTCCAACTCTTTCAAATTTGTAGCTCTTCCGACTTCAGTACCATCGGGTAGAGTAAAAATGAAATCTCCAAAACCAAAATTCTTTTTTACGAATTCTCCCAAATCATGGAGAAGCGTAGGAGAACGTTTTTGCAGGAATGAAGCTCCAACGCTCTGTGCGCGTTCCATTGCATCGATGTTACTTGATTGAAGAAGAATCGGGATATCTGCTTTTCGATTTTTCACCGCACGAGCAAATTCAACCCCGGCATTAGGATTCTTCTTTCCATTGTAGAGAAAATCGATGTCCGAAATAACTCCGAGCACATAATCTTCGTACCGCTCGAAGTACAGCCATGCTTCCTCATACGTTGACGCAAGAAGAATTTTTGGACGCGCGCGCATTCGCAGAAATTTATGCGTTAAATTGACTCCTTCTGCAATAAGCCGCCGCGACTGATTGAAAATTTCAGTATAGAGCAATGGTAAGTACGAGGAATAGAAAGAAACACTATCTTCCACAAGAATAATGCACTGCACCCCAAATGTTTTGACATCATTGGCTACATTTAATTTGTCTTCGATGTACTTAATGATAGCAACGATAAGACGATAATCACCATGCCACACAAAAATACGCTCAAACACAGAGAGGTCGTAACGCACCATAAGTTCTTTTCGCTCACGACTATCGTAGGCGAGAAGCACGATTGGAATATTAACCCCCGATTGACGCGCTTTCTCCGCAAAGTGTATCACATTCATATCTTCAAGGTGGAGCGTTGCAATAACAAGATCAAAGCGATCTTCGGAAGTTAAGAGAGAAACTGCCTCTTCTCCACTCGTAACGTGTGTAATGTCAGGCGGTTGGCTGAGGTTCAGCGCTTGATATTCCTGACGTATCAATTCGTATAGTCTGCCATCTTCCTCAAAAAGATAGTAGTCGTAGAGACTTGCAACAAGCAAAATTTCCCGAACTTTGTAGCGCATCAGTTTCTGAAAATCCTGAATGCGCATGCCCATTATATCTTCAACAACTTTTCTCTGCACAAGAGCCTAACAATGATGATATATTTTGATTCTATTTTCTATAATATACAGAAAAAGTATGGAAATTTTTATTCCATCGCATGGAG
>Ga0208825_1000770_pt1 | contig 28051 bp, 22 predicted proteins | sample AD_UKC113_MetaG_FD_184450 | JGI IMG/M metagenome (GOLD analysis project Ga0208825, IMG submission 184450) | Active sludge microbial communities of municipal wastewater-treating anaerobic digesters from Hong Kong - AD_UKC113_MetaG (SPAdes)... | ecosystem: Engineered > Bioreactor > Anaerobic >...
TTTACAGTGTTTGGAATTTACTATAAAGATACTGATAATCAGCTACTTAACCTTCTTTTTTATGTTAAACTTTGTTATATAAAACATTGAATATTAATTAGTTAATTGAATATTTACCGAACTATTGAATTAAAGAAGTAAAGAGAAATTTAGAAGTTAGAAATGGAAATTATAAATTGAAAATTGCTAATTACAAAGAAGTTGAGTTCATCAATTGTGAGCTTGTAGCTGCTTGTTCGCTAAAAGACAAATAATTCTCCGCCTTGCGGCGGCTCAAACAGCTTGTCTTTTGCCTGACGGCACGCTCGCTACGCAGATCGGGTGCCCCGATGATGTGATGAGGTTGGGGAAATTGATAAAATGTATAATGGGGGAAGGGATGAAAAAGGGAAGACTCTGTAAAACGGCTTTTGCCACGATTTGCGAAAGCAAAGAGGGCAGTAAATCGACGACCGATTCGGAAAATGTAGGCGTTTGTTTGGAATCGAAATCCTCAATATCCTCAGCTGAGGATATTGAGGATATTGAGGAAATGGCAGATTTTGGGACAGAGTCCCATTCGTTCAAGTTTAGCATCAGCGTAACTTGGACGCAAGACGACAGGCAGTTTAGAAACTACCGTTGTTTCCGACACAAGTTCGAAAACTTGTGTTATACTTTGGAAGAAAAGAAGAAATGGGAAGTAAAAGAAGAAGTGGAGAAGTAAAGAAGTTAGAAATAAGAATTTCAAATTACGATTTGAAAGTAAAACTTTAGGACTTTATGAACTTTCTAACTTTACAAACTAAAATGATTATCATAACCCCTGCACTGCCTGACGGCAGCACTTGTCCCCTTATCTTAAGGGGACGGTTATATGGCAAGTGTGATACGACTCCCCTCTTAAGATAAGAGGGGTACCGCCGAAGGCGGGGAGGTGTTATGAATTAATTGACAGTTGAGAATTGATAATTGAGAATTTAAGTCAGAAGTAAAGAAATATCATAACCCCTGCACTGCCTGACGGCAGCACTTGTCCCCTTATCTTAAGGGGACTGTTCAGATGGTGTGATCCCATAATTGAGAATTAACAAGAAATAGAGAAATGGGAAGTAGAGAAATAAGAATTTCAATGAATTATCAAATCGGTAAATTTTTCAATCGCGAAATTATGCATTGTGCATTATCCATTGATTCTTGGGGCGTTGCCCCAAACCCCACATTCTTTTTTGCATCAAGGCAAAAAAGAATGCAAAAAAGATCAAGACTGCATCTCCTCATCGACCCGATAGCTGCTTGTTCGCTAAAAGACAAATAACTCACCGCCTTGCGGCGGCTCAAACAGCTTGTCTTTTGCCTGACGGCACGCTCGCTGCGCAGATCGGGTACCCCGATGATGAGATGAGGTCGGGAAAATAAGGAAGAATGGATGAGTGTGAGAGAAGAAAAGAAGTTTGAAGTGAAGAAGTCAGAAGTGAGAGGAATATCATAACCCCTGCACTGCCTGACGGCAGCGCTTGTCCCCTTATCTTAAGGGGACTGTTCAGATGGTGTGATCCCATAATTGAGAATTAATAAGAAATAGAGAAATGGGAAGTAGAGAAATAAGAATTTTAAATTACGAATTTTCGTTTTGTTTGTTCGCTTTTCGCCGGCATGGATATTCGTTTGTGCAATTGCAGTAGTTCTGCCTTTCAGGCAGCATATGTTTGTTGTATCTTTGTCCGCAGGTCGGCGACCTGCGGTTATGAAGGTTATTGCCTTTCAGGCAAAATGAGCCAATGAATTGAAGGCTTCCACTGCGATGGATATTTCTGTATTCGAGGGTGTTTTTGGCTTGAAAAGCCGAATTTTCATAACCGCAGAATTTATTCTGCGGTATGAATCGTCGTCAGAAACCTGCCTGGAAGGCAGAACTTTTATTTGCCACGAAGATGCAAAGACGCGAAGTTGAATATTATACCCCCTGCATCATCCGGAATTCATCAGTAAATCGGTAAATCATCTAATCGATCAGTGTTCTTTTTTGCTGGTGCGGATATTCATTTGTACAACGGCAAGAGTTCTGCCTTTCAGGCAGTAATGGTAGGGACGTCTTTGTCCGCAGGTCGGTGACCTGCGGTTATGAAGGTTATTGCCTTTCAGGCAAAAGTGAGCCGGTGAATTGAAAACTTCGACTGTGATGGATATTTCTGTATTCGAGAGTGTTTTTGGCTTGAAAAGCCGAATTTTCATAACCGCAGAATTTATTCTGCGGCATGAATCGTCGTCAGAAACCTGCCTGGAAGGCAGTACTTTTCCATCGTCGGTGCAGATATTCATCTGTGTTCTTATTGAAGAGATCTAACAAGTTTTGAAACTTGTTGGATCTGAATTATTAAATCAACTCCCATTCGTTCAAGTTTGGCGATAGCATAACTTGGACGCAAGACGATAGGCAGTTTGTAAACTGCCGTTGCTTCCGGCACAAGTTCGGGAACTTGCGCTATTAAAGAAAGGCTAAAACAGTTTTTCGAAGTATTTTCTCAACCGTTGACAGAAAAACGGGATAAAAGAATGAATTATAAAAACAAGCGAGATTCGTTTCCCATATTAAACAGCAAGTCGATAATGCTGAGATTGGGCAGAAAACCGAATTTTTGTTCAAAAACCTGATAATATGGCTTAGCCTCGAAATCGCGATCGAGTGCTTTCCAATCGCGCTTGGGATGAATCGTTTCGCGAAAATCCGATTTATTTTCATCTGACGGTTCCACGTACGATTCGGTGAAGCTTATCGGGGTTGAAAGTTCGAGCAACCGACAGATTGTATTTCGGAGCTGTTCGTTGAAATCGAGCAAAAACGGAATTTTCTTTTCGTAAAACGGGGAAAAATAGTCGGCATAATAGTCGAAAAACGGCGTAGATTTGTAAGCCGAAACAATAGCGTTCCAATGAAGATGCCGCCAGTTACCATGATCGGCAATGCGAATATCTTTCATTTCGCATGCCAAATCGGATGGCTTCTCGATCGGAATGCTCAGAGGCAACGGACCATTGGCACCGGCAATAATGCACCGGTTTCGATAGGATTGTTTCGTATAATGATCGTGTATTTCGATTTGCGCATTCGATGCCCGAAACAACTTGCTGTAGTATTCGACCGGGGCCAAATAAAGCGACGACAAAAGGATCGGTTTCTCATTTGTCGGAAATTCTGAATTATCGGAAGCCTTCATGAATAGGAAGAAACAGGGCGTCTATCGTCCCGCACTCTTAAACAAGCGGTTCCACCGAATTTTTCCATTGAACCACCCTTTATCCTTATCCAACGACAGCCAGATGAACATCGGTTGGCCCACGATGTGATCTTCGGGAACAAATCCCCAAACGCGTGAATCGGCCGAATTGTGCCGATTATCTCCCATCATAAAATAGTAGTCCATGCGAAAAGTATAGGAATCGGCCTGTTTTCCGTTGATATACACTTTCCCGTCCCGATAGGCGAAATCATTCCCTTCGTAGTTTTTGATACACCGCTCGTAAGCAGCCACCTTGAAAGGGATATCGGTATCAAATTTCAACGTAGCACCTTTTTTAGGAATCCATAAGGGTCCGTACGTGTCGCGTGTCCATCCTGTTTCGTAATTCACCGGATAATAATAAGCCGCACCGGGTTGTTCCATTTCCTTGATCACCGTCAGAACGAATGGCTTTGCTTTCATCTCTTCCACCATTCCGTCCGTCATCGGTATTTGTCCATAAAGTTTTCCAAAGGAACCGTTTTTCGTTTTCAGTCCCATTTTTGCGGCACTCAAACTGTCCACATTGGTCAAATCCTGATATTTCGGGACAGGTTGTCCATATTCGTTGACGGTCTCATAATCGCTTTTGCTGATGCCTATTTGATCGAAAACCTCGGGAGAAATAATCGTACCGTCGGTTTGGATAAAATAGTTGTGTTGTGTGGTTTTTACGTGCGGAATAAGTTTCCCGTCCACATACACGGCATCATCTTTGAGTTGAATGGTTTCGCCGGGCATGCCGATACAGCGTTTCACGTAATTCTCGCGACGATCCACCGGTCGCCACACAACGTCGCCATAAGAACGTTTGTCTGCTCTGATTCCGGCACTTCCGTTGGCGTTGTATTTCGAAAGCGTATAAAAATCGACAGCCTGCATATTGAGTGCCACCGTATCTCCGGCCGGAAAATTGAAAACGACGATATCGTTTCGTTTCACCTCGTCCAATCCTTTCAGCCTACGATAAGGCCATTGGGGTTTTTCGAGATACGATTTTCCACCGATAACGGGCATGGTGTGTTGCGCCAGAGGAAATGACAGCGGCGTCATGGGTGCGCGTGGTCCGTAACTCAGTTTGCTTACTGCCAGAAAATCGCCCACAAGCAACGATTTTTCGAGCGAAGACGAAGGAATCTGATAGTTTTGAAAGAAAAATGTGTTGATGAAATACACAGCTACCAATGCAAAAATGATGGCATCCACCCATTCCATTGTTTTGCGAACCACTTTGTTCTGCGATTTCTTCCAAAAAGTCCATGGAATATATTTGGTAATATAAGCGTCGAAGAAAAAAGGAACAATAATCAAAACCCATGCACTTGCAGCCCAGAGGGCGAAGAGCAAAATAAGAACAAGCCATACGGAGAACCAAACCCATTGGCGGCGCGTGGCATTTGAAATACGTTGTTTGAGTGTCATTATATTATTGTTGAGCAAATGAATGTCGATGTCGAAATGACGTTCGAACAATTATTATATTTTTACGGTGAATAACCCTTTCGTAGGATTTTTATAAATCGCCTAACATGTCTCTCATCCCCAAAAACCCTTTTTTGCCTTGGACAAATTCGGCAGCAACCACGGCTCCCAATGCAAATCCCTTACGATTTTTGGCTTCGTGGGTGATTCGGATACTGTCGGCTTCCGATTCGTAGATGATGTTATGCGTCCCGGGAACTTCGCCTTCGCGAATAGCCTTTATCTCCAATTCGTTGTCGGAATGTGCTTCATTGAGTACCCAACTCTCTTTGCGATCGATATTGGCGAGAATGCTTTCGGCAAGCGTAATGGCCGTTCCGCTGGGAGCATCGAGTTTGTGAATGTGATGAATTTCCTCCATGCGGACATCATATTCGGCGAAGCGATTCATGATTTTGGCAAGATAGTTGTTGAGAGCGAAGAAGATATTAACGCCCAAACTGAAATTGGAAGCATAGAAAAAAGTTTTTCCGTTCTTTTCGCATTCTTCCTTCACTTCGTCGAGATGTTCGAGCCAGCCTGTGGTGCCCGAAACAACGGGGACATTGGCGGCAAATGCGCGTCGATAATTATTCAAGGCGCTTGCAGGCGATGTGAATTCTATAGCCACATCGGAGCTTTTAAATTCGGGCGAATCGAATTTATATTCCTCATTGAGGTCAATCGTGCAAACTATTTCATGCCCGCGGTCGAGAGCAATTTTTTCGATCTCGTGCCCCATTTTTCCGTATCCTATAAGCGCAATTTTCATACAGTTGTTTCGATTTTTTTATTGAAGAACAAAATTATAAAAAAACGACGGTATGTCCTAATGTGTCGCCCAAAATAATATTTGTTGAATGACTTTAAAGAAATTCTCTTTCAGAGCCATCCTTCTTTTTTGTACCAGGCAATGGTTTTTTCAACCCCTTCTTTCAATCGGAAATCGGGCACAAAATCTAACTCGCGCTGCAAGGGCGTTATATCGCAGGTCCAGTTGCGTTGTTTCATGATTCGATATTTGTCGGTGTTGAAAGTGGTGGCTCGGCCTTGCATCGAAGCAATTTTTTCGCTTACATAGGCTGCCGGCTTCACCAACCACAAAGGCACTTTCAGTCGAATGACCACTTTTTTGTGAAGCGCTTCTTTTACAATCCGATTAAATTCGCTATCGGTATAAACATCGCCATCGGCCACAAAATACTCCCTCCGACGAATACCTTTATCCATGCAGGTGAATATCACTTTCACCAGATCTTCGGAATAAATGAATGTCAGCAATTGTTTTTTGAATCCGGCCCCCACATCGATTCCCTTTTTTACGGCACGCATCAGAATGAGATAATCTTTGTCGCGAGGTCCGTAAACGCCGGTCGGACGAAGAATCACATACGGAAAATCGGGAATACTTTTCAGATAATTTTCGGCCATCAGTTTGCTTTTTCCGTAGGCCGTATCGGGTGATGGAAGTTGATCGAAAGAGATAGGTCGATATTGTTTTTCGTCGCCGGCACCCCAGGCGCTCAAACTGCTCATCAACACAAAAAGTTGGGGAACACTGCCGCTTTCGATCAGTGCATCGATAAAATTTTTGGTCTGGCCATAATTTACTCGTTCGAAATCCTCTTTGCGAACCGCTTTGGTGATGCCGGCAATATGGGCAATGTAATCGAATTTGCCGTGTTCAGCAGTAAATGCGCGCAGTTGTTCCACTAAATGATCCTTATCCGAATAATTCAGATCGATAAAATTCAGTCGGCTATCCTGCAGAAACTTGCGACTGCTTCCGGAACGGATGCCCGCCCATGTTTCGTAACCCAATTCCAACGCCTTATCGACAGCCGTACTACCGATAAACCCGCTTGCCCCCGTAATCAATATTTTTTTTTGCATGCCATGCTTTGATGTGTGCACAAAAATAATGAATTAGCACAAGACAAGAAAACCGTTGCGATTGATTCTGCCGTTTTTTTATGTTTTGATTCGATTCGTAATAAAATTAAAAATTATTCACTGATTGTTTTGATTTGTTGATTTGATGATGAGGAAATTGGCGATGGGTGAGTTGTTTCCGACTCGTTCAAGTTTGGTGATAGCGTTACTTGGACGCAGAACAACAGGCAGTTTGTAAACTGCCGTTGTTTCCGGCACATCTTCGGAATCTTGAGCTATTAGAGAAGAAGTGAAGAAGTCGGAAGTGAAGAAGTCGGAAGTGAAGAAGTCGGAAGTGAAGAAGTCGGAAGTGGAGGAATATCATAACCCCTGTGCTGCCTGGCGGCAGCGCTTGTCCCCTTATTTTAAGGGGACGGTTTAGATGGTGTAATCCCATAATTACTCCCCTCTTAAGATAAGAGGGGTACCGCCGAAGGCGGGGGGTGTTATGATGTAATTGATAATTGAGAATTTAAGAAGTTAGAAATGGGAATTTTAAATTACAAATTTTCGTTTTGTTTGTTCTTTTTTCGCCGGTGTGGATATTCATTTGTACAGCGGCAAGAGTTCTGCCTTTCAGGCAAAAGTGAGCCGGTGAATTGAAAACTTCGACCGTGATGGATATTTCTGTATTCGAGGGTGTTTTTGGCTTGAAAAGCCGAATTTTCATAAGGAATTACAAGTTACCAATTTCGAATTACGAATGCGATCATCTGCACTTTTCAATCTGCGACTATCTACGTGAACCTATCTATTTTTTTCTCGCAGATCAACGCTGATCTTTTTCTCGCTGATTCACGCTGATTTATTTTCTGCGCCCATCTGCGATTTCAATCTGCGAATATCTGCGTGAACTGTTTTTTCTGAATTTTCTCACCCACGCCCAAATATTCCCCAAAACTACTCTTCTCTTAAGATAAGAGGGGTATCGCCGAAGGTGGGGAGGTGTTATGATGTAATTGACAATTGAGAATTAACAAGAAATAGAGAAATGGGAAGTAGAGAAATAAGAATTTCAATGAATTATCAAATCGGTAAATCCTTCAATCGCGAAATTATGTATTGTGCATTATCCATTATCCATTCATTCTTGGGGCTTTGCCCCAAACCCCACATGCTTTTTTGCCTTGATGCAAAAAAGTATGCAAAAAAAAATCAAGACTGCATCTCCTCATCGACCCGACAGCTGCTTGTTCGCTAAAAGACAAATAACTCGCCGCCTTGCGGCGGCTCAAACAGCTTGTCTTTTGCCTGACGGCACGCTCTCTGCGCAGATCGGGTACCCCGATGATGAGATGAGGTCGGGAAAATAATGGATAATTGACAATTGATAATTGAGAATTTAAGAAAGAAGTGAAGAAGTCGGAAATGAAGAAATATCATAACCCCTGTGCTGCCCGGCGGCAGCACTTGTCCCCTTATCTTAAGGGGACAGTCAGGTCGGGAATTCATCGGTAAATCAATAAATCATCGAATTGGTAAATTATCGACTAATTCCAACCTCCATCCCCCAACCCCCAATCTCCAACTACGTTCACATCCTTTCACATTCGTAATTGTGATGTTTTGTTAATAAAATCGGGCAAATTCCTTTCATAAGCTTTCAGTATGACATTAATAGATGTATATCAGCAGATTATTTGTATGTTTCTGAAGTAAAAATTCATCGATTCGGCAACAAAATTGCCCCGTCAGAAATGTAGAAAACGCGTTTGACTCCGACGGACCTGTTTTCTACTTTGTAGAAACCACGTTCGACTTAAAGAATGTTATATCTACTTTGTAGATTTCGCAAATGTGAACGAAAACGTCCAATCTCGTTAACATTCTATAGGGATTCGGCGCCAAATTGCCCAATCTTGAAGTGCAGAAAGTACAACTTTGTCCGACGATCATACTTTCTACAAAGTAGACGGAGCAATTTTGTCCGCCGATTGCCTCGTCTACATTCCTGAAAGGTACATTTTCGAGCCAAATTGCCTTTTCTATTAACATTCTATAGGTATTTTTTGGCTAAAACATGTAATCTGCAATGTAGAAACCATGACTTTTTGCGACGAACCTGCTTTCTTGACATCAAGATGATAGGTCAAGGCGGGTTATTCGTGTCATTTCGAAGTGAAAACGGGCGGCCATTCCTCGCCGAACGTGTCATCTTTGAGTGAAGATGATGGAATTTGAGTAACAGGAGTGTTAAATCAGCCTCATTATTTAACGATTTTCTACGGATTTGCATCATCACGAAGTGTAGAAACCACAACTTTTTCGTCTGATGTAGTTTTTCGCGAGTGCGGACGATGGGTTTTTCTCTGAAAATACAGTGCTCCCTAATCTTAGAACAATTCCGGCAGCAAGTTAAGCAATGATTTTTCTTTCAGAATCTTCTGTCGCGCATCGACACGGTGGGAGAACCGGAATCGGACGATGCCGGGTTTTTTGTTTTTTTGGCCTTGTTACCCCTCGGTGGAGTGGGAATGGCGGTGTCCTGCTTCCACAAGTGGTCTTCGAAATCCTTCAATTGTTTTTCGATTTTCTCCTGTTCGGCTTTCAATGCTTCGGGAGAAGGCGCAATTTCGGCGAGAGTTTTGCCTTGCAAATTCAGAGTTTTGTAGATTTCTCCGTTGTAGCGGTGCATGCGAAAGAAGTCGTCCACCGTGCTGTTGATCACATTGTTGAGGCTTGAGGTCATGATCTGCATTTGCAAAGCAAAGGGCTGGATTTCGGAGTAGGGAATCCAGAACAGCGGATAGCGCGCCGGTGAGGTTTCGAAGTCGCTTTGGCGTACCAGGATAGGGCAAACGGCGAGTGTTCGGATGCCAAAACTCGAGGTTACGGAGTCGAAAAAATAGGCTTCCTTGACATAATAGCCCGTCACCTCGCCCGAAGGAATGTCCGCATCGTTCACGACGATACGTGAGTCTTGCACTTCATAATAAATGCCGAAGCGATCGAGAAACTCCCTGAAATCGATTTTGTAGTTGTCGGCAAACACTTCGTTGCCGTCCACGTATTCGTAGGCATCTATTTTTCCTTCGGAAAGCAGTCGGAAAATAGAAGTAAAGAAATTGGTTCGGCCCGGTTCGGGTTGCACAGGGTAGTAGAGTGGAGCATTTCTATCGTCGCTGAGATCGAGATATCGATAAACGACTCGCAACCATTTGGCATTATCGGGATCGAACGACGAATAGCGACCGAGCTGTTCGGCCCGCAGCGAACTCGACACCAAAGGCGATGAGGTGGAAATCGCGGGTTGCTGCCGCTGAATTCGTTCGCGCACTGTTTCTTGTGCGTGTGTATGAAAGGCACTCATTCCTACTACTGCCATTGCGATAATCCATGTAAGTCTTTTCATTGCGTGACGGCTATTTTTTTATCATTGTTTAAATGCGAATTGCAAAAGTTCATAAAGTTCCACTTTTCACTTTCTACTTAATTATCCGTTATCCATTAAATCATACCCCCCCTCTGCTTTCGGCAGTACTCCTTTTATCTTAAGAGGGGCGTAGTTTCGGGATTACCCCATCATAACTGTCTCCTTAAGATAAGAGGACAAGCGCTGCCGCCGGGCATGGGCAGTGCAGGGGTTATGATATTTTCATCATCAAATCATCTCTTCATTTCTTTCTCGCTTTGCAAACTTGTGAGGGCGAGGAACAATTCAATTGACCCGAACTTCGATAACGGAAATTTCGCGTTCGATACCATCGGGGCCAACGGCTCTAACGCCGGAAATATAAAAATACTTACCCCGCGAGAGGCGTCGGAACTGTTCCTTCTGACGATCGGAAAACCGGTTTCCATTCGAAACTTCGGGAATGGCGTTGCCCATAGCATCGAAAAAAACAGTTCGAAAACTCAGCACACGGAATGGTATGTTGAGTATTCCGTCGTCGATAGCCGCCCGGATGCCATCCGCATTCATTAGCACACCTTTGGCTATTGCTCCGCCTTTGAACATTGCCGGGTTGCCATTGGCATCCGTATATTCGATATAAGGCGTGGGATCGGGAAGTGCACGCACGCGAAACTCTTTTTTCGCCAGTTGTCGCACTTGGTCGCCTATCCTTGCCGTGATGGAAATCACGGCGTTTTGTCCCACTCCGGAAGGTTTGGCACTCCACATATTTCCTTTCCTCACCAAACTGCCGTTGGTCATTGCAGCGCCGATATCCTGTGGTGCAACACCCGGCACAGAAATGCTGATTTCGTTATCGATGCCGGCGTAAAGGACGTTCATAAGGGTAGGGGCTACCGTGGCTGTTGGTTCAATAACGGTATAAGTGTTGCTAAAATCGCGTCGGAGCACCGAACCATCGGCACGGGGCAGTTCCACATAACCTTGTATGCTGTGTGAGCCGATACTTCCTGCCACAGCCGAAAAAATGCCGTTACTTTCCGGATCGAGGACATTGCCATTGACGAAAATATTCGGATGACGGGTAGAATCTTCTGCCGAAAGCACGATGCGGGCTTTATAGGTACCTCCCCGAATGACAATATTCGACTCGGGAATTACGTAAGCATTGATTTGGTTTACACGGAAATCGCTCACATCCACACTGTTGAGTAGATGTGCTAAAGTTTCGCCTTCGGCGCTGCGAACATCGCTTTGCAGCTTAGTAAGCAATGAGACTGCAGCTGCTACAGGCATTTGTTCGAAAAGCGACTGTTCCCAATTGCGGTATTGCTTTCCCCTCGCGGGCGAGGGTTGAGTGGAGAGACCCGAGTTGATGATTTTTCTCCTATTTTCGTCCGTTACGAGTTGTGAAAGCGTGTGGCGAAAGGAGTCAACCGCCGAACGAAGACGTTTACCTTCGCCCGAAACCGGCGATAACATCACTTCCGATGCCGCGTTGAGATCATCTTTGTGACGGATATGCCCGAGATCAGCCTTGTTGCCGTCGGCTCTTCTCACCATTTTCAATTTGAGCGTTTCGATATACCTGAACAGCGAGTCGCTCATTTGATGCACCTCCAAACTCTTGCGATACCACGAACCGGCCTTTTCGGGATTTTGTTCGTTGTAAGATGCCAGTTCGTGCATAATAAGCAGGTTGCGTTGCAACGATATGTCCGACGAATTGGCCAGGCTATCTTCCATAAGTTCGAAACCATCGAGCACTTCTGCCGACACGTTGAGCGCAAGCATTGCAATGAAAACCAAATACATGAGGTTGATCATCTTTTGCCGGGGCGAGTTGGGACTGTTGACTGCCATCTGTTACTTGAATCTATCCATTACGAATTACAAATTCTGTTTTTCTATTCCGAAACATTTAAGGATTATGTCGGTCTGAGCCGGCGGTCATGGATTCGATCATACGGGTGTAGATCCGGTTGAGCTCTCGCAGCTGATCTGCCAGTTTTTCGGTTTCGTGTTTGATAACCGATCCGTCGGGCACGGAATCGTTATACATGGTTTTGAGACGGAGAAGTCCGGCATTGATTTGATCGATTGTTTCGATTTGACCACTGATGCTGCGCAGTTGGATTTCGTATATCGTATTCAATCCCGAGATATTTCGATTGAGAGCTTCCATTTGTTGAACGTAACCAATCGAATTTTGGCCGATCTCTTGCGAATGGTCGATGATGTACCGATAAGAGTCTTGCAGCGATTCCGAAATGCGGGTCAACGTCTCGACTGCGTGGGCAAACTTTTGAACATTCTCTGCAACAGCGTCGAGCGAGCCAACGATGTTGTCGTTGACCTCGAGGGAATCCGCTGCACTTGACGAAAGAACAGGATCATGTACGGAGGCTTGTGCCGACTTCTGACGCGTAGAATCGCCACCTTCGGTCGAAGTGGAATGAAAGATGGACGCTTCGCGGGAAACTTTTTCTTTCGGATTGCTGCCGAGATTGGTGACTGCGGATGAAATAGCAGATTTGGCTGCAATTCCTGTCCCCGACGAAAAGTCGGGACGATCGTCGGGATTGTCGGCAGCCAACACGGGAAACACTTCTTCCCAACGATAATCTTTCACGGGGGTATCGAACGCCGACAAGACAAAAACACAAATTTCGGTGATCATGCCGATAGCGAGTAGCACATTGCCAAATGGCAGATACAGCAATTTGGCCATTGCACCGAAAATGACGATAGCGGCACCGAAGCTGTAGGTATAGTTGAGAAAACGTTTACCACGTTCGGTTTGTAAAAACTTTTCGATTCGGTTTCTGTATTTTATATATTTTCCCATTTCTGTAAGGTGTTATAAACAATTATTTTGAAAAGCCGATCTGAGTGCGCACACAGCGAAAGCCGATGAAGGAACGTCCCCTATTCTGGTATTCCGAATCGCGCAGGTCGGAACGGATGAAAGTAGAAATATCTTTCCATGATCCGCCTTTTACAACTTTCTTTTTCATTGCATACGGATCTTCAGGGGCTGCATTGTATCGATATTCGGGGTTCATGTCGCTCATTTGCAGATTGCCCGATTCGGTATAGGCGGTTGAAGTCCATTCGGCCACGTTGCCTGCCATGTCGTACAGACCAAAATTATTAGGACTGAAGCTACCCACCTTAGCCGGAATCAGGAAATTATCGGCTGCATAAGCTCCTTCTCCCGGTTTGAAATTGGCATTATAGCAACCGCTTTCGCCGGTTGTGGCATTGGAATCCCACGGATAGCGATTGTCCGAATTGGCGTTGCGGGCAGCCATTTCCCATTCGGCTTCGGTCGGGAGACGGTATTTTTCGATTAGAACATTTTTTTCCTTCAGAGAATTTTTCAGGAACATCGTTCGCCATTCGCAGAATGCGGTGGCAGCTTCCCACGAGACCCCGACAACCGGATAATGGGCATAACCGGGATGCGAAAAATAATTACGCATGTAATACTCGTTGTTGGCATTGTCGAAATCGTTTACCCAACAAGTGGTGTCGGGATAGATATTTACGATTTTGGTGTGAACAAAATCGTAGAGACCGGATAACGGGCGGGTAATGGTTTCGTTGACGATGCGTCCGTTTTCGTCGATATAGGCCGTATCTTTCGAAATCATGATCACTTCGTCGGGATCGATCGAAAGATCGGTGTTGAGGATTCTTTCATTGGGATTCAACCGATTTTGCCTTTTGGCAGCTTCTGCGGCGTCGAACCACTCATAGCGAAAATTCATTTGGGCAGCGTCGAGCATTTTCTTACCGGTGATCGGATGAATTGTATATACACTGTTGATGGCTGCTTCTTCTTCTTCGGTATTGCGCGACCAGGGGATAGGAATCGACCAGTCGAGGCGGGGAGGAATGGGATCGCCATATTCGTTTTCGGTAATCTTGTAATAATCTTCGCCCGCATAAGCGGGATCGGCCAATCGTTCGCGGATGATGGAGTCGCGCACCCAATATACGAACTGTTTGTATTGCGCGTTGGTGATCTCTTTTTCGTCCATCCAGAAATTGTCCACCGAAACCCCTTTGGAAGGAACCGAAAACCCCCACAAAGAGTCGATTTCGGCAGGTCCCATGCGATAAGCACCACGTGTAACCAAAACCATATTATAGGGCGTGGGTTCTTCCCAAACCTTTCCCACCGGAATGCCCGTGAGTTCGCCCCCCACACTGCTCCCGATTCCCCTTCGGCCACAGGAGAAAATGATGATCGAAAGCAATACGGGAATCAAGACTTTTCTCATATCGATATGTATGTTGTTGTTTCCAAATTTGCGAATTTACAATAGGCGGATACTTTTGCCCGGAGTCGATTTTTTATCGAAAGCATCGATCGGAATTCGGTAACCGATGTATATTTCATGACTTCCGTTACCTTTTTTTCCGATTCCTTGCGTATGCAGACTGTAAGCATAGCCAATCTCAACGCCGCGGATAAGCGCTCCGGCAAAGAAAACGTACCCGTCGTTCTTGACCCATGAAGCGCCTCCCGAATATTTTTGTCTGAAAATCGCCCTCATTGTTGCCCTAATTTGTGTTGTAGCGTTTGTGCCTTGAACCCAAATCATCGGTTGTATGTCTAACGGATAAAACAGGGAAATATTGTATGAAGCCATAAAATTATATGATCGGGGAATATGTCGGCGTATAGAATCGGGGCTAGCGACGGCCACCAGGGTAGAGTCGCTTTGTGCATAAAACCACGGCGACGTGAGATGCATCACCGAAATGCCTGCAAAAAAATGCCTTCCCTTCCATGACAGACCTGCGTTGAAATCGAAGACACTTCGGTCGGTGAAGTTGGTGCGGATCATTACTGTATTATTTGCAACAGAATCGTTTGCAAGTGTCAGATTACCGGCATCGAAGGCCAATTGGTATATTCCGGCCTGAATACCTGCCGAAAGATAACCACTCCCAACTTTTTGCCGATAGGCATATTGTGCGGCGAGGAGCGAGTTGCTTTTTTGACCCATGATTTCGGTGCCGACCACCAAGCCCATACCGTGCTGTTTGCCGATAAACCGAAAAGGCGTGTCGGCGGTAACAATCGCTGTTTTCGGTGATCCTTCGATTCCTGACCATCGATGTTGATAAGCTCCCGAAATCCTGATTCCTTCGGTTGCGCCTGCCACCGAAGGGTTGTAATATCCTTCGATAGACCAATGTTGTGCGAGTGATACATCCCATTGAGCCCATGCCGTTGCATTGCAAAGCAAGAGCGATAATGTAAATAATATGGTTTTCGTGTTCGACATCGATATTATTAACCGAAAATATCGAAAAAAATTGTGTGGAACAAGAGTTTTGTTTGAGGTTGGTGGTTGGATATTTTGTTGAAAGTCCGTGAAGGTAGAATTGATGATGTATAATGTATAATGTATAATTTTCCGATTTGATAATTCATTGAAATTCTTATTTCTCTACTTCCCATTTCTCTATTTCTTGTTAATTCTCAATTGTTAATTATCCATTACATCATAACATCTCCCCGCCTTCGGCGGTACCCCTCTTATCTTAAGAGGGGAATAGTTTTGGGGAATATTTAGGCGTGGGTGAGAAAATTCAGAAAAAACAGTTCACGCAGATATTCGCAGATTAAAATCGCAGATGGGCGCAGAAAATAAATCAGCGTTGATCTGCGAGAAAAAAAATAGATAGGTTCACGTAGATAGTCGCAGATTGAAAAGTGCAGATGATCGCATTCGTAATTCGAAATTGGTAACTTGTAATTCCTTATGAAAATTCGGCTTTTCAAGCCAAAAACACCCTCGAATACAGAAATATCCATTGCAGTCGAAGTTTTCAATTCACCGGCTAACCGTTGCCTGAAAGGCAATAACCTTCATAACCGCAGGTCACCGACCTGCGGACAAAGACGTTCCTACCATTGCTGCCTGAAAGGCAGAACTATTGCCGTTGTACAAATGCATATCCACACCGGCGAAAAAAGAACAAACAAAACGAAAACTCGTAATTTAAAATTCTTATTTCTCTACTTCCCATTTCTCTATTTCTTGTTAATTCTCAATTATCCATTATCCATTACATCATAACACCCCCCCCAGCCTTCGGCGGTACCCCTCTTATCTTAAGAGGGGAGTAATTATGGGATTACACCATCTGAACAGTCCCCTTAAGATAAGGGGACAAGTGCTGCCGCCAGGCTGCACAGGGGTTATGATATTCTGAGGACAAAGTCAACTTCGCGTCTTTGCATCTTCGTGGCAAATAAAAGTACTGCCTTTCAGGCAGGTTTCTGACGACGATTCATGCCGCAGAATAAATTCTGCGGTTATGAAAATTCGGCTTTTCAAGCCAAAAAAGTTTTCAATTCACCGTCTAATTTTTGCCTGAAAGGCAATAACCTTCATAACCGCAGGTCGATGACCTGCGGACGAAGATACAACAACCATATGCTGCCTGAAAGGCAGAACTATTGCCGTTGTACAAATGAATATTCACACCGGCAAAAAAAGAACAAACAAAACGAAAATTCGTAGTTTAAAATTCTTATTTCTCTACTTCCCATTTCTCTATTTCTTGTTAATTCTCAATTGTCAATTATCCATTACATCATAACACCCCTCTGCCTTCGGCAGTCCCCTCTTATCTTAAGAGGGGAGTAATTATGGGATTACACCATCTGAACAGTCCCCTAAGGGGACAAGTGCTGCCGTCAGGCAGTGCAGGGGTTATGATATTCCTCCACTTCTGACTTCTTCATTTCTATTTCTTTCTTGATAGCGCAGTTTAAAAACTGCCTGTCGTTTTGCGTCCAAGTTACGCCATCGGTAAACTTGAACAAGTCGGGCAACACAGATAAACACAGGCTTTTCAAGCCACAAAAAGGATTCAATTCACGAACACATCTTATCCTCACATTGTTTGCTACCTCTTCTCCTTATTTATATTCATTTATATTCCCTCAGATAAATAAGAGTTTGCATGTTGTGATTAAATAAGTTGGACAAAAACGATGAAATCCCAAAAAATAGTTGTTATTTTGTGAAAACTATCAAAATAGTATAACACCGATTGAACAGATAAACGATTGATGAAATTTACGATTGCTTGGCAATCCATTGAAAAAGAATAATAAAGCTGATGAGTACTGACGAAAAACTGGAGAACCCGCAAAACGCGCAAACTCGAATGAATGACAACAATGCAACTCCCATGAACGCCTCTGAGGAAAAAGTGGATGAGAAAACGGAGCAAACTTCGGAAGAAGACGTAAGAGAAGAAGATTTGGAGGTAGCCTCCGAGTCGGCGAGTGCGTCGGCAGCCGACGAGAAAGCGTCGCCTTCCTCTGGATCGGATTTGGCAGACGAGTCTGCCGAAAGAGAGATGAATGAAATTGTTCACGAACAGGAGGATTTGTCCGAAATTTCGATATCGGGGCATGACGAAGAGGAAGAGGACGATGCCACGGATGATGCGGATTCCGATAATAGTTCTTTTCCATTGTTATCAATCGAAGAGATCGTTTCCAAACTACGCGAGCTTGCTTCGTCGGAAGATCTGCAGCGAAAAGAGATGGACGAACTCAAGAGCCAGTTTTATCGTTCGATTCGAAACGAAACTGCCGAACAAAAGGCCAAATTCTTAGCCAATGGTGGCGAGGAGATCGATTTTGTTCCCGAAGAATTGCCCCTCTACACCGAAGGAAAAGAATTGCTCGCCAAAATTAAGGAAAAACGTGCGCAGATTCAGGCACGCGAAGAGGCAGAAAAAGAACAAAATGTTGCCAAAAAATTGGCAATCATCGAACAAATAAAGCAATTGACAGAAAACCCCGGTCAAGAGGATTTCAATAAAACCTATCAGGAATTCAGATTGCTACAGCAACAGTGGAACGACATCAAGCTCATACCCCAAGCCAAAGCCAACGAATTGTGGAAATCGTATCAGCTTTACGTTGAACGTTTTTATGATTTGGTTCGCATCAACAATGAATTCAGAGAATACGATTTCAAGAAAAACCTGGAACTGAAAACCGAGTTGTGTGAAGCAGCCGAACGACTAGACGAAGAACCGGATGTGATTTCCGCTTTTCATCAGTTGCAAAATCTGCATCAGCAGTGGCGTGAAATCGGCCCTGTATCACGTAAGGATCGCGAAGAAATCTGGAATCGCTTCAAGGAAGCATCCAACAAAATCAACAAAAAATACCAGGCGCATTTCGAAGAAATTAAATTGCAAGAGAATGAAAACCTGGAGAAAAAAACCGCCATTTGCGAACAACTGGAATCGATTGACTATTCGGCTCTGACTACACAAAAAGCATGGAGGGAGCAACTCGATAAGGTGCTGGCCCTACAGGACGAATGGCGTAAAATCGGATACGTTCCGAAAAAATGGAATTCCAAAATTTACGAACGCTACCGTGCAGCCTGCAATATCTTTTTCGAAAAGAAAAATCAATTTCAGAAATCCATACGGGACGAATTAGACGAAAATCTTCGAAAAAAGACGGCTCTTTGTGAACAGGCCGAAGCACTGAAAGATAGTAAGGATTGGCGCACAACCACACAAGAAATGATTCGGATACAGAAAGAATGGAAAGAGATCGGTCCTGTACCCCGAAAATTTGTTGATTCGTTGTGGCAGCGGTTTATTTCGGCGTGCGACTACTTCTTCGAACAGAAAAAACTATCTTCCTCATCGCACCTTGCTGAAGAACAAAACAATCTGGAAGCCAAAAAGGCAATTATTGAAAAAATTAACAATATCGATCCGCAATTGCCCATAGATGAAGCGAGCGCCTTGCTTCATCAGCTCATTGAAGAATGGCACAACATAGGTCATGTGCCTTTTAAACAGAAAGATACGATTTATAGCGATTTTTACGAAGCTACCGAAGCTCAGTTCAATCGGCTGAACATCGACAAAGGCGACCGAAAACTTCAGAGCTATAGAAACAGCATTTCGGATATGGCGAAGTCGGACAACGGTCGGGGGCAACTTCTGCGCGAACGCGAAAAACTGATGCGCCAATACGACCGAATGAAAAACGAATTGCAGACTTACGAAAATAATCTCGGCTTTCTGTCCGTTTCTTCCAAAAAAGGCAATACCTTGATAGACGAGATGAATCAACGGGTGAAAAGACTCAGATCGGATCTCGATTTACTTATCAAAAAAATTGATGCCATAGACAAAGAGCTATAAAAATAAATTAAGACAAATTTCAATAGCCTAAAAGCTCGAACTTATGGTTCGGGCTTTTTTTATACAGGTTCGGTTCATTTCTTAACATTTGTAATATATTGACAAACAGTGTTATAATAAGCATGATAAAAATGTTGTATTTTTTGAGATGATTTTGGGATAGACATCGAAACATTTAGGTTTATTTTGAGACCTGTTTATAAATCTAAAAAATTGATGCATGAAAAAAGATTTGAAATTTTATCGGAACATCAGCGAGAAGATGAAACCGTTTCTTCTTTTGTCTGAAAGAGAGGGCTCGTCAGCTATTTTTCACAACCGAATAAAGAAGAAAAAGACCATTCGAAATTTTGGAGGTCGTGAGATTAATATAGCTATTCTATTTTTTGAGACAAAAATAGGAGTAAAACTGTTTTGTTTTTCATTACTTTGACGTGTAAAAATCTTTTAAAAAATATCGAATATGAAAAAAAAATTAAGTTCATTATTAATTTTAATTGGTTTCCCATTTCTTATTTTCGCACAAGCTCAACTATTAAATGTCAAAGGAAGAATTGTTGACGAAAAAGGTGATCCAATTATTGGTGCAAATGTAATTGAAGTTGGCAATCAGATGAATGGTACTGTTTCTGACGCTGATGGCAATTTTGTTATAAAAGTACGAGAAGGGCAATCCTTATCTATTTCTTACATAGGATATTTATCTCAGGAGGTTAAAGTTACTTCAGAGGTCATTAATGTCATTCTAAAAGAAGATACACATAGTTTGCAAGAATTAGTTGTGATTGGTTATCAGACTGTAAAAAAAGCAGATTTGACAGGGGCCGTATCCGTTTTCAAACCTGAAACAATGAAAAATGCCGTTATAACAGGAACAGTAGGTGAAGCACTGTATTCCATTCCGGGTATTTTTGTGCGATCGGGAGGAGCTCCTGGTAATGAGGGCTTTATTCAAATTCGAGGAACTTCGACTTTTGGAACAAGTAATCCTCTTTATATTATTGATGGTATAGATGTCGGCACTGCAAACCGCGATTTTAACTACAATGACATTGAAAGCATTCAAGTTCTTAAAGATGCTTCGGCTGCCGCCATTTACGGATCGAGAGCAGCAAACGGAGTGATTATTATCACGACTAAGAAAGGGCGAAAAGGAAAAATGAATATTGATTTTTCCGCAAAAAACACTTTTCAATGGTTACCCAAATACAATTTGACGAACCGTGATCAATGGATAACTTTGAATGATCTTGCTTTTAAAAACGCAGGAAGACAACCTGCTAATCATAGCGATGGGAACACAAATTGGCAAAACGAGGTTTTCAAAATGGGCATTTTGCAAGATTATGATTTAAGCTTTTCGGGAGGAGGCGATAACAATAATTATTACTTGTCAACTAATTATCAAACCAATAGCGGAACTACTATTGGGGCAGACAGTAAGAGGTTTACGGCACGTATAAACACATCTTCGTTTCGTGATTTTGGAGAGAATGTTAGATTTTCGATTGGTGAAAATTTAATTATTAGTAATTATTCCGTGAACGAGCTAAATACCAATCCAATTACAGATGTATGGAGGATGTTGCCGACTATTCCTATTTATTCCGATAGCAATCCCGGAGGATATGGATATGGAGATGGTACGAAAGATGTTACTTTTGGTACCAATCCAATAGCGCGTGAAAATTTGGAAACTACTGAAAATGAAAATTTCAGGTTGAGGGGCAATGCTTTCGCTGAATTCAATTTCTTTAAAACATTAAAATACAGATTTAATTTTGGTTTAGTTACTAGTTCAGATTCACACCTATATTTACGCAAAGTAGGTAACTGGACTTATAATCAGCCAATAGATCCTTCTAGTTTGAACAGGAACAAGTCTATGTATAAAAATATGGTATATGATAATACGTTGGAATTTAATAAAACATTCGGAATAAATAATATTGCTGCTGTAGCAGGTACGAGCTATTCCACAGAAGATTATTCACAAATTTGGGGAACAAAAAATAACGTATTAACAACCGGAGACGATTATTTTACCCAATTAGATGCAGCATTGCTGGATCCTAAGACTGGAAGTTATCAAAATTTGGCCAAATTATTCTCTGTTTTCGGACGTATAAACTACAGTTACGATGATAAATACATTGTTAGCGGTACAATCCGAAGTGATGCTTCCTCAAAATTTGGACCAAATTACAGAAACGGAGTATTTCCTTCGATAGCCGGCGCATGGAGAATCAGTAAAGAGAAATTTTTCAATGTGTCGTGGATTGATGATTTAAAGATAAGAGCTAATTATGGAATTTTGGGAAGTTCCAATATTGGTTATTGGGATTGGGTCCCATTTATCAACATATTTCCTCAGGCAATTTTTGGTGCAGACCAAAACATTAATACCGGCATGACACAAGTTCAATTGGTCAATACCGATCTCAAGTGGGAAGAACTGCATGAAACAAATGTAGGTTTTGATGCTTATTTGCTAAATAGACGTTTAGAGGTTGTTGGCGATTATTTTCATAAAACTACTCAGGATGTTTTGACCCCCATGCAAATATTACTCACTACGGGTAATAATGGAGGCAACCCAATGGTAAACGCTGCTACTTTAAAGAACACCGGTTTTGAAGTTACGTTAAATTGGAGAGATCGCATTAACAATGATTTGAATTATTCGGTTGGTGTGAATACTTCTTACCTGAAAAATGAGATTGTTGAACTTGGATATGGCCGACAAAGTTTCACACAATGGGATACCAAATCTTTTGTGGGAAAACCAATTGGTGATTGGTATCTGATTAAAACTGACGGAATCTTCCGGTCGGCCAATGAAGTATTGAACCATGTTAATAGCAAAGGACAGGTTATCCAACCCAATGCACAGCCAGGTGATATTCGTTATGTGGATTTTAACGACGATGGCCAAATCACAGATGCCGACCGACAATATTGCGGCCATTCTTTTCCAGCTTGGAATATGGCTTTGAGCGGAACCCTCGAATATAAAGGGTTTGATTTAATGTTGCAGTTTACCAGCTCCTTTGGTAAAGATTTTAAATTGTTCAATGGTCCTAGGAGTGGTTACGATCGTTTTGACGATAATTCAAACTACAGAGTCGATTATGATGGCTACGATGCAGTAACCAATCCTGATGGAGTTGATCCTCGTCCATTATATGCTGATGCTCGCAATGCACGTGGCGATCAGGATCGTTGGTTGGAAAATGGTAGTTACCTTCGTTTGAAACAAATTGGTGTTGGATACACATTCCCTAACAATGTTTTCGATAACTTTTTCACTAATTTTAGATTGTTTGTCAATGGTCAGAATCTTTTGACTATTACAAAATATCGTGGATTAGATCCTGAATTTCTTAATTCCAATATATGGGATAGAGGTTACGATGCTGCGGCTTTCCCTAATCCCTATGGAATAACATTTGGAGTGCAAATAACTTTTTAATCATCGACCATTTTAATTTAGAACGCAATGAAAAAATATCTTTATCTATTAATTATATCAGTATCATCACTCATTTTAAATGGATGTGATGTGGATGTTATAAATCCAAATACACTTACCAAGGCAACATTCTGGAAGACAGAACGTGATGCCGAATATGGCGTAAACGCTATTTACAATATGTTTTACAAACCTGGTACTTACAGCCGGTGGATTTGGTTTCGGCTTGATTTAACTTCCGACGAAGGGTGGAGTCAAAGCCCATGGGCAGAACTGAAAGAATGGACGCGATTTCAGTATGTTAATTACAATTTTTGGGAAGGTAATGCATGGACTTACAGAGATTGTTATGAAGCGATTTTTAGAGCCAATCAGGCTTTGGAAAACATTCCCAATATAGAAATGGATGAAACAGTCAAAAATCAGCTGCTGGGTCAGGCCTACTTTTTAAGAGGACTTTACTACTATAATCTGGCTCTCTTGTGGGGTAGTGAAAATAATAGTCTGCCGATTATTTTGACCCCGTCAAATCCGGCAGATACACCTCAAGGGTATAATGGTGAGGATGTTTATAATCAATCCATAAGCGATCTGTCGCAAGCAGTAAATATGTTGCCAGAGCAATGGGACAGTAATAATTTAGGACGGGCAACAAAAGGAGCTGCTTATGCTTTACGCGCTAAATGTTATATGCAACTGCATAAGTGGGAGGAAGCAAAGAATGACTTATACTGGCTGGTTGAAGGAAATGGCAAACAATATTACGATTTGGTAGCAAAATATGAGGATAACTTCACAAAAGATACGGAAAATAACAAAGAATCTGTATTTGAAATTCAATATTCAGACGTCCACAAAGCTCCTGCTGGTGATGGCGATTTTGATGTAGATCCTAACTTGGGATTGAATCGTGGACAATTTTTTGCTCCTCCAGGAATAGGTTGGACCGATGGCGAATTACGACCATGGATTGTAAATGAGTTTAAGAAAGAAAAAGATCTGAGTGGAAATTATGATATTCGTCTAAAATACACCGCCTTTTATGAAGGCATGAATCAGGATTTTCCTGAGAATAACCGAATTTATCGTTATAGATTGGATGGTGCTGATTCAGATATATGGAATCTGCAAAATTGGAAAGGACGTGTATTCTTCAGAAAATATGGGTCCGATTATTATCGAGATTATGATGATTATCACAACCCGACTAATGTCAGATTAATTCGTTTTGCCGATGTTCTGCTTATGTATGCCGAATGTATTGCCAATACTGACAACGATTTATCAAAAGCGGTTGGATTAGTCAATAGGGTACGTCAAAGAGTAAACATGCCTGAACTCAAAGTGAACCATTTTGATGCGACTCAATCAAAAGACGCATTCTTAAAAAGACTTCAAATGGAAAGATCATTGGAGCTATGTTCTGAAGGACAAAGATGGGCAGATATTAAAAGATGGGGATTAGTTGACAATCAGGGAGGTATTGATGAGCTGATTGCTCGTGACGAAGATTTTAGAAATTTTGTAATAGGAAAGCATAATTGTTTACCTATTCCATCTGATGATGTAAATAATAATCCGAATCAACAACAAAATCCAAATTACTAATGCGGTTAAAATATCTTATATTAGTGAGTCTGGCTTTTCTGTCCTGTGGAAATGGGAAAATTGATGATCAGGAAACAAAACAAATTTTGGTGCCATTAGCTGATCCATACATTCTGCTTTACGATGGAATGTATTATGCATACGGAACAGGAGCAGACAAGGGCATTGAAGTGATGACTTCATCTGACCTCAAAACCTGGAAACGAACTGCAAATACTCCTAGTGGACTTGCACTTTACAAGGATGATTCGTATGGCGAAAAATGGTTTTGGGCACCGGAAGTGTATTCCGTAAATGGGAAATTTTACATGTACTATTCGGCTGAAGAACACATCTGTGTCGCAGTTTCCGATTCGCCTTTGGGACCGTTCCGGCAGGTGGAACAAAAGCCCATGCTCGAAGAAGAGAAAGCTATCGACAATTCGTTGTTTATTGATGACGACGGAAAAGCCTATTTGTTTTTTGTCCGTTTTAATGATGGGAACAATGTTTGGGTTGGTGAGTTGGAGAATGACCTCATGACCTTTAAAAAAGAAACCATGCATCATTGTATCAGTGTTTCACAACCGTGGGAAGAGGTTTGGCCAAGAGTCAATGAAGGGCCGTTTGTCATTAAGCACAATGGCATATATTACATGACCTATTCGGCCAATAGTTACGAAAGCCCTTTTTATGGCGTGGGTTGTGCCACTGCAACAAATATCATGGGTGAATGGACCAAGTATCCCGATAACCCTTTGTTGCAGAAGCCAGGGAGTTTGGTTGGTGTTGGACATAATTCACTTTTCCGTGACAAGGAAGGTAACTTGCAAATTGTATTTCATGCACATCATGATAAAAATACGATACATCCGAGAAACATGTATATCAGCAATGCGGGTTTTAAGCAGGTAAATGGAATGGACAAATTTTATATTGATCCCAATTATTTGACACCGGTTTTAGATGTAGTTCAATAATTCTCATTTTTAGTAATCAATGCGTTGGAGGATTTATGGATTTAATATCTTTGATCCGAATATTGCGAAGAAGGAAATAGCCTATTATCTTACCAAACAGAATACCTACGGACTCCCGCTTGACAATCGCAAGACCTATTCGAAGTCGGATTGGATAATATGGACTTCGACTTTGGCCGAAAACGACGACGATTTTCATGCGATTGCCGATTTGGTATACAAATATGCTGATGAAACTCCGAGCAGAGTTCCGATGAGCGATTGGTATGAAACGACCGATGCTCGCAGAGTCGGATTTAAGGCTCGTTCGGTGGTTGGAGGATATTTCATGAAGGTATTGGAGCAGAAACTCCAATCCAAATAATGAATTGTTTTCATTATTCGCTTAAATTGAATTTTCAGGGTAAAAGATGATATGCTCACGAAGCGGTTGCCAATCGTTTCGTGGGTATATCGTTTGATAAGGGACACACGTTTCGATTTCATTCTATCTACTAAAAAAAAACTATAAACAATGAAACATCTATTGCCATTTCTACTATTTCTTTGTATTGCCACAAGTATTTCTTTCGCATTTTCGGCCGACAATACCCGCGCAACTATGGTGAGCAGACCCAATACACAATCCGTAACGAAAAATTATATCCAAAATCGTACACCATTGCTCCCGATGAATTTCATCAAACTTCCGGTTGGAAGTGTTCGACCACGGGGATGGCTTTCGGAAGTATTGAACCGACAAAAAGACGGATTAAACGGCCATTTGAGCGAAATAAGCGCTTGGCTCGACAAGAAAAACAATGCTTGGCTTGGCACAGGCAACGATTATGGATGGGAAGAAGTTCCTTATTGGCTGAAAGGTTATGGCGATATGGCTTATATTATGGGTGACGAAAAAATGATCGATGAAGCTAAAACGTGGATAGAAGCGGTTTTCAAAAGTCAACGTCCCGACGGTTATTTCGGCCCGTGGATCGAGAAAAACGGGAAACCCGATTTGTGGGGTAACATGATTATGCTTAGGTGCTTGCAATCGTATTACGAATATTCCGGTGACCGGCGTGTAATCGATTTAATGACAAAATATTTTAAATGGCAACTCAATTTGCCGGACGATCGTTTTCTGAAAGATTATTGGGAAAACAGCAGGGGTGGAGACAATTTGCTGAGTGTTTACTGGCTATATAACATTACCGGCGACAAGTTTTTGTTGGAGCTTGCCGAAAAAACACATCGAAACACGGCAAATTGGCAGCAACGTTCCTCATTGCCTAACTGGCATAATGTGAACATTGCTCAATGTTTTCGCGAACCAGCGAGCTATTACATGCTTTCAAAAGATTCGTCAAGTCTGATTGCAACTTACAATGATTTTCGTCTCATCCGTAACACTTTTGGTCAGGTTCCCGGAGGAATGTTCGGGGCTGACGAAAATGCCCGAATGGGATATATCGATCCGCGTCAGGGAACGGAAACCTGCGGATTCGTGGAGCAGATGGCATCCGACGAGTTGTTGCTTATGATGACCGGCGACCCTTTCTGGGCAGAGCATTGCGAGAATGTGGCATTCAATTCGTTCCCTGCATCGATGATGCCCGACATGAAATCGCTTCGCTATATCACTTCCCCCAATCAATCGATTAGCGATTCAAAAAATCATCATCCGGGAATTGATAATAATGGTCCGTTTCTGGCAATGAATCCTTTCAGTAGCCGTTGCTGTCAGCACAATCACGGACAGGGTTGGCCTTATTATATCGAACATCTCGTCATGGCAACTTCCGATAACGGAATAGCAGCAGCCATTTTTGGAGCTTGCACGGCTTCGGCAAAAGTTTCGGATGGAAAATCGGTTGAGATTGTGGAAGATTCAAATTATCCTTTCGAAGAATCGATATGTTTTACCATTAATCCTTCCGAAAAAGTCTCGTTTCCTTTTTATATCCGAATCCCGATGTGGACGGAAAATTCGACTGTAAGCGTTAATGGAAAACCAATATCCGTGAAATTACAACCCGGAAAATATCTTTGTTTGGAAAGAGAATGGAAAAAAGGTGATCGGGTTGTGCTCGAAATTCCCATGAAATTGAGTCAATCGGTTTGGACTGTCAATCAAAATAGCCGAAGCATCCATTACGGGCCATTGACGTTTTCGTTGAAAATCAAAGAAAATTACAAACAGGTGAGCAGTACCGAAACTGCGATTGGCGACTCGAAATGGCAAAAAAATGCCGATGCGGCCAAATGGCCATCCTATGAAATTTATCCCGGCAGTGATTGGAATTATGCTCTTGTGATAGATGAAACTGAGCCGTTGGAGAAAAATTTTGAAGTGGTGAAGAAAAAATGGCCTTCGAATAACTATCCATTTACAGTGGACGATGCGCCGATAGAAATCAAAGCAAGCGGAAAGAAATTATTGACATGGCAAATCGATCAGTATGGATTAACGGGTGAATTGCCAATTCCTGAAAATCGTAAATTTGCATCTGACACCGAAGACATCATGCTTATTCCTATGGGTGCAGCCCGATTGCGCATATCGGCATTCCCCGTTTACGAAAAATAAGGTGAGAAAAAGGATAACTTGAAATGCTAAGTAAGAAAAGAAAAATATATCACGAAATGAAAAAGAAATTTTGGATAATCATCGGTTTTGACTTATAGGTCAAAAAGTAGGCTGAAATCTTCTGAATGTTTGATTATGACTATCTTTGAGCTAAACCAAAGATTATGAACAAAAAAAATGCTTTTATTGCGGCAGTTCAATAACAAAGAAAAATGG
>Ga0208825_1000772_pt1 | contig 27955 bp, 25 predicted proteins | sample AD_UKC113_MetaG_FD_184450 | JGI IMG/M metagenome (GOLD analysis project Ga0208825, IMG submission 184450) | Active sludge microbial communities of municipal wastewater-treating anaerobic digesters from Hong Kong - AD_UKC113_MetaG (SPAdes)... | ecosystem: Engineered > Bioreactor > Anaerobic >...
AAAAGTGCAGAAAAAATTTATAGAGACTATTTCCATGCAACATTTTTGAAAAGCCAAAAAGAGGCATAAACCTTGAAATTTCAACGTTTATAGCCCCTTTTATATTTCTCAACTGTCAAACTCGGGATTATAACATAGTCGTTTTATTTTTCAAGCTTATTATTTTTATCATTTGCTCATTTGCAGAATAGCTTGAAATATTTAATTACCTGTAGTATAATATAAATGTAGGGAAATTTATCAATTCTTTTATTTATTCTTTTTTTCTAACCTCATTAAATCCAATTAGGATGTTTCTATGTTAATCACATTATAAAATTGCGTTATTTTACTACTTATTTGTACACGTCATTATTTCACGATGTTAAAAAATAATTCAATTATTTGCCTGCAAAATTAATGTATTGATGTAATTAAAAAGCAAGCCTATTTTGGCATGAGGAGGAATCGCATATGTTTACGAGAAATTTAAGAAGTATTGTAAAATTCATGTTAGTATTTATGTTTTTGTTTTCTTTTGCACCCATTAGTGTATGTGCAGATGATTTGAGCAGTGTTTCTAAAACAGCGAAAAAAATTGGTATTGGAGAAAGTATCAGTGCACAATTAAGTAAAGCAGGTGAAGAGGATTATTATACATTTACAACAAAGGACGCAGGAAGCTACATAATTAGAACGTCAGGAAAGCTTGATACTGTGGGTGTCCTTTATGACCGGAATTTAAAATTAATTAAAATGAATGACGAGGGTGATTCCGGCACATCCAATTTTTGTATTGTATCAAATCTTGAAGCCCAAAAAACATACTATGTATGTGTTTATGGTTACTCAGAGGACGATGTAGGTGATTATAATATAAGTGTTGTTAAAAGCGACTTGCTGGTACAGTCATTTAATGAATACAACAAAAATGACATTATTGCCAATATAGTAGTATTTAATGTAACCAAGGAACCCATTAAATTATCCGACTTAAAATTAAGGTATTATTATACACATGAAGGCAATGGAAAACAATCATTTGAATGTTTGTATTCAAGTATCGGTGAGGAAAATGTAATAGGTAAAATCGAAAATATTAAAGATAAATCCGAATATGCCGATACTTATGTTGAAATATCGTTTAATGATGATGAAAGTGTTATTGAATCGGGTTTTTACACCGAGGTTAGCTTTGTAATAAAGAACAGCGGAAGTACTAAAATAAATATCGATAATGATTGGTCCGCAAATAACGAAATTGATGAGTTTGTTATAAACAGCAATATTACAGGATATTTAGACGGTGTTTTGAATTGGGGCAATGAACCCGAAATAATTGAATTGGATTAAATACCATTAAAATGATAAATACCGTGTATTGGGAGGAATAACAAATGAATGAATTGAAAGCAGTACTGTTCGGTCTAAATGATATTGCCTGTGGAGTGGATTCTTCACAAGTTCACGAAATTGTAAAGTTCCAGGAAATCAGCAAAGTGCCCAATATGCCCAAATTCATAGAAGGAATGATTAACTTAAGAGGTAAAGTTATTCCGATAGTGAATTTGAACAGACGTTTTGAATTAGGTGAAACACCTATAAACAAAAAGACAAAGATCATAATTACAAAGATTGATGAAACTTTTATAGGTTTTCTCGTTAATGAAGTTTCGGAAATAACCAAATTTTCAAGCGAGAATTTGGAAGAGCCTTCGGAAATATTAAGGAAGATAAACAATACATACATTAAATGTGTTGGAATAATAGAAGAGAGGATAATAATAATCCTTGATTTTGCCGCTATATTAAGCGACAATGAGTTGAAAATGGTAAATGGCAGTACATTGAACTCCAAGTTGAATACGGAGGAGAATCTGGTAACAGTATAAAGTGTATAAAATAATAAAAAATTCCTTACCGACTGCCTGTAAGGAATTTTTTTGTTTATAAAATTATAAAGACTATACATTAAACCTGAATAATGTAACATCACCATCATTCATAACATAATCCTTGCCTTCCGAACGGACAAGTCCCTTTTCACGGGCGGCAGCATAGGAGCCGCATTCCATAAGGTCATTATATGCAACCACTTCTGCACGGATAAATCCTCTTTCAAAGTCACTGTGTATTTTGCCTGCTGCCTGAGGTGCTTTTGTACCCTTAACAATGGTCCATGCTCTCACTTCCTGCTGGCCTGCGGTCAAAAATGAAATCAGTCCCAAAAGCTTATAGCTGGCTTTTATAAGCTTGTCCAGACCGGATTCCGATATGCCGAGCTCGTTTAAAAACATTGCTTTTTCATCATCATCCAGTTGGGCAATTTCTTCTTCCACTTTTGCACTAATGACAATAACTTCAGAACCTTCTTTTTTAGCGTATTCCTTGAGCTCATTGACCAAAGGATTGGAGTCAATGGAGGAAAGACTGTCTTCTGCAACGTTTGCAGCATACAGAACAGGCTTTGATGTTAGAAGAAATACATCACTCATCATTTGCAACTCTTCAGGTGTAAAACTCATAGTCCTGACAGACACGCCGTTTTCAAGGCCTGCCTTTATTTTTTCGTAGAGCTCGATTTCCAAAAGATATTTTTTGTCTCCCGACTTCAACATTTTTTTGGTTCTGTCAATTCTTCTTTCTATAACTTCCAAATCGGCAAAAATTAATTCAAGGTTAATTGTTTCAATATCTCTGGTAGGTCCGATTGAGCCGTCAACATGAACAATGTTGCTGTCTTCAAAACAGCGGACCACGTGGAGTATTGCGTCTACCTCGCGTATATGGGAAAGGAATTTGTTGCCAAGACCTTCGCCTTTGCTGGCACCCCTGACAAGACCTGCAATATCAACAAATTCTATTGTTGTAGGAGTAACTTTTTCAGGATTATACATTTCAGCTAGTTTTTGCAATCTTTCATCAGGTACAGGAACAATTCCTACATTTGGCTCTATTGTACAAAAGGGATAATTGGCACACTCGGCACCTGCCTTTGTAATTGCATTGAATAAAGTGCTTTTACCCACGTTTGGTAAACCGACAATTCCTAATTTCATTTATATCGATCCTTTCATATTAAATAAATAGTACCACAGTATTATAACATGAATTTTCCTGTATATACAACATTACTAATTCTGCAATCCTTATGTAAAAACATTTTTAAGAAAGGGAAGTCCGTTTTTCCATTCAAGCTGTGCATAAGGTATATTGAATTGCCCTATGGAGCTCCGATATACCGAAGGCATTTTAGCTCCCATTACTATTCCGCATAGTGAGCCATCAATCGGTAAATACAAATACTTCTCATCGGAATTATCCCATATCGTTATTCTGAATTCATTCTCAACTTCCCAATCAATTGTTTTTGTAAACAAAATGTTTGATATATTGCGACCTGTGAAATCATCCAAAGCCTTTGAAACTCCAAACTTTAGAACATCTTCATAGCTTATGCAAAGTTTCTCTATGTGTTCTTCCAAAGCCACATATCTGACAATGTTTTCATTATATACTTTATATTCTTTTTTAGAACTGAAATTATCGTTTAAAGCTTTAATAAGCTTATCTTTATCAAATATCAAGCACAGACCTTTGTGGTTATCACCGTAATAAGACCATAATGTGGGTTTGCTAAACTCCCTGTATATCATTTTGTAATGATGGGGTACATCAAAATATTTGTCTGAATCCCTAGAAAAGCACAATACTTTATGATTGTTGCGGAAATTGTCAAAATAATGTCGAATTTCATGTATCTTTTCTAATACTTCTGAGTTCTCGTTCGTTACATAATCATCAAATCCGGGAAAGAAGGGATGCAATATTTTATATTCAGCGGGGTCATTTACTTCAGATAGTGGAGAAAGCCTTAAGCACATATCCTTTAGTATATACTCCAATCCTTTTTCAAGTGTTGTATAGTGATAAACATATTTGTCAATTGAGTTGATGTTATCAAAGCATTCCATCATAAAAACACCTACAGGTCCTATGTTTTTTATATTAATATAATAACCATTTAAAATTAAAACATGAGGAAATAAATCATTTTAACCGTGGATAAATCTGCTTGTATCAATGTCGGCAAAGGTGTAAATTCATTTGTTATATGGTATTATAAAAAACGGTTAATAATACAATATGCAATTCCTTAAGAAAATCTTAATAATTTCGTTAGCCCTTTTGTAAGATTTGATGTTTATAATTTACACATAATAAAAAACGAAAGGGTGATTGGATGAAAACTGGGATAAAGAGGGGAAAACATGAACATATTAGTTTGTGATGATGAAAAGGAAATTGTGGAAGCCATTGAAATTTACTTAAAGCATGAGGGATATGATGTGTTTAAGGCCTCAAACGGTCTTGAGGCTCTGTCAATAATTGAAAATACCGAGATTCATCTCATAATAATGGACATAATGATGCCTATGATGGATGGTATAAGGGCTACCATGAAATTGAGAGAGAAGAAAAATATTCCTGTTATAATGCTTTCAGCCAAATCTGAGGATACCGACAAAATATTGGGGCTTAATGTGGGTGCGGACGATTATGTTACAAAGCCTTTTAATGCCCTTGAGCTAATGGCAAGGGTAAAGTCACAGCTTAGGAGGTATACAATGCTCGGAAGTATGGAAGTGAAAAACGATGTGTGGAGAAGCGGAGGCCTTGTGGTGGATGACAGCCGCAAAGAGGTAACTGTAGATGGTGAAGCTGTGAAGCTTACACCTGTTGAGTACAAAATATTAAAGCTTCTTTGCGAAAATGCTGGAAGGGTATTTTCAATTGACCAAATATACGAGCAGGTCTGGAATGAACCGTCTTTTAATGCTGAAAATACAGTTGCTGTTCATGTTAGAAGAATCAGAGAAAAGATAGAGTTGAATCCTAAAGAACCGAAATATTTAAAGGTGGTGTGGGGAATTGGATATAAAATTGAGAAATATCAGTAGTACAATATGGTTTAAGCTCATAACGGTATTGCTTTGTGTTGCTGGAATGCTCCTCATAGTCTACAGTATGACGGGTTATGAGTATCTAAGATACATAAGAGAGCCATCGGAATATAAAAATAGTTATAAAATCAGGGAAAAAACTGAGGGTGTGTATTCAAAGGTAGTTGGCCTGGCGGTTTTACGAAGTGAGGAGAATATAAAATCGGGAAATACAATTACTGACGAAAGAGTACGTCAAGAAAAAAATGAAATATTGAGGGAAAAATATAATGTAATAGAAGAGATTAAAGCTGAATATACTTCTCTTATTGAGCGGGCAAAGGCATACAATAACAGTGATGAAGCTATCTTGATAAAGGAAAGGGATGAACTCATATCAAAAGAAAATGAAAATTATGAGAAAAAAATAGCTCAGATTAATGAGAAAATAATCAATGACGATTTGTGGAAGTTTAAGGTTCTTAATACAGAAGTGGCGGAAAGTGGTATGTTTTATACCGTAGTATCAGCAACTGATGGGAAAATAGCAGACAATACAGGAAATAAGGCTGATCTGGAAGCTTTCTATAGCGGACTTCCGTTTCATATAAAGTCTCAAAACGGCTCTTATGCATATTATGGTCAATATGGTCCATACAGTGGTCGAGACTACACCAAATTTCTTTCGGGAACTACTATCTATGTGGGAGTATCGGAATCGGAATATGCTGCAGACCAAAAAATATATGAATCCGACAGAAAGCAGGGACTAGGTTACCTGTATATGTGTATTTTCGGTATAGTAGCTTTTCTTTTGGGATATGTATTATTTTTAGTTTCGGCAGGCCGTAGGAAGAATTCTATGGATGTGCATTTAACCGTTGTTGACAGGCTTTATTTGGATGTAGGTGCATTTGTATTACTTTTGCCCGTTTTGGGATTGATATTGTTTGTGGGGATTGTACCAAGCAGGGTCTTGCTGACTGAAAGAACGACATTTATGTATGTAACTTCACCTGCCGTTATAGCAGGAGTTTTATTAGGCCTTTTGTATTCATCCATATTCATAAAACATTTAAAAAGAGGGACAGTACTTAAGAATACCCTTGTATTTGCAGCTTTACGCTATATTAAACGCTCTTTTAAGGGTTATTCCGATCAATACGGAAAGGCTGCACTTTCAGGACAAACAGTGTTATTTATAACAACATTTTTCATTGTTTATAATATAGCAGTTGCTTTTTCCCTATTTTTGCTTTACCTCGGTTTAAGCAGACATCGTCCCGGTGCAACACTTTTTGCACTTTTTATCTATGGCATGGTCAATCTATTGATGCTCATGTATATAATAAAGAGGATTTCATACTTTAAGGTGATTGCAGAAGGAGTAAAGAAAATAAAGGGAGGTCAGCTTGCCTGGAGGATTCCAGAGGGACCTAGCCTGGTAATGACAGAGGTTTCTGATGATATAAACAATATTGCACAAGGGCTTGGTGCATCTGTTGAGAATGAATTGAAAGCTGAAAGAATGAAAGCAGAGCTTATAACAAATGTTTCACACGATCTCAAGACACCTCTTACATCAATAATAACATATGTAGACTTGCTTAAAAAGGAAGGCCTGAATTCGGAAAATGCATCAAAATACCTTGAGATTCTGGATGTTAAGTCTGCAAGGTTAAAAAAACTCACAGAGGACCTCTTTGATGCTGCAAAGGCTTCAAGCGGAAATATAGCTGTAAAAAAGGAAGAATTGGATATTGTATCCCTTGTAAAGCAAGGCTTTGGAGAATTAGCCGACAAGGTGGAAGCATCGGGGCTTGAATTTATAACCAGCTTTCCCAGTGAAAAGATAATGGTAAAAGCAGATGGCAAGCTTTTATGGAGAGTAGTAGACAACCTTATGTCCAATGTTTTTAAATATGCAATGCCGGCATCAAGAGTATATGTATCGGTATTTAGAGAAAATGGTTTTTCAGGAATCGTTATCAAAAACATATCGGAATTTCCATTAAATATTCCTGCCGAAGAGCTCATGGAACGGTTTAAGCGAGGAGATGAGTCAAGGCACAGCGAAGGCTCGGGATTGGGTCTTGCAATTGCAAGAGGTCTTACGGAACTTCAGGGAGGAAAGCTTACAATAGATATTGATGGAGATTTGTTTAAAGCAACTGTGAAGTTGCCTGTGAATAACTAATAAGTTTTACGAATTGCTATTTGCAGCTTGCTGGCTGTTTAAAAGATACAGCCAGCGTAAAGCTGCCGAAATGCTTTTAAAGTAGGTTGCTTTTATACCTGATTTGTTTAAAATATATTCAGTAGTTACTTTTAACATAGGGTTGTTTCTTAATATAACTGTAGTTTTATTCAATCCGCCTTTTAAAGAAAGATTTTGAGCTTCTATGTGCAGCTGAATGTACTCAGAGGTGCTGCCCTTATATAAGGATAAATCTATAATTGAATTAAAGCCGGGAGTTAATTTATTTATGGCAATTACGATGTCTTCCAGATAATATTCCAATTGTGATGTTTTATCCCATAGGCCCAAAAATTTAACAAAAAGTATGTTGTTTGTTGCATCTACCGATATTTCATAAGAGCCGGTTTTAGCAATTTTGCTCAAATCTATCGTATCCATAAATCACCTGCTTCCTTTGTTTATTGTTATTATATATATCGGTAGATTTTTATCTTTTGATTATAATGAGGACTAAACCCATTTAATGTATATCAGGATAATCCAAATATGTTTTCCCGAAGTTCTTTGCAAGCATGATAATATCGGCCATATTGATTATACCGTCATTATTAAAGTCCGCAGCAGCATTATACAATGTGTGTAAAGATGTTAAACCGAATACCTTTGCTATCATGATTACATCTTCCATATTTATAACACCGTTGTTGTTCATATCTCCCTCCATTAAGCCTATTGGGTTAGTCTGGTCTGAGATGGAGATGCTATAGCGATCTGACGGGAATGTTATATCAATGCTTCTTGTTAGAAACCCGGGTTTGTATATTTTTAATGTAAATTCTGTTAAAGAAGAATCAATATCCCTGATCATGAATGATCCATTAAGGTCGGATATGGCGGAATGCCCGGTTCCTTCCACTTCAACTCTAAAGCCTTCACCTTTTATATACCCGTTTATTGACCTGCTTAAAGCTGTTGGTGCAGCGGTGGGAGTAGGTGTTGCAGTTGGCTTGTATGTTGGAGTAGAAGTTGGTGTAGATGACGGCAGTCCTACATTGGCTTCTAAAAATGCGTCCATAGCTATAGTAGGCCTTCCGTTAGTGCTCCATGCACCTTTTCCGTAACCGGCCCAGTTATAGCATTGGGGCTCCCAGTAAAATACTCCAAGCCCTTTACCGCCTGAAACAGATCTTACTTTTTTTATGATATCGGAAATAAAATTTTTTGAGTCGCTTGCCAGATTATTGTCCATGCCTACTTCGCATATCATGATTTCTTTTCCGTATCTTGAAACCATATCGTTCATGTTTGTAAGGCACTGGCTGTTTAAGGTTAAATAGTTGCTTTGCTCGGGATAAAGGGACATGCCTATGACGTCGTATTTGCCGCCGTTATTTTTGAGGCCGTCGAATATCCATCTGAACAAGCTGTTATCATATCCATTGGATATATGTACAATCACCTTTGCCTGAGGGAAAACAGCCTTTACACCATCATAACCCGAACTTACAAGCTGGGCGAAATTTTTCATGTTTACTGAAGCTTTCCCGTCTTCCCAGAGCATACCATTGTTGGTTTCGTTTCCCACTTGAACCCATTCGGGTGTTACGCCGGCGGATTTTAATGCATTCAATACATCCGTTGTGTGTTCATAAACATCGGTCTTCAACTGTGTGAAACTGTGATTTTGCCAGGCTGCAGGCTTATACTGTTTTCCGGGGTCTGCCCAGGAATCGCTGTAATGAAAATCAATCATTATTCTAAAGCCCATATCCGCACAACGTTTGGCAAGTTCAACTGTTTCTGCTTTGCTGCAATGCCCGCTGTATGGATCGTTTGACGGATTCACCCATACTCTAAGCCTGATCGAATTGATACCATGTTCCTTCAAAATTTCAAGGCAGTCCTTTTGAACTCCATTATCATCATAAAACTTGTATCCTTTAGCTTCCATCTGCGGCAGCCAGCTTACATCAGCTCCGCATGAAAATGTAGCGGCATCGGCTTCTGCAAAGGAAAACATGCTGATTAAAACAACAGAAACAATTATTAAACACAAGACTGCCGGAATTTTAATTATGTAATTTTTCATATGGCAAATAATCCTCCTTATTATAAGGGTTTATTATGGGAATTTTTATCTGTATCATATTAATGCGATGATGAAGAATGGTTTAATGGGTATAAACGAAAGAATAAAAAAATTTTGTCACAAAACTAGTTCCTTAAGTGTTAACATTATAGATGACGTTATTAATCCAAACAATAGTGTACACTAAAATGAGTGGGAGGTGAGGTGTCATAAGCATGTCGATGGAAGATCAGATTAACAGATTTAAAAATGTTTCTGATGACTTCAGACTTATTTATGAAAAGTATTACCGTGTGATACTGAGGCACACCGCTTATATAACCGGAAATATTCAAACTGCTGAGGATTTGACGCAGGAAGTTTTTATAAAGCTCTATAATGCACCTCCGCAGCATTCAAATATTGCGGCCTGGCTTTCAATGGTAGCAAATAATCTTGCTTACAACCATATTAGGAATGAGAAATCGAGAAAAAGCAAGGAACCTGTCGTATATGAAGGCGAATCCGACAAGGTAATATCTATTGAGGATGTTGCCATCATGAATTATGACATAAGGCAGACAAAAAAAGTACTTGATTCCATGCCGGAAAGGGACCGAATTTGCTTGCTTATGAAGTTTTCAGGCTACAAATATGATGAAATTGCTGAAGTAATAAAGGTAGAAAAGTCTTCAGTCGGAACTATACTTGCCCGTGCACAGGCAAAGTTTAAGGAAAAGTATTTAAAGGGAGGTACATTAATATGAAATGTCAGGATAATGGTTTCTTACAGGCATATATAGATGGAGAGCTGGAAATTGATGAAAGAAAGCATCTTGAAGAACATCTTGGCAAATGTGAAAAATGCAGGGATGCTTTAAACATCATAAAATCAAATGATGATTTTGCTTATATGAAAATAAAGGAATATAGAGACAATATTTATGACAGGGTAAATGATGCATGTGAGGCTGTTCGACCTGTAGATGACTCTAAGAAGGATAAAATAAACAATGAGAAGGATAAAATAAAAAGCAATAAAAGTGAAAAAGGAGTGTATAGATTTATGTTGAAGAATCGAAGAATCGCTGCTGTTGCATGTGCTGCAGTAATGCTCACCACATGTCTGGCTTTCCAGCCCGTTAGAGCTGCAATATCAAACACACTGCTCATATTCAGGGCAAACGATTTAAAAGGTATTAATTTTACTGTTAATGATATTGTGCAAATCAAGGATGAGCTTTCAAAAAGCAATGCTGAGATAGACCTTAAGGATATGGGTAAAATCAAGACAATAGGTAGTTACGAAAGGAAATCAATGAGCATTGTAGAAGCTAAAGCACTTACAGATTTTGAAGTTGCTTTTCCAAGCGAACTTTCAAGCGCAAATATGCATATTGATACTATAAGTCCTTTTACAATGGAGTTTACATTAAATGTTTCAAGCACAAATAAAATATTAAAATCATTCGGTGCTAAAACACTTTTACCGGAAAGTATAGATGGGAAAACATTTACAGTTGATTTTCCAAGGGTTATAAACATGCAATATTATGATGGCGAAAAGGACAGCTTTTACATGATTCAGACAAAGAGCCCGGAAATCAAGGCGCCTGAAGGAGTTAATCCCGATGATATATATAACTCACTTGTTTCAATGCCTATTCTGCCTGATCATATAAAGCAGCAGTTAAGCGATACTAAGGACTGGAAGAATACCCTTTATATACCGGTTTTTGATTCCGAATCCCAGGAAGTAAGCATTAACGGTGCAAAGGGATATATTATGGATCCCGATTCCCAATATAAAAATATTGTGTGGTATAATAAGGGAGTGCTGTATTCAATTAGCGGCCCCATGAGTCAGGATGAATTGATAAAAATTGCTAGTTCTGTGAGGTAACAATGGTTATTGAGACAAATAATATTACAAAATTTTATGGAAAAAAGATAGGATGCAAGGACATATCCATATCGGTCAGGGAAGGGGAGATATTTGGCTTCCTTGGCCCAAATGGGGCAGGTAAAAGCACATTTATTAAAATTATGACGGGTCTTCTTTTTGCTACTTCAGGCACGGCCCAAATACTCGGAAAGCCTTTAAACGACATTTCGGTGAGGAAAAGAATCGGTTTCCTGCCGGAAAACTTTAAATACGGTGAATGGATGACAGGGGAAGACCTCCTGTCTTTCCATGCTTCCCTGTACAAGCTGGATAAGAGTATAGTAAAGGAAAGAATAAAGGAAGTCCTATCACTGGTGAAGCTTACAGGTCATGAGAAATACAAGCTTGGGACATACAGTAAAGGTATGCAGCAGCGCCTGGGTTTGGCCAGTGCGCTGCTTCCGGACCCCGACCTTCTGTTTCTCGATGAGCCTACTTCAGCACTTGATCCCATAGGCAGAAAAGATGTCAGGGACATAATGACGGAGCTTAAAAGGAGAGGAAAGACTATTCTTTTAAACAGCCATCTTTTAAGTGAGGTGCAAATGGTTTGTGACAGTGTTGCTATTATAAATAAGGGCTCTGTTGTAGTACAGGGAAATATGGAAGAGCTTTTAAATAGTGAGGAAATATTGCATATACATGCTGAGGATATAAGTGATGAGGTCATCAACACCCTCAAAAAAATTGATGTAAATCTTGCATTTGAAAACAATAGTATCAGCATGAAAGTAAACAATAAGGATGATGTGCACAGAGCTGCATCCATAATAGTAAACGGTGGCGGTAAATTGTATGAGCTTAAGTCTCAGGGAACAAACCTTGAAAGCAAGTTCATAAGCATTATAGAAGGTGGTGATAACAAATGATTACCATAGCTTTCACCACATTCAAAGAAGCTTTAAGGAAAAAAATGCTGTACTTAATAGGAGCACTGTCGGTTATTTATATTTTGCTTTTTACGTTAATTGTACGCATTTATGTAAATGACTTCAACAGAGGCGGCATGAATATGGATTATATGAATGAGCTTGCATCCCAGATAATATCCGTAACAGGTTTTTATTTTTCCAGCATGCTGGTTGCACTGCTTACAATAATGTCGTCAATAGGCTCAATATCCTCAGAAATAGAGAACGGAACAATTCATTCAATAATATCAAAGCCCATAAAACGTTATGAATACATATTGGGCAAATATATAGGCCTTGGGATTATATCGACAGCATATGCTACAATTCTTTTTGTGCTGGTAATTATTATTCCCAAAATAAGCGGAATGCCGGTCTCAAATTTGATGGATATGCCAAGCATTATAAAAGGATGGGCTTTATTCATATTAGAGCCGCTAGCCATACTATCTTTATCCATTTTTGGAAGCTCTGTTTTCCGTACCCTCACAAATGGAATAATGGTTGTTGCCATATATATTCTTGGACTCATAGGAAGCATGATGGAACAAATAGGTTCTATGATAGGAAATGACGGCTTGTATAAATTCGGGATTTTATCAAGTCTTATATCTCCCTTTGACTTGATTTACAGAAAGATGATATCGATGGTGTTTTCCGATGCTGTTATCACAAATCCCTTAAGCGGAGGCTTTAACACAGGTGCAACATCACCGAGCATTTGGATGATGGTTTATATAGGAGTTTACCTTGTTGGGCTGCTGGTTTGGGCTGTTAAAAGGTTTAGAAAGAGGGATATAAGTTAGGTTACTCCTGTTACTCTTTTGAAAATACGTTCAGGTCAATATATGCATAAAAAAATTATTAATTGACTAAAAATGAAGTCTATGATATATTGACCTGTAAAATAATAGATAATTTTGTTTTTTTATTTAGGGGGCTAAATATGCGAATTGCTGTTATAGACGGTCAAGGCGGAGGAATGGGTAAAACTATAGTAGAAAAGCTGAGACTGGAGTTTGGGCATGATTTGGAGATACTTGCACTTGGAACCAATGCATTAGCTACGGCTTTAATGCTCAAAGCCGGTGCTAACGAAGGTGCATCGGGAGAAAATGCAATAATTTATAATTCAACAAGAGTCGACGTGATTATGGGGCCAATAGGAATAATTGCAGCAAATTCAATGCTTGGAGAGTTAACTCCGGCAATGGCTAAAGCTATTGCAGAAAGTCCTGCAAAAAAAATATTGATACCGATAAATAAATGCAATATTCAAATTGCATGTATTAAAAATGACCCACTTCCGCATCAGGTTGACAGTGCTATAATTTTATTAAAGGAATTTATGGGGTGAGAATATGTGTGAAGCAAATGTATACATAATAAATAAACAAGGTGATGAAGAGCTTGTTCTAGAATCTGTGGACAAGGTTCTGCCGGGAGACGGTATAGTTGAACTGGAAAATATATTCTCTGAGAGAAAAACTGTAAAAGGAAAAATAAAAGAAATGGCTCTTGTAGACCATAAAATTATTATCGAAGAAATATAACAGAAGAAATTTTAACATGCAGGGATTAAAAAGAATATAATGATGAATGACATTGCTTCTTTATTTCTTTCTTTATATTAATAGTTGATATATTAATAATTGATATATTAATTTCAATAGACGGTATGGAAGCGGGCGGTATTATGGAGGAAAAAATGATTTATTTAGTTATAGCATTTCAACTAGGACTTGTAGTAGCAGGAATTGCTTTTCCTGATTTATCAAAATTATTTGACATGATTGCGAGCTTTTCAATTGTAACAACTTCTTTTGTTTTGTGGAGAAAATATAATTATATTTATAATAAATTTGTGTCTTTTGCTATGATATTTTGTTTTATCGGGGATTTGACAATGGCTTCAATTATACCTCTACCAAATAATTTTATTGGTGGCATGCTTGTATTTTCTGTGGCACATATCCTTTTAATAAACTGCTTCGTTAAGACAGCCAAATTTTACGGCAGAAGTCTTTTCACTCCAAAACTGACTGTGAGTATAACTTTTTATCTTATAATAAATACCGTTACATGGTGGTTTTGTATTCTCAATACTTCTAAATTGGCAATATCAATCGGAGCTTTGGTATACGGTATTATAATTGGAATAATGGCTGCATTTGCATTAACACTGCACTTGACATTGGGAAAGAGGTATATGCTGGCAGCTGCCGGAAGTGCATTTTTCATTTTATCGGATACGGTTATTGGAATGGCACGCATAAAAGGTTTGCCGATTTCCAATTCCCATGCTTTGATATGGTTAACCTATATTTCTGCATTGATGGGCCTCATATATAGCAATATAGTTGTGGAGAATGATTAGAGCCGGTCAAAAAACGATCTATAACCAATCCGTAACCAATCCGTAACCAATCCATAACCGATCTATTAACCACTCTATAATCAACCAATAATCAATTATTAACCCTTCGAAGCTTATCAAAATCTAATCAAAATCTAATCAAAATCTAATCAAAATCTAATCAAAATCTAATCAAAAACATTTTGTTCTATGCAAATATTTACAAAAAAATATTAAATATCCAATTACCTATTTACAAAATTTGTATTTATATGATATAATTTAGGAAGATTTACAAAAGATTAACTCCTAACAAAATTATTCAGTAAATGTGGAAACGTGAAAATTCAAAATAATACATTTGCGTGTTGCATATAAAAAATCGAATATATGTCTTGTTAACTGTCTGTGCAAAATCTTTAAAGCTTTGCTGTGAGCTTTTATTGCATCATTTGTTATTGTCGCGAGGTACTTACACAATTTTACAATTTAAATAGCTTTATAAACTGCCATGAAACTTTGTATCGAATGGGCTGTTATTTTGTGCTGCAAAAAGGGGCATGTACTCTTTTTGTTTGTACAAGTTCAGTTAATAAATTTTAAGGAGTGGTAAAATGCGTACAAAAAGTTTTATTTCTTTCACTGTTACTCTAGTTGTTACTTTGTTGTTATTTGCACTGCTCTATGTTTTTGTTATTGAAACAGGTTCATTCAGAACAGCAACATTTAAAGGCGCTAACTCCGTTGCAGGTCTTAGTAATGCAGAATTTTTCACGACCGGTCAGGACATCGTTGTTACCGATGCTATGATTATGGCTATAACAGATACATCAGTAAGATTCTCATATACAATCAAAAATGAAGGGACGGCTACAATTCCAAGCATTAGTAACGTATCCATACAGAGTTTTTACTCTAAAAATACTATATTGAATGACTCAAATGATGTGGATGCCGGTATATATAGAATAGGTGTAGACAGATCTCTTGCTCCTGGCGAAAGCTATACGGGAACCTGCTATGCATCGGGTGCAATTCCAAAAGGAATGAAATATCTGGTGTTTGAGGTTGATTATGCCAACGTTATAGAAGAAGAAGCCGAATACAACAATACATATTCATTGTTATTGGCACCCGATTTGGTTATCACAAATGCAGAAATAACGTCAAAAGTCGGCAGCCGGCTGAACTATACTTTTACAATCAAAAATGTAGGACATACTGCTGTAAATGATCTCTATAATATCAGCATTCAAAATTTGTACTCTGCCAACACTATTTTTAATGATAAAGGGGACGTGCCATGCGGGGGATGTATTCTGGGCGTAAAAGGCTCCCTTGCTCCCGGTGAGAGCTATACGGGAACATTTTATTCCCTTATTGAGGCACCTATCGGAACCAACTATATGCTTATAAAGATAGACAGCGGTGAGATTGAAGAAGAAACGGATGAAACAAATAATACATATATTTTGGAATTGATGCCCGACCTTGAGGTTACAAATATTGCGGTTATATCCAAATCGCAAAACCAGGTTAACTATGAATACACAATTAGGAATAACGGGATTAACACAATTCCTAGCCTATACAATATATCCATTCAGAATTTTTATTCAGCCAATGAAGTATTTTATGATGAAGATGACGTATCAGCAGGCGGCGGTGTTCTTGCTGTTGATCGTTCACTTGCCCCAGGTGAGAGCTATACCGGTACATTTTCTGCCTTTGGAGCGGTTCCTGACGGAATGAAATATATAACAGGCATGATTGATTGGGGAGACAATATTAAAGAAACAAATGAAGACAACAACAAATTTGCAGCGAGGATTCCTTATATTTAAACAGTGAAGATAATAAGGCTTTATACTTAAAAATCAATATTAATCTAACGTTTGGCAATGATGCCAAATGTTATGGTTAATTGATTTTATATAGATTTTTTAAGAAATCAGCTCCTTTCATGGGGCTGATTTCTTTTGCTGCAGAGTATTTTTGTACCTGATTAGGGAAAGAAAAATAAAATTTTTGTCAAAAAATTGTTTATTTTAATTGTATAATTTGTTGATTAATGATAATATTTTATTGGTAGAAAATTTATACAATTTATTATAAATAAGTCATACTTTCTTTAATTAGTAATAGCTAAGGGATAATATCCGTTCTCATTATCTTTAATTAATATTTGTCATGTAGTTTTAGATTTTGTACCGAGGTGGTAACATGGGGTATATAGGCAGTTCTTTGAAGATGTGGGTTTTGTATATTCGATTGTATTTTCAAGGGATATTTCTTTTATCAATTCATAGATGTATAAAAAAATTAAATAGAATTAACCAGGGTAAGCCCTGCATATGTTTATATTCAGCAAAGGACCATGCTTTTGCTTGATATGAAGAATGACATGCAGTTTTATTAATGGAAGGGAAAAAGTGATTTTAAATAATTGGGGGAATGGATTTGGAAATAAAAATGCTTGCTGTGAAACTTGAAGGCAACAGGATTGAAAGCAGGGATGTACCCAAGATAAGGGGTTATCTGGCAGAGCGGTTTCCGCAATATCTTGAGCTTCACAATCATTTGGGAAAGGACAAGTTCAATTACGGATATCCTGTAATCCAGTATAAATCAATAGGCGGAGTTCCCAATATCATTGCAATTAACGATGCTTCCAGGATATTGATAGATATATTCTATGATGTAAAGGAAATTGATATGAAGGACAAGGTTATGAGCGTCCTTGAAAAGGGCTATGTGCTAAAGACCAAGGAGCTTGGTGTGAAAGAGAAGCTTATTGAATATGAGTTTTTGACACCCTGGCTGGCACTGAATCAGGAAAATTACGAAAAGTATGCAAGAGCATCGGAGGATGAACGGAATGTGCTTTTAAAAAAGATTCTTGCCGGGAATTTATTGTCAATGGCTAAGGGACTGGACTGCTGGGTGGACAAGCCCATTGAGGTATTGATCAAGCTTTTTACGGTGGAGGTTAATTATAAGAATAAGAAGATGGTAGGGTTTAAGGGAAGGTTTTTGACCAATTTTGCAATACCGGATTATCTGGGGATCGGCAAGTCGGTGTCCAGGGGGTTTGGTACGGTGGTCAGGGTGAAGGATGGGGGTTTTGTGTAGTTCTTGTTTAAAAAATAGACTTAAAATATAAATATTTTCAATGTATATAAAAACAAAAAAATGGAGGTTAATATGGAAAAAAATATATTTGAATGTTGTGTAATAACTCCAATGTTTTTAAATGGAATTGGACAAAAACCTGAATTAAGAGAAAGTTCACTTAAAGGGGTATTAAGATACTTTTATAGGGTTCTCTCGGCACAGAGTTCTTTAGAAATACTAAAGGAAGAGGAAGCAAAATATTTTGGTAGTAGTGATATAAATGTTGGCTCGTCGAAATTAAGGATTAGATTTGAAGATACTGATGATAACATAGTAAAGAAACAAAAATTAATTTATCACAAAGCCCACGAAAGAGATGCTTTTGTCGAAGGTAAGAAATTTAGGATAATTGCTTCATCGAATGAGGAGTTGCAGTTTTTTACCAAGTTGATAATTTTAACTTTAACATTAGGTGGACTTGGCAAAAGAAGTAGGCGTGGAAGAGGCTCAATAAAAGTATTATCGTGTTCAGATAAAAGCGTACCTATTTTAACTAATTATAGCGATTTTATCCAAGAGCTTTATTCTATATTAGAAGATTTGTTTCCATCAAAATATACTGTTGATGACAATAAAATTAAATTAATTAATTTTCCTAATCTATCATCATCTGAAGATTACCCTTATGTTAAAGAAATAAAAATTGGAAATGGTTTTGATAACTGGCTAGATATTCTTAAAAATGTTGATGATGCTTCTCATAGTTTCAGAAAAATGAGTAACGCATATTGTCTTGGCTATGTTGATGATGGTTCGAAAAGGTTTGCATCACCAATTTATATAACTGTTGTGAAGTTAGGATCATTATATTATCCATTAGTTACAACGTTAAACACAGTTATGGATAAAAAATTTAATAATTGTTGTGTTAAAGTTCAAGAGGATTATAAAAATTCAATACTTACGGGAGGAATGGTTATATGAGAGAAGAATTATTCATATTTACAATTACACCTGTCCAAAGTTTTATTTCTTCTGTAAGAAAAACACAGGATTTTTATGCTGGAAGTTACTTGCTTTCACATTTGTGCAAAGTTGCTTTAAAAACAGCAGCTGATAATGGATTTAAAGTGGTTTTTCCGGAAGAAAATCAAAAAGGAATTCCAAATAGATTTGTATGCAAGCTTGACATTAGTGATGAAGAAAAAATGAAAATTTCAAAAGAAATTGAAAATAGTGTTGCGAATGAACTTGAGCATATTGGTAAAACAATAGCAAGGAAAGTTGGTATAACAGTACCAGAAGAGTTTTATATTCAGCTAAATAATTATTTTAAAGTTTATTGGGTATTTACTGAAATTGCTGAAGACTATCGTTATTCTCACAATAGCCTTATAAAAAGATTATCAGATATAAAAACAACAAGAACTTTTATTCAGATTAATGAAAAAGGTAGAAAATGTTCACTATTTCCGGAGTATAATGCACTTGTAGGTTATGAAAGAAGACCTTTTATGTCTGATAAAGCTGTATATTTATCAAAGGAATTTATAGAGTCTAACCCGGTATACATGGAAAAAGGGGAATGCTTATCAGCTTTAGGATTTGTTAAGAGATTTTTAAATTTTTATTTTATTAATAATTATGAAAATGAATTTTTTTCAACATCAAAGATTGCAGCATTAAGTGGAATAAATAATCTATTAAAATTGGATAAATCAATAGAAAAAGAAATACGTAATTTAGGCAATGACTTTGGGCTAGTATATGATTTAAAAAATAAGATTGAAATAAATAATAAAATTTTTTCAGATTCAAAAAAGAAGTCTGCTTATAAAATATATAACTCACTTTCCAATAATAAAATAAGCATTTCTCCGTATTATGCAATTATAAAGTTTGACGGAGATAATATGGGTAAGATTTATTCAAATCCAGATTTGAAGGTTAATGATAAAGTATCAGTAATAGATTTCCAAAAAAAATTAAGTAAAGATTTATGTAACTTTGCAGATTATGTAAAAGAAAAAATTGATAATTCATACACCGGAAAGGTTGTTTATGCAGGCGGTGAGGACTTTATGGGATTCTTAACATTAGACTGTGCATTAGGAGAATTAAATTATTTGAGAAATAAATTTGAAAACATAGAATCATCAAAGTTATTAAACAAGCGATTAACTTTTTCAGCTGGCATTGTTATTGTACATTATAAGACTCCCTTGTCTGAGGCAATAAAGATGGTTGAATCAATGGAGAAAGAGGCCAAAAAGATAGATAAAGGCAAGGATGCCTTTGGAATAGCTTTATTAAAGCACAGTGGGGAAATAATTAAGGGGAAACTGAAATTTAAAGATTTTAAAGGTGGTAACATGCTTGATATAATTGAGTCTCTTATCGATAAATTATCTAAGTATGAAATTTCCAAAAGCTTTATATATAAGATAAATCAAGAGTTTGGCTTGATTGCTCTTGAAAATGAAGACGTTAGTGAGTATTTTGATGAGATGGTAATAAATAGGATTAAGGTTTATCTTAACAATAGCGAAAAAAAAATTACATCATCAGAACTCGATGAAATATCTGCATGTTTAAAAAATATATACTATGCCAAAGGGGGTAATAAGAAAGAATTTTTTGATATACTTTCAATTATTACATTTTTATCAAGGGAGAGGGGTGAAAAATATGCTGTTAAAAATTAAACCATTAGATGCAATATTTATGAGAGATAGTAAGCCCTTTGAAAAAGGATTTGAAACGTGGGCAAATGCAGTGTTTCCGCCTTATCCATCTGTAATGACGGGTGCATTAAGAACAGTATATTTTAGTGACAATATTAAAGAACTTGTTAAAGCAGGTACGGAAGAAGACCCTACGAAAAATATAGATATTGGTATGAGTTGCATTTCTAAGGGGAAACAGCTATATTTTCCTTTGCCATATGATATGTCAATAAGTGGTGTTGAATCGGTAAGTGATTCAGAGTACAGAAAATGTAGACTTCAAAAAATGAAAAAAACAAATATGATTTCAAGCATTAATACCAATTACTATTTGGAAGGATATGAAGATTACGAAATACATGATGGTGGTGCTTATATTTCAGAGAATGAACTAAAAGAGTATCTTCTTAATAATGAGGAAAACTTTGAATGTACATATTTTGATTTATATGATTTTTTGTATATAGAATCTAAAATTGGAATAGCAAGATCAACTAAGACAAGGACAGCAGAGGAATCTATGCTATATCGTATTGGAGCTTTCAGATTAAGTGAAGATATGTCGTTTATTGTTGATGTAAATAATTTAAATATCAGAGAAAAAGGAATTTTAAAACTTGGGGGAAAAGGAGTTCTCTCAGAGTATAGGGAGATTCAAACTAAAATTCTTCAAGAAATCATGAACATTAAAGTTGGAAAAAGATTCAGACTATATATTGCAACACCTGCAATATTTAGAAAAGGGTGGTTACCATCATGGATAGATGAGAATTCATTAGAAGGTACGATACATACATCAAATGGCAGAATTCAATTAAAATTACTTACAGCTTCTATTGGAAGGTACAAGAGTATAGGTGGTTTTGATATGGCAAAAAAAACACCGAAAGAAATGTATAGAGCTGTACCAGCGGGAAGTGTATATTACTTTGAAATTATAGAAGGAACACAGGAGCAAATTGTTAGTTTATTTAATTTTAAAAAGATTTCTGAGGAAAGAGCAAATGAAGGATTTGGATTTTCATTAGTAGGGAGGGTTGGAAATGATTAAGATAGTAACAACAGTAGGAACATCATTGCTTGATAAATTCATATATAAGCATGATGTACGATTAAAGAACAATTTATCAAATTACAATAATAGACATTGTACAAGTAAAAAATATGATGATTCTATTGAATATTCTAAACCAAAATGCTTAGAGATAATTGAGAATGAAAAAAGAAAAAATGCTAGTTTAGCAGATATATGTGCTGAAATGAAAAGTATAATGAAGATTATGGAAAAATATCGAGATGATACATTTGACATTCAATTAATATCTACCGATACAGCCTTATCAAGATTATGCTCTGAGTTGATTTATGAATCACTTCGTGGGGAAGGGAAAATAAATGATATAATATTTGATCCAGATAAGGATGTCATTGAAGGACTCCAAATATGGGAGGGTAAAGTTTTTCAAGAAAAAGGTCTTAAAGAATTAACAGACTATCTGAATAAAAATGTTGAAGGTCGATTTGAGCATAGTAGTATTCCCAATTTAGTATATAATATTACGGGTGGATATAAAGCCTTAATTCCATACATGACAATTATGGCACAGCTCAATAACATTCCTCTTTTCTATATATTTGAAGATACAGATGATCTAATTGAAATACCTCAAATGCCTATAAGTATAAACTACAGCCTCTTTAGTAAATACAAACATATATTTAAGGAGCTTGCTGACGAAGGCATAAATGATTGGACAAGCTATGCTAGGAAAAATGGGCTTGATGTTGAACATTTTCAAGCTTGTATAAGTTATGATGATTCTGGCTGGGCAATGCTTAGTCCAATTGGTTATATGTTTTGGGGAAAATTTGAGAATTCCTATTTTACCAAAGTGCCTTTTAAATATAAAGATGAGGAACAAAACACAAGAAATCAACTTGACAGGGCAATTAAAGAGATATCTAAAAGAATAGATGAATATAAGGGAGATTATGTTAAATTTTTGAATAACGAAAAAGGCAAAGATATAGTACATGATATATTTAATAGTACTGTTGCTGTTGGTAAATTCAGATATGATCAAAATCCTTTAAGGATAGCGTATGAGTATAAAGAATCGATTTTATTTATATATGAGTATACATTTGAACATCATGAGTATGGTAAAAGACTAAGACAACAATATGAGACGGCAAAGAAAAACGCTGATTATTTTACAGAAATAGTATTTAGAAAATAATATTGGGAGGAGAATAAAAATGTCTAACGGAAAAACAGTATTATTTATGTTATGCGATACAGCTTTACATGCTGGAAGTGGAAGTGAACTTGGTATAGTTGATTTGCCAATACAAAGAGAGAAGCACACAGGTTATCCTAAAATAGAATCCTCAAGTATTAAAGGATGTATTAGAGAATTTTTTGAATCATCAGAAAAGAAACCTAGTGTTGCAGATAGACTAGGGATTAGTAATTTCGATCTGATTTCCCTTGTATTTGGACCGGAAGATGATGGACAAAAACATGCAGGTTCCGTTTCTTTTTGTGATGCACGATTATTGCTATTCCCAGTTAAATCAGTAAAAGGAGTATTTGCGTGGATAACGTGTCCGGCTGTTATCCAAAGATTTATATCTGATATGAGTATTTTAGGAATTGAGATTAGTATTGACGTTTCAAAAATTCATGCACATTCAGTACCTTGTGAAAGTAAAATTCTCATTGATGATGAGAACATAGTCATATTGGAAGAGTTTACATTTAAAAATATTGAAAAAAGTGAAGAGTGTTCTAAATTAGCAAAATGGCTGGCTGATTATGTTCTTCCTACAAATCATGAATGCAACTATCTTAAGGACTGGATGAAGGAAAAGCTTATAATTCTTAGCAATGATGATTTTAAAGATTTTGTGACAATGTCGACAGAGGTAATAACTCGAATAAAAATAAATCCTGATACTGGTACAGTAGAAAAAGGGGCTCTTTTTACAGAAGAATATCTTCCATCTGATACTATTCTTTATTCTCTGATAATGTCTTCTGGGTTATTCATAAATGAAGAAAAAGCAAAAGTAAAAGAAGCTTTAGAAAAAATGAATATTGATGAAAAAGATATGGTTATTGACTATATTAAAGAAATGATGCCGAACATAATTCAATTAGGCGGAAATATGAACCTTGGGAAAGGTTTGATACGTACCAATTTTTATTCTGAGGGAGGTAAAAGTGATGTCAATAGCAAGTAAAATTGAAAATGGACGAGCTGAATTCTCTTACTTATGTGCAATGGAAGGTAAAAAGCTTGGGAATAAAGCCAAAGAATACAAATCTCATATAAAAAGTCTTCCGATGATTATACATACAAATGGACTTGGTGCTACCATTGCATTTGTTTTTTCAAAGAGTAAAGTTGAAACATATGAAATGATATACAATCAATTAAAAAAATGGTTTGTATTAAAGAAATATATGGAAGAGGATGATGATTTTGTAAAGATTATTATTTCTGCTGATTCTTATAAGTATAGATTGTATACATTAGAAGTGATAGCTCTCTGTGGTTGGATAAAACGATTCGCTGAAGGAATGATAGACGATAAAAACGAAAAAACACAGAAGGAAGTGATGTTTAGTGGTGATGGGAATAATTAAAGAAATTTATTGGGAAAAAGGATATGGTTTTATATATCAAGATGATGAAAAGATTTATTTCAAAATTGAAGATATTGAAGTTAATAATAAAAATGAAATACAAGAGGGAAAAAGAGTTACTTTTCAAAAAGGGGTGGGAGATAATGGAAGACCCCGGGCTTTTAAAATAAGAATTGAAAATGGTGAAACAAATGAAGATTCTAGACAAGCAAAAAAACAAATTAACTATTTTTTGCCATTTGATACTAATAAAATGCTTAAGAATAGATGTAGTATAGTTGATGAAATGGATAATTTGAATTTAAAGCTAAATAAATATGCTTTTTTTAAAGACAATAAATTTATTCTATTTAAAAAGGATAGAAAGGGTGGCTTTCAATATCAGATTAAATTGGATTTGAAGAGAAATGATTTAGTTGGTATGATGAATAAAATTAGAATAAGGCAAGCGAATACAATTAAAGAGGGATATGATAACTTTAAAGAAATTAATTATAAACCGAACGGAAAATTTGTTAATGGTCTTGGATTGCCTTCAGTATATGAAGTCTCATTAAACTTGCATCATATTTATGGTATACCGTATATACCTTCAAGTTCCATCAAGGGGATTACTAGAATGTGGGTATTAAAAAGATATTTTAATGGTAAAGAAGAAGAAGCCGAAAAAGAGGAGTGGTTTTGTAAAATATTTGGAACAAATACAAAAAGAGGAGAGATTATATTTTTTGACTCTTACCCAGATGCTGGCTTGAAAATTGATTTTGATATTATTAACCCACATTTTGCTGACTATTATACGAAAAATAAAAAACCACCACTTGACACTGAGAACCCGAATCCAATATACTTCTTAGTTTTAAAAGATGCATCTTTCAATATATATATTTCAATTAAGGATAATGATAATTTTGTAATAAAGCATTCCGAAATTAATGGGAATGCTTTGGATGTGACAAAATATTTTATTAAAAGAGCACTTGAGGAGATTGGTTTAGGAGCGAAAACTGCCCTTGGATATGGGGTTGTGACTTATCAGGAGATGGGATAAAATATGTCAATATATCTCTAAAAAATATTTATCTCAGTTCAGTTGGAGGCATATCATGAGAAATATTTATTATGAATTAATGCAAAAAAGTGAATTGTGGAAGCGCATGTCCAGAACCAATGAGAAACAGAGAGGAGAGGCAGAAGAATATTACAAGTCTGAATTAATGCCACTTATTATTGATTATTTTCTGCAAAAAAACTCTCTCCAGGGGGAATGTGAGGCGATGGCCTTAACACTAGGAACTTCATATGAACCTTTAGTTCTTTCAATTTTTGCACTGAAACCCAAAAAAGTAATAATTCTTTATACCGATAAGTCCCATCACCTTCTTGATGATGTAATAGAATTCACAAAATTAAAACCAAGTCAATATGTGGCAACTGATGTTGATGCTGAAAATCCGTTACAGCTCTACCAAAAAATAAAAGATGTCTATGAAAAATGGAGAAGACCAAAGAACATATATGTTGACTTTACAGGCGGAACAAAATCAATGGCAGCAGGGTGTGCGATGGCGGGATCTGCTATAGGTGCCAAACTGATTTACGTTAGCGGTAATTATCTTACAGATCTTAGAAAGCCTGAACCGGGAAGCGAAAAGCTATGTTATATTGATGATCCCTATACTGTTTTTGGAGATTTGGAAAGAGAACAGGCAATTTCACTATTTAATAAAATGGACTATGTATCTGCTTATAGGATATTTGAGGAACTTGAGCAAAGAGTTCCGAGAACAAAAGAGTATAGTGCTTTAAAATACATATCAAAAGCATATAACGCATGGGACAGCCTTGATATCAGCGTAGCATCGGAAAATTTGTCTAAATGCTGTGAAATAGTTAAAGCAGAAGGTAAATTAGAGAAAAGTTTTATTCTGAATTCTCATATTGAGAAGTTGGAAGAACAATTAAATACTATAAAAGTGTTGGAGAAAATTCATTGCAGTGAAGAAGCAGCTAAAGACAAGAGCGTAATATTTAATAATGTTGGTTATTTGATTGCCAATTTATATCAGAATGCCATGAGAAGAGAAATGCAGGAGAAATATGAAATGGCTTCCCTTCTTTTATACCGCATTCTTGAAATTGTTGAACAAAAAAGGCTATGGAATCATGGTGTTGATACATCAGATGCGGACTTTACTAGGTTGTGTGATGATGAAAACATATTACTTGAGAATGCCAATAAAATTATAAGAAAGATAAAAGGTTTTAGTGAGTGGAAGCAACTTGACAAGAAAATAAGTCTTTTAGCAGGGTATATACTACTTGCTGCAGTCGGAGACGAGATAATAAAAACTAAAAAGCCAGGAAAAGAAACAGATAGCATAAATAGATTAAGAAGTAAGGTTGAAGCAAGAAATAACAGTATCTTTGCTCATGGTTACGAGTTCATTGACAAACAAAAATATCTGGATTTCAAAAATGTTGTTGAAGAATATATGGATATATTTTGTTTTATTGAGAAAATTGATAAAAAGGATATATTTTCGAGATGTGAGTTCATAAAGCTTTAGAAAATTTTTATATATATTGAATATGCGGAGATATTATGGTATGTTTTAAATGAAATAGGTTTTATTGGAGAATTGTTGTTATAAAATTATTGACAAATTTAAAGTGATGTGCTTGTAAACATTGAAAATAGTGGGGTGTAGGCCTGTGTTGATAACGCAAAAAAGTGTAAAAATGAGCGAAAATATAGTAAATTTCTATAAAAATTATGCATTTAAGTTCAGTCAAAAAAATCTTGAAAAGCTTATGTATTAAGGCATAGAGCATTTTTTGCGTTGAAGTGGTACTTCCAGTAAAATAAGGATTGAAACATGGAAAATACTTATAAGACTTCTGTCGGACATCCTGTTGAAGTGGTACTTCCAGTAAAATAAGGATTGAAACCAGGAGGAAGTCTAGTTGGTGGTGCTAGATATGTAGGTTGAAGTGGTACTTCCAGTAAAATAAGGATTGAAACGATACAAATCCGTCAGCCCTTAATGACAATCCGGACGGTTGAAGTGGTACTTCCAGTAAAATAAGGATTGAAACATTGTACCTCTTAATGTGTCAGATCCAGAATAAGCAGTTGAAGTGGTACTTCCAGTAAAATAAGGATTGAAACATTTTGAAGCTGCGGCTGTCGGAGCTCCGCACAGAAGGTTGAAGTGGTACTTCCAGTAAAATAAGGATTGAAACGGTCGCTATCTTCAAATGAATTAACTGTGTTAATGAGTTGAAGTGGTACTTCCAGTAAAATAAGGATTGAAACTTAGCACTCAATGGAGTTATACCATTTTGCCAATTTGTTGAAGTGGTACTTCCAGTAAAATAAGGATTGAAACTAAATAGTTTTTGTAGTGTTATCTGCCAACCAAAAAGTTGAAGTGGTACTTCCAGTAAAATAAGGATTGAAACTGGACACGACAAAATTCTTGTACCGCCTTGCAACAAGTTGAAGTGGTACTTCCAGTAAAATAAGGATTGAAACAAAAATGTTCTTCAAGATCACAAAACAATTTTTGAATGTTGAAGTGGTACTTCCAGTAAAATAAGGATTGAAACTCCTCCATGTTGTAAGGATTAAATACGCATTCAAGAGTTGAAGTGGTACTTCCAGTAAAATAAGGATTGAAACTTATCCAATCCTGCCAAGTAGGTGTGAGGTGGTAGAGTTGAAGTGGTACTTCCAGTAAAATAAGGATTGAAACTATTCACCCTTTATGGTTTTGGCGAACATAGTTATGGTGTAAATTATCAAATTAATTCAGGTAGAATAGCCTAATTTTATCACATTAAATCAGGTGAAGAAAATAATAATCCTACTGTAAAGTGAAAACTTTTTTTCATTTAACAGTAGGATTAAATTTTATAAAATATTTTTAAGGAGAGTGATAACAAATGCAATATGTTTTTATTGTAAAAAATACTTTTGAAGAGTTTGTGAGCCTTGGGAAATCGTTTCCCTATCCAGCAGCACCAATGAAAATATGCCATAATCCTTCATGCAAAAG
>Ga0208825_1000774_pt1 | contig 27951 bp, 42 predicted proteins | sample AD_UKC113_MetaG_FD_184450 | JGI IMG/M metagenome (GOLD analysis project Ga0208825, IMG submission 184450) | Active sludge microbial communities of municipal wastewater-treating anaerobic digesters from Hong Kong - AD_UKC113_MetaG (SPAdes)... | ecosystem: Engineered > Bioreactor > Anaerobic >...
AATGCCCCTTCAAAGTCAATATGCCATTTCTTATCAATTTCATCAAAATAAACTTCATATCTTGTTAAATCACTTATTGCTTTAATAACATCTAATATCTCATTATTCATTCTTGTCCTCCTAAATCTAATAGCGGTTTTAATCAATTTATTTACTCCCTCCTAATATAAGAAATCCGCTGACTACTAAATTCATCAGCGGACTTCATTATATCACATTTTTGGCTTTATTGCAATGAGTCTATCATAGAGTCAATGACCCTGCGAATATCAGAAGCTTCTTTACCAATAACACCATAAGTGTTAATTACATCAACAAGTCTTTCAGAGAACCCTGTGATAAGGTTCTTTCTGTAATCATCAGTGTTGACGATTGCAAAACTATTACCCAAAAGATTGTTGAGATAGAACTTCTTAACAAGACCCTGTTTAATCATAGAGTTCAAAATATCATCTGCGGACTGTGAAGAACGTCCATAACCCCAACCTCTATTTAATGCGAATGAGTTACCAGTAGACATATAGCAGTCATTGTCGGAAAGCATGATGATGTTATCAAACTTATCCTTTCTTGCGTCTGCCGCAATAGTATTGAAAGCTACATCAATATAAGTACCTCCACCCACATTAACTCTCTTAATCTGGTTTACAAGGTCAATGACTGTGGACTTTGCAGAGAGTCCTTTGACTTTCTGACAATCGTTAGCAAAGACATACACTTCACCTACTCCCTGCTTAAAGCAGATAGCTCCCAGAATAATTGCTACTTCATCAGCAGTCACTACAGACATAGAAGAAACAGGGTGTTGCATAGACCCAGAGCGGTCAATCAGAATTGCATTGTACCCCTCAATCTTCTTCATATTGTCTACAGAATAGTCCAGAGCAGTAACAAGAGCGTCACTGATAGACCTTACTGCATAGGAAGATGGAAGCTTGTTTACTTCTTTCCATGCAGAATAAAAACGGAAAGGTAAGAGTCTGGAACTTGCCACTTGCTTCTTGTCTGTCAGCTTTGCAACAATAGAGTCCACTACTTTCTTATCATTAAGTACTCCCGCTCTGTGAAGAGCTATGAGATTCTTAACAATCGCCATAACAGTAGACGAGTAAATGGACTCTTTTACGTCCTTAATAGTAGACTTGCTGTTGCTGTTCTTGACTTTAGCCAACTCAGACTGCACTTGCTTAGACTGAGCACCCATCTTGACATTCCCCTCAATGACTTGAGCAAAGAACCCGTTAGGGACTCTGGACTTGGACTCATTAGGTCTCAAAAGCTTAATACAGTCAGCCATAGACACTTCTCTGGAATCAGAAAGAGCCTTTGAAAGCTGATAGTCAGTAAAGGTCTCAAGCTTATGTTTAAGTGCCTTTCTCAACTGCATAGGCAGGGGCAGGTCTCTACGATACTTACCTTTTCCTGCGGGAACTCTCTTAAAACCAAACGCAGAAATTTGCATACCCATAACATCAACAATGTCTCTTCCTCTTCGGACAATACGGTCACTGTAGTACTGCAACTTATTTCTTCCAGAAGCGTCAAGGAAGTCATTTCCTTTAAAACGCTCATCGTTAAAACAAGCGGTCAAAACTGCAAGTGGGTACTGAATCATGTTATACTCTCTGCCGAGTAGAGCAACTTTCAAAGCGTACTCCCTATCACTGTACGGAATCTTATTGATAGTCTCAACAAGCTCCGCAAAATCTTTCTCAGCAGTTCTCTTATCATAGAAAGTAGACTCTCCAAAGAAACTGCCAAGGACTTTAGAGAACAAAGTCTCAAGTGCGGAAAGGTCATGCACTACTGCACCCTCATGGTTAATAGTGGTCTTGGTGTCTTTGAACACAGACTTACCTGTACTCTTAGTGTTATTCATTCTTGCCATTTTTTCATACCTCCTATAAAGTCATTTTATTTTGTACAAATAGAGAAACCCCGCAAGAAGAGCTTAATGCTACTCCCTGCGGGGTTTATACAATACAGTCATGAGAGAAAACCATCAATGCTAAGTTATCTGGAAAACTTTATGAGAATTTATGATGTAAGCATTGATTATACAACCCATGACTGGTACTGGCATAAACAGGGAGAAAAGCGAGAAAGTCAAACTACGTTTTACCATTAAACTACTATAGTTTTCACTGTAGGTGGGACTCGAACCCACATCTTCATATTAACAGTATGATGTAAACTTTCTCTATACAACCCTATTGTTTTCTGAGTGGCTATCAAAGACGGAGCGGTGTTATCCCACGTCTTGTCTTTACTGTTGATATTCCATGATTCGTTCACAACAGACCCGGCGATTTGATAGCCTATGTAATCAGTCCATTATTCCCTCCACTCGATATGACATCCTCTATTGAATAGCAGTACTATTACGCAGCCAGCACATAAACCTATTGCTACTAATGTTCCCATACTAACTCCTCCTTTCGAGGGATTTGAACCCATGATGACTGCCTTGAAAGGACAGTGACTTAACCGCTTGTCTAACACGCCCTAAATGGTGTGCTTCGGGAGACTTGAACTCCCAACTTTCAGATTCGTAGTCTGATACTCTATCCATTTGAGTTAGAAGCACTTAATGGTGGGTAAGGTAGGAATCGAACCTACGGTGTTTCTAATGTGACGGATTTACAGTCCGCTGACTTCGCCTACTGGTCACACTTACCCGTGAATGGTGGACAAAAGAGGACTTGAACCTCTGCGCATAGGGCTTCAACCTACCGCTCTACCAACTGAGCTATTTGTCCATAAGTGAGGAACAGTGTGCTACCTGTTCCTCAAGAGAGTGTTTTATAGGGGATAAAGGTCTGAGTAGTAAGACTTGAACTCACAACCCCTCGCTCCCAAAGCGAGTGCTCTACCAAATTGAGCTATACCCAGATATTAAGAGGGAGAAAAACAGAAAAGTCTATTTTAGTGCTCTACCAACTGAGCTACTTTCCGCATTATTCTGAATACGATGTAAACTTTTCTTACACAACCCTCTTATGACTTTAAAGAGTGTACAAAAAATGAAAACGGGAGAACAACGCCTTTGACTAAGCTTTCGCTCATAAAGCAGGATTTGAACCTGCGTTTCATTCCGTTGTAGGGAATTGTCTTTACCACTTGACAATTTATGATGTAATCAAAGACTACACAACCCATTCATCAATGTACTCGCTCTTTTGAAAGTGAGTTTAGTATATCACAGAGAATTTTGTTTGTCAACACCCTACTTTCAATGTTTCTTTCAAACTGCGTTTCTCTATGTCACTACTATAGCAAATATCAAAAGCGGTGTCAAATCTTCCTATTCACAGGACTTCTCCGCAATTTCGGCACTTTCTTTACAGTAGCAACAGACTCTTCTTGCTTGCCTAACTCTTCCATGGCAGAAGCGGCAACCCTATCAACGTGTTCACAACTCAAATCATGCCATATCTCTTCGAGCACTTTAGTCTTGTCCTTATCATGGTACTTATACGCAAATATCATCTGCTGTGCTAAGTCCAAAAACCCTTTCAGTCTCTCATCACTAATGGTATGAAAGTCAGGCTCACCTTTAAGAGCATATTTCTTCGGTGGCATTTACAACTCCCCTTTCATGTGGCACTTGCAAGACCACTCTGGTGAGTGTTAGCACTAGCTTCATTCAACCCAATAGGAGGAAACCACTCTTTAAGTAAATATATGATAGATTTGATACAGTCATCAACATTGGCACTCTTGCCAACCAACTCTTGACTGTTATCTTCTTTCAATAAGTACAAGTCATAGTCCCTAACAACAAAATACAAAATTTTACCTCGGTATGCTTTATGACCTACAACGAATAAGACTCCCTCATCAGTCTGGTGAGAACCCCAACCCAATGACTTCTGTCCATTTTGTATTTTCTTGACTCTTTCAATTTCAACTTCTGTCACTTCGCTCACCTCTTTCAAAATTTCATAATCAAAGTATAACACTGCTCATTAAAACTGTCAAACAGTCCACTTCGGCATTATCTACCGAATGTTAAAACATATTGTCTATGTAATTATATATATATATATATATATATATATTAAATTATATTACATAGATAAAGAATACCTAAAGGTATTCTTCGCACTCGCTCCTCGGCGATTCATTTCAGGACTTTTCTTCCACATTCCTACCACTTGACTACACCTCGTAATATTTTCAGACCACTCTCTTCCACAGTTTTGACTGTACTCCTATGTGGGGAGGACTGCGGCATTTTACTCACTCCTACTCCAAATTTGTTGCCTAACTCTAAGAATTATGTCATACCTACCCAAATTTGTTGCCCAACTGTGAGGTACAAGGTGCAGTCATTTGAGATAAAACCACCCGTTTAAGGGTGGGTTCGCTCTATAAATTTATTTGCTCCTCACAAATTACTTTGACTTTTATTTTTATTCAAAAGACTTGAACAAACAATCAAATTTCTTGCGACTTCTCTATATATAGGCATATAGGCACACTATAAGCACTATATCTTGCGGCATTTTCTTCATAGTCATTTATAATTATACTTAGTGGACTATAGTCTTTATATTTATATCACTTTTAAGCACAAAAATATTTGCCGAAATTTAGAGCGGATATAGTGTTCCTACTAGGGAGGGGTACTTTCCTCTCATATACTCTTATATAGCCTACAGACCTACCAAGTAGGTCTGGACAACGCAAAAAAGACTCCCAACCATTTCTGGTCAGGAGTCTTTATATCATAATAATTCACTCTCCACACACTTTTTGTAAATTTCCTGCATTTGTTCAATCAAATCAGGCAACATTTCAATCGGGAAATTTATGCCTTTCTTAGTGAACCCTGTGTATACTTCGGTAGTCTGAAATTGTCTTATATCACACATAGGGAGTCCAAATTCTCCTCCCCGCTTCACGGATAAGACAAACTTCCTCGTTTCGTCGACTTCAAGCTCTAAAGGCTCAAATTCGTCCCTATATGCGTCAGATGGTAGTTTACTAAACTTCTTCTCTTTCTCCGCTTTCTGGGACTTCTCAGGGACTTCTGCCACTGTTTTAATTACGCTTGGTTTTTTCAATTTAATCATTTGACCTCACACTCTCTTTCTGGCTCTTCGCCACATTTTGTTGTTCAGAGTTAAACACTCTATGGAGTCCACTTATATTGCAACACCTAAGTGGACCTAACAATGCTTAACTGATTAGTGCTTTCCCCCGTTTTCTGTGCATAATCTTAATAAAAAATCAGATAATTGTATTATAGAAACGTGTTTCTTTTTTATTAGATTATATTCTTTATCAAAGACTGTTAACGTACAATCGCTGCCTCTTATTGTGTTTTGCTCTAACCTAAAAATAAATAGATTATTTTCAAATTCAATCATTCTGTTATACCTCCTTTCACTCACGACCTGTCATCATCAGGTGCAGTAGGTCATTTCTGCACGACTGCCTTTTCAGGCAGTTTCGACTAAAGTAAACCCTTTTCCTTAAAACTATAGTAACGGTCATGTCCTATAATGATATGGTCAAGTACTGGTACTCCTAACATATCCCCACAATCTCTAAGTCTATTAGTCAATGTCACATCTTCCTGACTAGGACTAGTTTCACCACTAGGGTGATTATGGACTAGTATTACAGCATTTGCATTAGCCACTAACGCCCTCTTAAATACATCAGCAGGTCTTACAAGACTAGCATTTATAGTCCCATGACTTACCTCACTAATATTAGTTATATGGTTCTTAGTGTTTAGGCATAATAGAAAGAAGTGTTCCTCTGGTAATTCCTCTATGTTAAACACATCATTCATTATCTCCGCCACCTTATCAGGACTAGTCGCATGATTAGCTTTCATATAGTCCATATAAGGAACGCTCTGCTCCTTAACATACCTCAATGTAAATATTTCTATTGCTTTAGTCATATTCATATCTACACCTCCTACTTCGGGCAAGTAAATGACTTGTTAAACACGACTTCACCAGTCAGCGGGTCAGTAACCCTAACATGAGTAGTGACTGTGTTTGCAGTCTCATCATAAGTACCAGAACAAGACACGACTTGAACACTGTTCCCATCGTTTCTCATACGGAACTCACTATCTACCATCTTGCCGCTCGTTTGAGCAGGCGTTTTCCTGTGACCATTAGTTACACTTGCAAAGAAATTTGTCATAATTTTCGACTCCTCACTCTCTTTTAATATTTTGACCTGTCTCATCAGTTGCAGGTGGTCAATTCTGCAAGACCCTCCAAAGAGGGTTTCGACTATGCAATTCTGCGTGTTTTACCGTTCACACACTCAAAGTACACATATCCCAACTCACTACAGTCAGGAGCGTCAAGGTTTTCTACCCACGCTAAACTTCCTTGTGGGTTCATCTTGCCACTCTCCAGAGTCAGTTTAGACTTGTCCCTCACGAATGTAAGACAAGTACCAAACATAGTGTTGTTGCAGGTAAACCACTTAATGCTCTTGTCCTTATCACTGTTGTACTTATGGACAGCGTTCTCTACCACCTCTTTGGTCTTTGCTTCATAGTCATAGTGGTACTGACCACTAAGGGTATAAAGGACATATCCTACAAGGTGGGATAAATGCTCCTCGCTTTCAACTGCTACGGTAAAGCCCATAAGTGCGGCTTCTGCGTCAGCGTTCCATTTACTCTGTTGCTTTGTCATATTAGACTCCTCACTCTCTTTTATTTGGCTTGTCTCATCAGTACAGGAGTAGCCAACTCACTGTAGACAGGACTATGAAGTCCTGTTTCGACTCATACTCTCATACACTCATTGAGATAATAATGGCTTCCGTGGAAGTCAATATAGAATTCTCCATCGTCATCAATCTGTACTTCAAAGGTCTCAGGCTCTTGATTATTTATTCCCGCCACGACCTCTTCATCGTTTATGCTGTACACGTTTAAACTTGCAGTATTGCAAATTACCCAACAAGCAATTACAGGCTGTGCATGGACTCTGTTCCACACTCTGTTTACAATCGTGCGGACTTGATTTTCCGTCAAAGGGATTCTGCCAAAAGCAGTTTTGACTAAAGTCATTGCCGCTTCGTAGCTACCCTCGCTGTTTTCTCTTGCAATGGATTTCTCCACATCTTCAATGAATTGTTTCAGTGTTATTCCTTTCATTTTCTTTCCTCACTCTCAAAGATTTTTGAGCTGTCTCATCAGTACCAGTAGCTCATCTCTGGTAGAGAAGAGGACTATTGTCCTCTTCTTTCGACTTCCAAAATCTCTTCATCAGCAGGTCTGTAGATTTCAAACTCAAGTCCTGCGGAGACTCGAATTTGAAACCTGTCACCAGAACGAGGGTCTATGTCCTCAAGGGGCATAAAGTCCTCTCCCTCAAACTGGAAGAGTGCTTCTGTATAGCGACTCATGGCGAATACCCTCTCAATTGTCTCACAAGGCAGGACTGCCATCAGAATATCAAGGTCATTCGGGAATCCCTCTTTAGGAGCTTTCACCATCTTAGTTGCTTCATAAGCAAATTCCTTGATTTGACGCTTAGTCCAGTAGCAAGCAAAGTATAGAGTCTTATCCGCTTCAAGTGCGGCAAGGATTTCCTTATAGGTCGTATAGTGACCAGTGCAAGCGACAAGCTCTCCCAAGTCAGGGTGAGTCATCCTTGCAGGGAAAATCTTTGCCGATGGGAGACTGTCAAGTCCCTTTGTAGATACAGGCGGGATAGTCTCCACTTCTTTCTTATCTTCTGCCGCTTTGTCTGCTTCCTTTGCAGTAGTCTTGCCAGAAGTCTTAGGAGGTTTCTTCTCCTCTTTAGGCTCTTCTTTTGGCTTTTCCGTCTCTGCTTCCTCAGTCTTTTCAGTCTTTTTGCCGAGTTTCTTCGGCTTCAAAGAAGCTTCCACAGGTGCGGGAGTCAAAAGAGCCACTGCTTCTTGTGCCAGTTCAAGTAGGTCTGTTTTAGCAACCTTAGTCAAGTCTTTCTTAACCATGTTCATTGCATAAGTGATACGCTCCATCAGGTTCTTGTCCTTGACTTTGACTTCTTTTAAGAAGTTAATGAGTTCCTGCTTGTTTGTTTTCTCCGTAATTTTAATCATCTTCCTACACTCTCTCTTTCTTGCCTTTGTCGGCAGTATAATGTGGGTTAGCACACCCACTCACCACACTAATTATAAGTGTGGGAGTGCCTATCACTTAGGGTCAAATAAGCTGATTTGAACTTTCTGCCAATGTTCAAACTGATGTTGTTTATATTCACCAGTTTCTTTATCATGGTAGCTCATCAAATAACCGTGTAGGTTACTTGTAATGTTAGTTACATTCTCCCAAATCAGCACTTCCCCTGTCGGATAAATGGCTTTTACTTTAAAAGTATTTTCCATAATTGTCACACTCCTTTTTAATATGGTGAGTGCGTGTGCTAACAGTCCAAAGTGTTTAGCTCTGGACTTTCACACACCCAAGAGAGTGAGTGAAAGAGTCATCTTCCTCCCTACTTCCCACGCTCGTTTCTGCGAGTCGGAGTCACCTACATAATACTTGCGGCTACCCTTCCGGGGTCACGGCTATTTCGAGAGAACGACCTCTCTTCACGTTTTCGCTGTAGGCTTTCAGGCTGTCTATATAGTAGAAAAGGGACTCACACCTACTCAAGTCGTTTAGTCAGTGGGTGCTTGTCTCTTTTCAATTGTCAAGGTACTATGTAGATAATTCAAGCGACTCTGTCAAGTGGTTTGCGTGTGTGTCTGTGCTTGTTTATCTGTCTAATATAATGGTAGCACATATGATAAGGCTTGTCAATGACTTTTTTATGAATTTCATAAAAAATTTTTTCTATGACTTGTAGCGGGTGTCTGTCATGCTGTGCGGGTGCTTCTCTACGGGGTTCTGGTGGCTCTCTGGGGCGTTGTGGTGTCTGGGTGGTGTCTTGTACTGTCTCAGGGTGTCAAACGCTCTACGGGGTTCTGGTGGCTTGTGGGACGTGTGGCACTCTGGGACGCTCTCAGGCTGTCAAGCGGTCTTGTGTCGCTCTGTGCGTCTTGTGTGCTCTCTGGTGCTCTGGGACTGTCTGCGGGTGTCTCTGGACTTGTGGCGGGTGCTTGTGGCTCTGGTGGACTCTGTGAGACTGTATGAGACTGTATGAGACTGTATGAGACTGTATGACAGTCTAACAAAAGCGGGAATAAAAAAAATAGACTCATCAAAGACAATTAAAATTGTCCTTGTGAGTCTATGTAAGAGAGTGTCCTATTTAGCTTTCAAAAGCCGTGGTTTCTTCTTAATAATAGTAGGTGTCCTCACAGGCTCTACTGTGGCTACCATCTCTTTTATAGAAACATTTACTACACCACCTGCTTTCTTTAAGCGGGTCTTTGCCTTGTAAAGTGGACTATTAGTCTTTTCCTCCGCCCGTGCTTCTGCAATAGCTTCCTTAACAGTCTTATAAATCAAGTCCTTAAACTCATGCCCGTGCTCTCTAAAAGCAGTCTCCCTCTGCTCATAAGTGGCGGGAGAGACTTTACCCTGACCATCTAATTTCCGCATAACTTTGAGTAACTTGTCTTTAGTCTTATACTCCTTGACATACCTCTTTAACATATTGAGTATTTTATTTAAGTCCCCGCCACAAGAAACGCAGAAGTGAGTGTCCCTAATAATGAGCATATACCATGTGGGTTCTGGATGTAGTATATAGAATACATCAAACACTTGTGACACCTCCCCAAAGAAGAGGATTGCTACTTCTTAAAATGACTTCACCATATAAGGTGTCTGCTTTCTTCTTAGATAGTCCCTCTCTCAAAATGACTCTTTCATTACCCGCCACTCCCACCAATGCAAATTCGGGTTTGGAGAAGAGTCCTCCTTTTTTAATACACTCGACTTCCACGGAAGAGAAGTCCTTAGTGATTCGAGTCTTTCCATTCTTATAACTGATAAGCATAATATTATCTCCTTTCTATATAGTAGTATATAATGCCGATAGAGTATATAGAGGGTAATACATTCTATATATTATAGTATATACAACACCCAATAAATATATGACTCTTTACACTCAAAATATATCACACCACAAGTCTTTTGTAAAGGACTTGTATTAGTCCTAAAGCCTTGTATATCAAGTGTTCACCACTACCCACACCTACGGTAATAGAGACCTCCAATTTGCTTTAACCCACCGCAGGTAGTGGTCAGGTAGTGGATTGTTTGAGAGTCAAAAGCTACATAAAATTGATGAGAGTATCCGTCTACAAAGCTTATACTATTACTACTATATTCTTTCTATATACTACTCTATATACTATAAGCCATTACTTTTCATTCTCTCCCGCGATTTCTTTACTTTTTCTTGGAAGAAGTCCACTTTACTTACTATATCTTTGTCCCATCTGGTCTTATATAACTAAATACTTTTATCCCTTTCTCCGCACATTTTCTATTGCAGTTAAAGAGAAATCCATCATGCCATCTCACATTCTTTAAATAGTCTGGGTCTCTCATAGGATTGTTATACTTCCCGAATCTAATTACTATTGGGTCTTTTCTCCACAGTAATACTTCTACTACACAAGCTACACTCTTCCCGCTTCGTCTACCCGGCATTAGAAAATCTGACTTATGGAGTACGAAGTCTTTCTGCCATTTAGTAAGTTTTATATCTAATGCTCTTTCTATTCTCCAAAGTCTGATACGCTTAAACAATAACATCATTCTCGCCGCCTTTCTTTTCTTCTGCTTTATGTCTTGGCTCTATATACTTCTCATAATACTATATAGAAAGCATACTCCTGTTGTACTTTCAAATAATCATCTTTAACCGCTTTTCTATAGTTAGAATACTGTGACCTAAAGTTGTCATTGATTTGTTTCATAGTCATATCTTATTTTACCTCCTTTTGATAGGTCTTATAAACTTCTTCTTAGCTAAAATCTCTTCCGGGGGTTCTTCTTCAATCTCTATTAAAGTGCCACCTTGTTCTTTAACGGATTTTACAAACTCCTTGTGTATATCACTGTTCAATATTCTCTCTAATCTACCTTTGAAGTTCCCATCTGTTGCGATTAAATCTAAGGCTTCTTTTACCGCAGATTCTCTGGTGGTGTTAGATGAAGTGTAAGGAGGAGTTATTCTAAGTCCTGTTGGCAGATGTGTAGCAACCCAATAATCTAATGGTTTGTGTACTCCTAATGGTTTGTGTACTCCTATATTACCTTCAACATAGCCTTTTACCTTTCTTGCGGAAATTACTTTCCCCCTCTTCTCACACAAATAAAATTCTTGTCTTTTCATATACCCATTCTCCTTCCCATTCTCCTTAATTAAAATAAAGCGGGTAGTATTTCAACCCGCCTTTGTGTTATCGCATATTCTGGTACACGTTCTTCTTTTGATTGTATGTAACAGCAATAGGACTCCCACATTCAATGCAGGTTATATCAAAAGACTCTTCCTTTGCATTAGTCTTATACACCCATCTCTTCCCGCATTCACATTGAGCTATAAGAGGAATTAAGTCCTCTAACTTCGTATCACAACCACACTCGGCACAGTGATAAGTAGTGATAGGATTCTTGGAATACAGTCCTCTTTTATGTCCACAATGGGGGCACTCAATGTACAGAAATCCTCTGTACCCGTCTTGAGTAACGGGCGGCAATGATACAGTCTTAGGCACTTCTTTAACCTCCTCAGTTTCTTTCTCTTCTTTTAGTCCAGTGTTATGAATTGTTATGCTACTGATACGGGGAGCAGGAGAGGTCTTGACACTTCCTGTAATCTTCTCCAACATCTCAAAGAACATCTTATCACAAGATTCTTTGTCCGGCAGAGAAATAGAAAAGCTCCTGTCCTCTGTAAAAATAGTCAACTTGCTCATTACTTATTCTCCTCCTTTCTTAAAGAACACTCATAACTGTTAATGCACTTTACAGCTTCGAGCATATGAAACGCCGCTTCATTCAAATGCGGGTCAAGAGTCTCCTTTAGTAGACTCTGAGCTTTTGCTTCCAGTTCTTTTGACAATTCGTTCATTAGGACTCCTCCCATTCATAATCACTGTAGTATCTGAACCGCTTGCAAGGTCTACTCCCACAAAATAAGATGGTTCAGAATCAAACTTGCGGGGTTTGTCTATCCCGTTTTCATACTGAGCAGGACAGTGGTCAAGGATAGTTTTCACCAGTTTAACAAAATGTTTATCAAGATGAGGTGGACTCCACATAGCACTTCTACAAAGAAACAGGAAGTCAAAGAAGTTAGTAATAAATGCTCCTCCACCATATCTGCTTTGTAGCTCTTCAAAAGTAATAATCTCAACTTTTGGGAACTCTGTCACAGTCTCTATTCCTAAAGCCGCTACATCAGAGTCATCTCTCTTTACCCATAAGAAAGTCATGTTAGGTCTTTCTTCTCTCAGAATAGTTGCCCAATTCCCACAGTTTACTCTCTCGCTTCCAGTTCGATAGTCATAAAGGTCATGGTGGAAGTCAATGTTGTAAACCTCAAACTCTTCGTCCTCAAATGTATTCTGCATAATAAAATCAAATAAGTGCTTGTGACTATCTGTAATCATAGCCTGACAGTACAAGTCTCTGCACATTTTCTTAATGTCTTTGAACTCTTTGATAACTCCGATTTCTTTTAGCCTTGAGTCACTATAGTGTGAATCCCAAATGTAGTCTCGGATTGTTGCAGGTAAGTTCTCATTCCCACCATCGGGGAAAAGACTTGACCTTTCTTCTGCGGAAGCGTCAATAAAATAATCATAGTCAATACTCAAGAATCTTTTCACTTATCTCTCACTCCTATATATTCAAACAACTATATGTCTTTCCACTATGCACAACACTCAGTGTTCTCCCACCGCCAAGTAAATCTATCTTCGCATTCTTATCTTCTCTGGAAAGGTTGAGATAGTAAATCAGGCTTTGCATAGCCTGCAAAGGCGTTTTGGAACTAAAATATAATTCTTTGCCATCGTCAAGACAAAATACTCTCTGGAGCATTTCATTACACCTCCTAACTCTTAATCGTAGAATCATCAGTTTAATTTAGTATAGCACAACGGGTACAAGCTGTCAAAACCCTAAATCAAAGGCTTCTTATAACTCGCACCCGTGCGTATATAATATAATATAAATAATATAATTAAATTACATAGTTTATATTATATAAATATTCTTCATACCTAAAGGTATGAGTCCTGCGGACAGAAACGGTCAAAATCTTCGGAAGCACATTTGAGTCTGTCCTCATATTCTTCTTTTGACACCCTTACAATCCCATTTTGATACTCAATCTCTCCGTGGTGCATACACTCAAACAGGTAACGCCCTTTTGATGACATGAATACAGGAAGTCCACATTTGGAACATATCATATTCTCGGCAAGAGGTTGCCCAGAGGGAGACATATACTGAGCGTCATTTTTGACTCCTGTGAGCATTTCATTTATCTCTGGTACTTTCTCTTCAAGTTGCCTTTTAAGTTCGTTGTAGGACTCGCTGATGACTTCTGTGGGTGTCCTAAAAGCATTAGTGTTCATGTTGAATGCAAAACGACATTTACTAAAGTCACAATGATGAGTTTTTGCCTGAAATTGAGAAGTCTTACCTATATCTTCAAACACACTTACTTTGGTCAAGTCCATTAAATGTACAACAGGAGCTTTTCTTGATACCCACTTTTTAAGAGTCGGGGAGAAGTGGCAGAAAAACTCCTCAAGTTCTGCTCTGTATTCTATGGTATCCTGAGTGTGCTTATGGTCAGATAGAGTCAAAATTCTCTTACCTTTTTTAGTGTTAAACCAGTGCTCATCAATAAAGGTAACAACTCTCTCAGCACGAGAAACATTAAACACCATTCTATCTGTTCTAATGTTCGGACAAGGAACTACATCGAAACTGTCGGGTTTGTATATCACGTCATGTAACTTGTGTTCTACAATAAGTCCTCTCTTTGCGGCAAAAGAAAGAACACTGACCCAACATTTAAACACGAGTGCTTTAATCTTTCGGGATAGGTTGAGAAGTTTTCTCCTAAAAGGGGTCTTAGTCATCTTTTGAAAGGTTGAATACTTCATTAGTCATCTTCCTCCTCTATTGTTTGAAGCATTGTTTATGATAACAACTTGCATTTCATTACACCTCATTTCTTTATGATAACACATTTTAAGACAAAAGAAAAGAGCACCCATCTAAGGGTGCTCTCAACTTTATAAAAGAACTACTTTGCCTGTTTTCAAACTGGCAGGAACATCAATTATTCTCTGGTTACTGCTTCCTCTGAATCTCAGGTCTGCTGACTTCAAAGACTCATCAAACTTTCCGTCTACAAGAACATCAATATTTCTCATAAGCTGACTGTTAGAAACTTCCTCAAAGTCAAATCCAGTGTAACACCACACGTTGAGTCCAAGACTATGTGCTTCTCTGGCAAGTTCACTACAGGCAATAGGCTGACAGAAAGGCTCACCACCTGAGATAGTGATTCCAGAAAGAAGCGGGTTAGATTTAATCATCTCTACTATTTGAGAAACAGAATACTCTTCTCCCGCTTTGAAGTCATGGGTCTGGGGATTGTGACACCCCTTGCAGTTATGAGGACAACCTTGCACATACACTGTGAATCTGATACCCTCACCGTCTACAATGGACTCTTTTGTAAACCCTGCAACTTTCATACTGAGTGCTTCACTCTGGCTTTTTCTTCTGCTCTCTTGGCACTGTTCCATCTGTCAGTAGTGCCAACAAGATACCCCGTGATTCTGCGAATGCGTTCAAACTTAATACCCTTACCTACTGTTTTCATAACTGTACCTCCTTGATAAATTAAATGATTTCCCAATCTTCTGCAAGACAATCACTCACAGAGGGAATCCAACCCGGTTGCATTTCACATCTGGTATTCTTCAATCCAAAGCAGTCTTGCATTGGGAAACCTTTAAACATAGCGTTCCCCGCAGGGATAAGAACAACATACTGGTCTTTACCATTCCAACCTTTACGGGCAACTTTTTCAAAAGACTTCAAAGCAACGAGAGCTTCACCAAAGGTTAAGTTGGTGGTTTCGTGATAAGATTTTTCAAACACGTCTTTTGGAGACCATGACTCATAGCCATCGGGATAGACTATGAAGTAACCCTCTTCATCTCCCGACTTAATCTTTCTTTGAAGTCTTTCCTCAGCTTCAATGAGATTCATAGGCTCTGCCTGTACGACTTTAATTCCAATGTACTTTTTCATTTTTATAAACCTCCTTAATTATTCACAGCCACAAAAGTGTGGCATATTTGGATAAAGTTTTCTTAGCTCTTTGAGCTTTTCAACGCTGACTTCTTCTCCGTCTCTTCTACCACAACGAGGACACACGTCACCGATGATACCAGTGTAACCACAAACAGGGTCTCGGTCTACAGGGTGGTTAATTGAGCCATAACCAATTCCTGAATCGTGCATACAACGCACAATACTTTCAAAGGCAGGTAGATTTTGAAGTGGGTCTCCATCAAGTTCTACATAGGAGATATGACCTGCATTAGTCAAAGCATGATAAGGAGCTTCAAGCTGTATCTTCTCCCAAGAAGAAATCGGAAAGTAAACAGGAATGTGAAAAGAGTTAGTATAAAACTCTTTATCAGTAATGCCCTCTATCTCTCCAAATTTCTCACGGTCTATTCTCACAAATCTGCCCGATAGTCCCTCAGCAGGAGTAGCAAGGCAGGAGAAGTTAAGTCCAGTCTCTTGCGAATACTCATCACATCTCTTGCGAATATGGGAGATGATTTTGAGTCCAAGTTCTTGAGATTCTTTTGACTCACCATGATGTTTACCAGTCAGTGCAATCAAAGTCTCTGCAAGTCCAATGAACCCAATCGAAAGAGTACCATGTTTCAGCACACTCTCTAAAGTATCATCAACACTCAAATTCTCAGAGTCAAGCCACACTGCATTCCCCATCAAGAAAGGATAGTTGCGGACTCTCTTTGAGCACTGGATTTTATAGCGGTGAAGAAGTTGTCTCTTTACAAGCTCCAAACGACTATCCAAGATATTGTAAAAGGTAGTCAAGTCTTTATTAGACTCAATACCTATTCTCGGTAAGTTGATGGTCGTAAAGCTTAAATTACCTCTGCCGGGTGAAATCTCTTTTGATGGGTCTGCTATATTGCTGATAACTCTTGTGCGACAACCCATGTAAGCAACCTCTGTCTCAGGAGTACCCTTATAGTATTGTGCATTAAAAGGTGCGTCCAGAAAACTAAAATTCGGGAAGAGTCTTTTTGCTGATACTCTGCAAGCTAACTTAAACAAGTCATAATTAGGGTCTCCCTCATTGTAATTCACGCCCTCTTTGACTCTAAAAATCTGAATAGGGAAGATAGGAGTTTCATCATTCCCCAAACCTTTCTCAGTAGCGAGAAGTAAATTCTTTGTAACAAGTCTTGCTTCTTCGTCTGTAGCCATTCCGTAGTTAAGGGAAGAGAATGGGACTTGTGCTCCTGCTCTTGAGTGCATAGTGTTTAAATTGTGAATAAGAGCTTCCATAGCTTGGAATGTTGCTCTATCAGTATATTGAAGAGCTTGGTCAATCAGAAAATCGGAGTTATAAGTCTTAACTCCAATATAGGTCTTAATCTGCTGTCTTACATAAGAAAGACCCTCTGGGGATAGAAGAGAACCTTTATATTCTCTAAGTACAGATTTCAAGTTGTTGCAGTTATCTTCATTGATATTAGTTCCAAAGAAAGTAATACGAATGACTTTGCACAATTCTTTAATGAAAGTCTTTTTAACACCGGGAGCCATACCATAATCAAAGTTGACTATTGACTGTCCTCCATGTTGGTCATTTTGGTTACTCTGAATAGCAATACAAGCAAGTGCCGCATAAGAAGCAATGTCTTGTGGCTCACGGAGGAAACCATGACCAGTGCAGAACCCGTCTTTGAATAGTTTAATTATATCAATCTGGGTACAAGTCGTTGTGAAAGTATAGAAGTCCAAGTCATGGATATGAATATCACCTCTTTTGTGACTCTCAGAAATTTCACGAGGAAGTACATAAAGCTCATAAAACTTCTTAGCTCCCTCAGACCCATACTTGAGCATTGCACCCATAGCAGTATCCCCGTCTACATTTGCATTTTCACGCTTAATGTCACTGTCAGAAGCGTCCTTATAAGTAATGTCTTTATATATCTCCATCAAAGAGGTATTCATTTCTCTTACCCGATTTCTCTCGGCTCGGTAGAGAATATAAGACTTTGCTACTTCACAATAACCTGCATTCATCAGGACTTGCTCAACAATATCCTGAATCTGTTCGACACTTGGAACAGTGTCGGAAGAAATTGCCCCACAGACAGAAGTAGACAGTACTTGGTAAGTACTGTCCTCCTGTGGAGCTTTACAGGCAAGGAACGCATTTTTAATTGCTTTCTCAATCTTGCTACAATCAAAAGGTACTTTCCTACCATCTCGTTTTATTACATACAAAACGCTCACTCCTTTACTCTTCTATGTTCTCGTATCTTGCATTCTTCTTGTTGACGGGAGTGGACTCCACTTCAATAATGTTATCATCTTTTTCAGGTTTTGCCATATTCCCGAAAAGTTTCTCAAGGATTCCACCACTCTGCGGGTTAGTAATTTGAGTAGTCTCTTCGTGAGTTCCATCAGCACGAATGATACGAGTTTGTTTTAAGACTTCGGCACTTCCGTTTTCATACATCTGCTTGAGCATAGTCATGAGTCTCATGTTCTGGTCAATGAATCCAGTAACTTGAGGGTCAATAGTTCCATTAAGAACCTCCATAACCATTGCTCTCTGCATACGAGCCATGTTGTGCTCAACCATACCTTGTAATGCTTGAATAATGTCAGCCATGTTTCTTGTGTCAAACCTTTCAAACATCTTCTGATAGGCACATACATAACCTGCTTTATATTCAGGACATTTAGCCGCCGCATAACAGGTATCACAGGCAAACTTCGGGTATTTCTTAGAGTAGACCTTTTTAGGTTTTCTTACAGCGACTTGTCCCTTTACAAACCTACCTTTTTCATCAAATGTGGGAACAATATCAGCTTGCTTAAAAATTTCTCTATCAAGCTCTTCTATCTCAGGAGCACCCTCAGCTTCTACATCAGACGGAGCAGGAAGAAGTCCATACAGTTTAACTTTAAGTTCTTCTTCACTTAGGTCTACCATCTCTGTCTCATCGTCATCAATGTAGTTCTCACGCTCTTTTACTATGCGGTCAAAGTTAGTCCCAAGCTGTAGAAGCTTATCATTCTCGCCCGACACACATTCGGCAAAGAACTTGCGGAGGTCATCAATTTTATCCTCAATGTCAGGGACTATCCTATTCACATAGGTGTCATGTAACTGGTCAATCAAACCTGCTTGTTCAGGTTTGAAATACCACTCTCTCATTTCACTATATTCAGGGTTATCCCAATTCATAAAAGCTGTAACATCAAAGAGCATATCAACCAAAGTTTCAAGTTCTGGGTTGATGTTCATCTTCTTGGCATACTCAGGAGCTTCCCTCACAGCACTGTCAGAGAAGAACCAACTGTAAGGCGGGAAGAAGTCATCGGGGAGATTGTTAATGTCCACTTTGTTTGCACGAGCTTTAAGCCAGTACATACGAGACTTCAATCTCTCATGGATAAACTTCTCTGCCTGAACAAACGCATAAGCATTGACTCTTATCATCTCGGTCTTATCTTCTTCCCTAATCAGGTCAAAGTCAAAGTCTCGGTCATATCTTGAAATGATAGGAAAAGCTTTGTTCTCAAAGTCCTTTTTCTTAATTCGGCTCATCTTGGTTTCATTCCATACAGAGATTTCACCATATTTAAGTCCTACGTTCCAAGTGGTAGAGTCAACAGTGTAAAAGGGAAACTCGGTGAGCATTTGAGTTCTGGTAGAAGCCATTCCCTGCACAAGACAGTTATACTTTTCAGCAATACGGAATTTCTCTCTCAAGTCAGTCTCATCAATGTTTCCGTCTACGTTCAAAGAGATTCCTACGTACGGGTATCTCTTACACATATACTCCCACTGCTCATCTCCCTCTTCATGGTAGATGAAGCAGACAGGAATACCAGTCTCAAGCATAAAAGGTTCAAAGTATTTCTTCCTCCACTCATACACTTTCTCATTTCCTACAAGATACTGTAGGTCAAGGTCAGCTATAGCGAAAATAGAGTCTTTATGCTTTCTTGCCCACGCAAGGTACTTGTGAATCTGCTCTTCCCACTGCTCAATAGTGTAGTCAGCATATTCAGGGTTGGTAATATAGGTATAAGCACCTGAGTCAATAAACAGGTGCATATCTGGATATTTCTTTAATTGAGCATAACCTTTCCCTTTCAAATACTCATAGGACATAAGAAAGTTTCGGATTCCTAAGTCATACAAAATATCAAGGTAGCTCTCATACTCAACACCCGAATAAAATATAGAAAGAGGACGAGTATAGTCCATTACTTGACGTAAGTCTGTGAACTTCGGCACAGTCCTCTCTGTTTCTGGTGAAGAGGAAATGACAGAGACTTTCGCCTTTTTAATTGGTTTCAGCTTCATGGTCATCACCTCTGTATTCATAATAGGTGGTGGTATTGCACTTACTTTCTGCACCTCTGCACATCACACAGGCGTGGGTGGCATTCACCACTACAGTCAAAGACTTAGGTTGCAGGAGCTTGACAAGATACACGCCAATGTCTTGAGTCAAACGCTCCTGCAACTGCGGTCTCTGAGAGAAGTACTTTACCACTCGTGGGATTTTGGAGAGTCCCACAATGGACATATTGGGTACATAAGTCACCGAAACACTTCCCATAAAAGGAAGCCAGTGGTGCTCACAAGTGGAGCTAAACTCTATATCACTAACCGTGATGGGAGTTGTTACACCCTCGTTGGGGAACACTTTCATTCGTGAGTTTAACTCCTCAAGGTTTGCACCATTTCGGTTCTTGAAAAGCTCATTGCAGTACATCTTCGCCACTCTCAAAGGGGTGTTCTCATTGCTTGCAGTCTTTTCGATACCCAATATATCCATAATCTCTTCAACACGTTTTTTGATTTCTTCCACTTTGTTATCAATCATCTCTTTCACCCCTTTCAAGTAGTGGTTAGAATTTCGGGTTAAGCTTCATTATTGTGGCAGGATTCTTTCTGCCCGGTTGAGTAGGTGCAGTTTTGATTCCAAGAGCTTTTTTACCTATATCAATAGAGTCCTGAATACAGGCTTTAGCTTTTCTCAAACGTTCAGGGTCACTTTCGATTTCCCTAAATCGTCTGATAATCTCAGCGTCCTCACGCACTTCCCAATCAAACTTTTGACGGTCATACAACATCATGACAATTTACCTCCTACGTTATGGCTGTTTCTTTGTGTACGCTTCCGGCGGGGTTCTTGCGGGGTCAATGTTCTGCAACATTTTCACGGGCAGTTTACCCACAATAGCCTGATTCTTCGGCGGGTTAGGCTTACCAGAAACTTTGACAACGTAAGCCTTTGCGGAAATGTCGTTCATCGGATTCATACTTCTTACCTCCTTTACAATATGGTGTACGTACATTATATCACCTTTGTTTTAAAAAATAAACCCCTCAAACAAAAGTCTGAGGGGTTTACTCTCTTTTGGTAGATTATCTACCTCTCGTTGGAGTGATAGTGGTCAAACGACCTCTGGTTCTTGCGTTACCGCCCAGAGCGGACTGACCAGTACGTCTGTAGTAGGCACTCATAGACTCGTTACCACGTCTTTGTGCAGACGTAGGACGAACCGCAATACCTCTACCTGCACCGCCACCAGAACCTCCACTTGCGTAAGCCTTAATCATATGCTTACACCTCCTTGCTTGTTATACGCTAAGGAGTGGCTTTTGTTAGTGCACCTACAAAACAAGCATAAACTTGGGTAAACACCACCCTCCTTGCAATTACAAGTATATCCTATATCTTAATAAAAAGCAAGTAGTTTAGTGGACTTATTGAAATAAATTTTCTTTTGGCATTTCAACCCCTAATTCTACGAGCAATGGGTCATCTGCAATTAGAAGTGCAAACCCCTCAGCACGTCCTATACAAGAACTACAGTGCAAACAAGGGACTTCCCCTGAATTGTAACAAGACCAACTCTTTGACATATCAGCACCTACATCAAAACCCAGAGTAATTACTTCGGATTTATTCATTCCCATCAAGGGAGTCAAAAGCTTAAAATTCTTACGGTATTGGTGCTTCATAGTAGAACCCTCAGACATTGACTTCTCAAGAGAAATCGCAAAGTTCTTATGTGCGTCTACAAAGCCACCTGTAGGTTTCCCCAGAATGTTCTGTTGACCGTTAAGTCCTGAGCATATATACTCATATTTCAAAGACTCGGCAAGAGAACCAGCCATACTGATTAAAAGGTGGTTTCTCAAAGGGATATAACTCTCTGGGTCTACTTTGTTTAATTTGATTTCTTCTACCCCATCACTCTTCACAGTGCCACCAACAATAGGGAGTTTCTTAAACCACGGAATATCAATCTTAGCTTTAACGAGCTTATGACCATAGTACTCACAGATTTTCTCAGCCATCTCAAGCTCTCTGTCTAAGGCACTCTGCCCATAGTCTACGAAAAGCTCAACGACTTTGAATCCTGCCCAAGTAAGCATAGCGGCACAGATGTTAGAGTCAAGACCCCCACTCTGTAAAAGGACTGCCTTTTTATTAGGCAGGTTCATGTAATTTAACAATTCTTTTTTCACGGTATTTCCTCCTCGTTTTCAACTTATTAAATAAGAGGTCAGTTTTCACTGACCTCTTAGCATTGCATACAGCTTTCCTTTATACTCACTGTCTGTACTTATTCTGATAAGACTAACCAGTAAATACTTTGACAGATGTTTAGGGACTATAGAATGGACTGCCAGTTTGGTCAAATACTTTGCGGTACTGAAATTGCGTACATGAGTATGACCACTTTCAAAGGACTTGTGGGAGTTATGTACAATGTACTCTCCCTCGGCGGTAATGTAAATCTTGAAGTGTCGATTGTTGTAAACCTGTTGGCTCAAAAGTTTCTAAACCACTCAAAAGGAAGATTGTACTTTGCCATGATAAGACTCTTTGCCATCTGTTCTATCAGACCATGCTCAAGCTCATCATAGTAAGCAACTTCAATACTGTTATAATCTCTCGCGACCCAATTATATTTACAGTGCAAAAGCTCATGCACTAAAATACACTCAGCACAGTATTTCACAATCCTGTCACGGTGGTCATCGGTTGGAACGACAATCTTCACGACTCCGCACTTATTTGCTATTTGAAAGATGTTCTGCCCCACAAGTTCATTTCCATCACTATCAATGAGTGGAGGGTCTACAAGAATCCCTTTGATTGTCCAGTCTGTAAGGAATAAGACTTTCTTCCACTCTTCAATGTAAGCTTGTAACTGTTCTTTTGACTCAAACTCCATGACTGGCTCTTTAAACAAACTCAACTGTTCCAAAATATCACCTCACACCAATTACTTTATGGAGTTGAATCTGCACACGAACATGGTGCAACCTATCTCTTAGAAGCCACTGTACAAGCTCTTCACCAATCATCGGCTTAAAGTCAGGAGTGAAGCAAGGACTCACCAGAATCTTTGCTTGAGTAGGGTATCTCATCAATACCTTTCTCATAAATTTATAGTCCACTTCATCAGCAACTACAAACTTCACCTCATCTTTAGCTTGCAAGTTCATCAAATTATCAAAGATGTTCTTTTCAGCAACTCCACTGGACGGACACTTAATATCCATGATGTACTTAAAGCTTCGGTTATAGGGGTCAGTTTCAATAGGCACACACCCACTTGTCTCAATAGAGACTTTATATCCCAAACTAACAAGCTCAAGCACTAAAGGGTAAAGAGCATTCCACTGGTTCATTGGTTCTCCACCAGTAATGCAGACATATTTAACGCCTGACTTCTGTATCTTGGAGACTAAGTTCCCTATGGATATTCTCTTTCTGTTTTTAGGGTCTTGAGGTTGGTCACAATAAGTGCAACCAATATGACACCCGAATAATCTTACAAAAGTACAAGGGAGTCCTGCGTCAGTACTCTCTCCCTGAATACTCGTAAAGACTTCATCAAGATAGAGAAGGTTGTCCATCAGCATTCTCCTCTGTACTCGGCAAAAGAAGTATCTGTCTCCCAAAGCTGTACACTCTCAAGCTTAACATCTTTAGGGAGTCTACTCCTAATTTCGAGGAAGATAGCAACCACCATAACTTCGGCGGTAGGGTTATGGTAAATGTCATTCAAATTTGCATGGTCGTGAGAGTCAATAACACACTCTTCCACAATCTTTTTCAGGTCTTTGAAATCCATCACCATACAGTCACTTGCGAGAGTCTGGTCATACAAGGAATTGATTTGACCACTGACGGTAACTCTCATTTTATAGGAGTGACCATGTACATTAGCACAAGCTCCATCATAATTCAGGAGATGATGTGCCGCTTCAAATTTAAAGTCTTTCGACACATACACTTTCTGCATTAAAATTCTCCTCTCTTACTGTACAATAAGACGAGCAATCATCACGGTCTTTTCGATACCGTTCTCATTAGTCTCATCAAATCCCGGCTTGATTAACAAGTCTTTGCCTTTTGCGGCAAGAGTTCCACGAGCAGAAGCAATGCTTTTATACATCTGGTTCACAGCACTTGCTCCAACTGCACGAAGTTCTACATTGTCACCTGCTTCAACGCTGATAACAATACTCCCCGCAAGCTGAGGAACAGGGGACTTGGCAGACACTTTGATTTTCTTATACTCCATCGTTGACACCTCCATTTCTCTTTATATGTGCGACTACTTTGCTACAATCAACGTAACCATAGTAACGACTGTCATAGCTGTCATTTGCATTATCACCCAGAAAGTAAAGCTTATTACCCTCTTTGTGAACAAGTCTCTTTATGACAAAACGCTCTTCTTCACTGTCATAAGGAGGACGGAAAACATATATCTCACCGATTTTGCACTTAGTCTTTCGGAACACTCTTCTTCCGATTTTGAACTCCCCATCGTAAAGTATAGGGTACATTGAATACCCACACACTTTTACGAGAGGAAATAGAAAAAGGAGGAAAAGTATCACCATAGAAAAAATGGCAAAACCTATGATGACCTTAATTATCATCAGACTTCCCTTTCTTTCTTAGAATAACTTTTTCTTTAGGGACTAACTTAAAGAAATCCTCTAACTTCAAAGCTATGTAGTCATTAGAAGTCCTGTGTTGATGGAACACTACAACAGGTATCTTTCCCTTTGGACAATCACTCTCCGCTTGTTTAAACCAAGCAGGGAGACTCCAAGTCTTTGCATTTTTACAGAATAAAAAAAGGTTAAAAGGATTTCTATATTCGATTAAAGTACATACCCTACTTACAGTGGCATTAGATACCTTGTACTCTGTCTCAATATCACTGTAAGATTTTCTTCCCATTCCATGTTCAATGCGAATATTTAAAACATCAATATCAGAAAGTTTTGCGTTGTAATGTTCTTCGCCTTTTAACTTCAATCCAGTGTCGTAAGCTTTTTGGTTATTAACTCCACTTGTGACATATTCAAGGTTCTCCACGCAGTTATTTAACTTATTGCCATCTATGTGGTTTACCACACACAAAGAATCACAGTAGTTTAAAAAATGACTCGCAACAAGTTGATGAACACGGACAGAGAAAGACTTCCCGTCTTTTCGTAGAGTAGTGTTTAAATAACCACTTGACCCAACACAGGGATTCATTATTTTACCCTTTGGAGTTTTTATACTTCCTTTGTTTGAAATAGAATAATCTTCAAATCCCACAATGGGTTTCCAAACCTCCTTAGACACAGATATGACTTCATCAAGGCAATTTGGAGTAGGTTTACCAAGCAAATTAAAAAAGTTGTTCTTCTCAAGAGAAATATAATCGTTGGAAGTTCCATATTGATGGAATACGATAACAGGTATCTTCCCTCGTGGGGAATCGCTCTCTGCTTGTCTTATCCACTCTGGTAGTTTAATAGTTTTATGGCTCTTCGCTTCAATATGTAAGGCAAGGTCAATATCTTCATCTGCGGGAACAATATCTCCTCGGAAGTCATCAGCTTTAGCAGACTTCTTTGCAAAACCTCCACTCTGCGGAGTTCTCACAAGCTCTGCGTCATAAGCCGCTTTAAACTTCTTAGCTGTAGTTCTCTCAAAATCATTTCCCTTATTCTTACTTCGTCTGCCCAATCTTTGACGGTCAGACTTTTGTGCAACATTGGCACTTTCTTTGCCCTTTTCAGTAACTTTCAATCCCATGATTGTTGACTCCTTTCTTTAAACTTTAGGTGCAGTAAATATTGCCTTGTTATGATTATATACCATCTTTTTAAAAAAGGCAATAAGAAAAGAGGAGAGCAATTTCTCACTCACCTCTCCGCTGTTAGCTCTCATCAAACAATGTCGTATTTTGATTTCTCAGCTTCAAACAAAGTGAGAGCCATGTCTGCTACAACTTTCATATCTGGGTGTGGAGCACCTGTTACTCCTCTGCTTCTTAGGTCAAAGAAATGCCCAAATTCTCCTGCACTCGCTGTCATAATGATTTCAGCCTTGAGGGCATTTGGAAGTACTGCCCTTGCTTGCTGTGGAGTCATTCCGTGCTCAAGCATTCCCATGTAACTATCTTCACTCTTAGTAAGGCTACTTGTGAAGTAAAGCTTTTGCTCTAATGACCATTTGTCATAACCTGTAGGTTCAACAAAGGTCACTTCATTTCCATACTTGTCTTTGCTGTAGTTGCAGTAACGAGTAGACTCCTGAGCATAAGAAGCAGGACGATGACGAACAATCTCATGTGTAACTCCCCTGTCACAGATGAAATGGAAGCTGAAATATGCGTGTGCATTGAACTCTTCTTCCGTCAACTCTTCTAAGCAGGAAAGGTCAGGAACTCTTTCCACGAGTATATCTTTCCCATCACAGTAATAGGCAAGCAGGTACTTATAGGTATCTGCAAAATTAAACTTGGAGTAAACAAGCCGCGGGTGAATTTTCTTCAATTCCACCAGAATAGGGGCAAAGTTGCTTTCATTCAATGCCCTGAGATTGCCACTTACAAGGTGTCTGTAACTACCATCACTAAGTTTTGTTCTGGTAGTGTTCAAGTACTTAATTGTACGGGCAAGGTAATAAATGTGTTTACTTACCTCAAATACAAAAGTTGCGTGTTCAAGCATAGCAAAATGATTCCTCTTAATGAGTCCTGCATAGAATTTCTCAGGCTTTCCTTTTGGCTCAGACTTGTAACAAAGTCTGCCGCAGATTTCAATTTTCTTAAAAGGGTCAGTCTCCTTAATCAAAGAGACACTTGGGTTAATAATCTTCATATGGTTTCCTCCTTTAATTTAATACACAAGTCATTCATTTTGCCATAACCCTCTCGTGGTCTAAATGAATGCGACTACCTGTTGCACCCTTTTGACCTTGATACTTTCCTCGGTATGGGTTTAAAGCGTCTCGGTCAAGCTGTGCAAACACAAGTTGACCTATTCTTGTCCCTGCTTCAAGCAGAATTGGGGTATCACTGGCATTAAATAATTCAAGAGTTATCTCACCCTCAAAGCCGGGGTCTACCCACCCCGCATTTTGTATGAACAGTCCCATTCTGCCTACAGAACTTCTTCCCTCAACAAATGCGGTCATATTGTTAGGAAGCTTAAAGTACTCCGTAGTAGTGGCAAGAATAAAGCATTTAGGTCTAAGTACAAAGTCCTTTCTTTTAATGACTTCATACTCTATCTCAGTCCCAAAAGTAATAAAGGTCACTTCATTCTTTACTACTGTAAACGTATCACCCAAGCGAATATCTACGCTTGCGGGTTGTATTTGAACATCATCAAGGGGAGAGATACATAACTCTCCCGCTTGAATAAGTCCTCTAATTGTTTTATCGGATAAAATCAAGGCTTATCTCCTCCCTACATTGTGTGTTCTATTTTCATCAAAGAAGTCTCCTGTTCTGCGTGTGACTTCACGGGACAGCATAAAGATAATGTCCTCTATGTTGGTAATTGAATATTCAATCAAGGTCTGTTTCTTCTTGCAGTCCACATACTCATAATAAAACGGTTTTACAGACTCCTGAGCATTTATCATACGCTCTTTGGCAGTTTCAGACATTTTGTCAAGAGAGTACTTCCGATAATATGACTCACTTGCGTCATAGTAAGCCCTCTTAGCTTCTTCTACCATTAACTCTACTCTTCCCAACAAAGTGCGGAGATAGACTTTCTGCTGAGTATAAGCGTTCAAATATTCGCCCAAGTCTTTTGATGGAATATCTGTAATGTCAGAGGGAAGCTTCAAAAAAGTGTCATTGATATTCAATGTAGTTGTAGGCTCAAAGAACACTACTCCTTTATCAGTCAGGGACTTCTCCATCTTGTCGAGGTAGGATTGGTGCATGGAACGGGGATTTATCTTCTCCCCTTTAGGTGTAGGTGGTTTCTTCAACATACATTATTCCTCCTTAATTCCAACACTCTGTCTTGAAGTTGCACCAACGACAAGCAGGGTCGGATTTAATACGAGCACATCTTTCAGGGACTATTCCCTGCTCTACATACTCATTCAAATCTGCGTACTCTTGCAGGACTTCCTTAATGATATTTTTTGCGGAAGCTTCGGACATAGAAACAGTAAACTCTTTCAAGTCCTGATTGTCTTTATTCTCATAAAGGAAAATTGCTTTTGAAATCGGCATTTTAGTCTCCCACAAGATAGAATCCATCTTAGCATGAAGTCCACACTGAAATTCTATCTTCTGCTCTCTGGTAAACTTTCTTCCGTCTTTCAAGTGCTGATATAACTCAGCATATTCAGCCATTCTCTTCTTCAAAGACTTATCAAAAGCCGCTC
>Ga0208825_1000781_pt1 | contig 27839 bp, 20 predicted proteins | sample AD_UKC113_MetaG_FD_184450 | JGI IMG/M metagenome (GOLD analysis project Ga0208825, IMG submission 184450) | Active sludge microbial communities of municipal wastewater-treating anaerobic digesters from Hong Kong - AD_UKC113_MetaG (SPAdes)... | ecosystem: Engineered > Bioreactor > Anaerobic >...
GGCAGCTGAGCATCGCCCAGGCGCAGGAATTGATAGCCCAGCATTTGCTGAACCGCGCCCGTTCGCGCAAAAGTCGTCTCAAAAAACAGCGTGGTCAACGGCAAAGTTCCTCAAGTGAACATGAATAATGTGCCATTGTCGTATTATCAATGACGAGAGTAAGCACAGAAACAACGTGAAACGCAACACGGATTTTGTAAGCATGGTATAGCCTCCTTAAAAATGCAACAATTTAACGTAGAGTCACCAAGGGCAGAGCGGAAAAAACCTTTGCGCCCTGGCGGCTTGGCGTTAATTCTCCATCTGGCTCCGCACTTCCCGCGCCGCCGCGAGGTCGGGCGCGGCATCCAACTGGGCAAAGACCGGCTCGCAGGCGTCGAGTTCAGCGCGGGCTTCCGCCGGGCGGCCCACGGCCAGGGCCAGCCGCGCCAGCGTCAAGCGCGTGCGGGCTGCCTGGTAGGTCTCTCCCAGCTTGAGCAAAATCGCCAGGCTCTCGCGGAACCGGGCCGCCGCCGCGGAATGTTCCCCGCGCGCCAATGCCAGCTCACCCAAGAGCCGCAGGGTGATCCCCGCCTCGTTTTCGGCCTGCAACTCCCGCGCCAGCGCGAGGGAGCGTTGCGCTTCCGCTTCAGCCTCCGACATACTCCCCTCTTGCCAGGCAATCTCGGCTAAATGCCGGGAGACTTCTGGCAAAATATCGCGCGATGCTGCTAATTCAAAGCGCGTGAGGCTGGCCTGTAAATGCTCGCGCGCCGCTGCCAGCTCGCCGCGGCGCACATAGACCGCGCCCAAATTATTGTGCAGCACACCCAGCACATACGGCGAGCTGCCGATTTGTTCCAACAACCGCAGCGCTTCCCAGTACGCGGTCAGCGCATCTTCCAACCGCCCCTGATTCAGGGCAATCTCACCGAGATTATTCTCCGTAAAGGCGCGGTTGTACAAGTCGCCAATGCGCTGGAAGGTGTCCCGCGCCCGGGTATAGCTCTCCGCCGCCGCCGACCACTGCCCCATATTGAACCGGGCGTTGGCAATTTGATTGTGCGCTGTGGCCTGACCCGCCAGGTCATCGGCCTGGGTGTAATAATCCAGGCCGCGCTGCGCCATTTCCACCGAGCGTTGATTCTGCCCGCGCTGCAAGGTCAGCACCGCCAAGAGTAGATAGGTGCGCCCTAGCGCGTGGGGCTCGCCCAAACCTTGCGCTAACGGCAAGGCGATCTGCGCCTGTTCCAGCGCGGCCTCTATTTCCCCGCGCCGCAGATAAATCAAGCTGCCCAGCAGTCGCAGTTGCACGGTTTCCGCCGTCTCGCGCCCGGCGAGCGCGGCCAATCCCCGCTGGATCCATTCCAACGCGGGGGGATAGTCGCCGGCGTTTTCATAGCTGCGCGCCAGCCAGCGGCAGATCGTAGCTGTTGCCTCGCTATCGCCCACACTCACGGTAAGTTTGTGTGCTGTTTGTAAATGCAAGCGAGCATCGGCATGTTTCCCGGTCACGGTCAGCAACTCACCCAAAGTCGCGTGTGTTTGGCGGCATTCCGGGCGGCTGTCCCAACCGGGCAGCTCTTGAGCTATCAAAAGTGCCTTTTGCAGATAGGCGATAGCTTCTGAATAAACGTGGCTATTTTGCGCACGCACCCCAGCCTGAAGCAAGTATTGGAGGGCTTTCTCTCGTTGCCCGGCTTGTTCAAAGTGATGCGCCAGCTGGACAACAATGACATCCGTATGACCTGCGTATAATTGCTCCAATGCCTCCCCTACCTTAAGATGCCGGGACTGGCGTTGCATACCTTTCAGCCCATCGTAAAGATATTTTTGGAACAACACATGCACAAAACGAAAACGATGTAACCGCTGTGCAGGCAGTTCGATTTGCCCTCCTTCAACGACGAGCCGGTAGCGCTCATCCAGTTCATCACAAATCTGTTCAGAAACTACATCCTCACTCACCTCAGCTACTCGCATCAGCACTTGCGCCGTAAAATCCGGTCCCTCCACACTGGCATCGCGCAACAGTTCGAACAAAGGTTTAGTTAGTTGCTTAACCCGGCTTTTGATCACCTGCTCCACTTTTGCAGGCAGATTCTGCCATTGCAAGGTGGGATTCTCAATCCAACGCCCCTGAGCATCCTGGGACAGGTAGCCGCGAGTCTGCATATCGCGGAGTAGTTCGATGGTGAATAGCGGATTTCCCTGAGTTTGCTGGAATAGCGCGTTGCGGAACTCTATGCTTAGCAGATTGGGTTCGGTATCCAGCAAGCGGTCCACGAATTGCCGCCCGTTGGCGGCGTTGATTTGATCCAGGTCTAATTCGATATCGCCCCACTGACGACCAATTTCGGGTAGGATTGCCGTCAGTGGGTGTGTACTGGCATCAGGACGGGGTATATTTTCGGTAGGGCGATATAAGCCCAATAACAAGATCGAACTCTGCGCTAACCTGCGCGTCAGGTGAAAGAACAAGCCCGCTGAGCCATCATCCAGCCATTGGAGATCATCTATCACCAGTAACAATGGAAAACGGGCAGAAAGGGCCTGTAGCGTGCTGGTATACTGTTCGAAGATTTTGTTGGGATCCAGCTTTTCCGGGGTAAAGGTCTTGCGCCGCTTTAACTTCTCAAGCTTATCCGCCAAGTCGGCTTTCTTGAGCAACTGTACCCCAATCTTGCCAATGAGCTTGGCAGCCGGTATGAAGGTCTCGATTATTTCAGGGCCACATTCCAGTAATAGATCCAGCACATAGCTCGCAATTACCGGCAACGGCTGATTGACTTTTATGTGGGTAGTGCGCTGCGCCAGGGTTTTATCCAGATTGCCTGTAAGTGTGTTGAAGATTTCCCGGAAAGGCAGATACAGGTCTCCTATGCTTACCTGTGAGTCGCAGACCCCCACTGCCGCCACAAGATTGGGCTGACGCTGTTGCGCTTGTCGCACAAACTCATTGATCAGGGTGGTCTTACCGCTACCAGCTTCTCCTTTGATCAGCCGTACCTGGCCATGCCCAGCCAGCGCTGCCTGCAACGCTGCATTGAGTGCAAGCATTTCTTGCTCTCGACTTACAAAAGGCGGGGTTGTGCTAGAGCTGCTGCTCTTGATCTGAGATTTCATTTCAGGCATGTTGTACCTCACTGTGTAAGAAATGTGGAACTCTTGGGTAATCAAAATTAAGTATACCTGAAATGAGACAGACGCAAGCAACTCTTCCTCTTGCGTATACCAAGCACGCGAGCACAAACTGCGTTTCATGTCAGATTGTCAATTTATGCTATACTTACCACATGACCATACAATTAGAGTTCACCCCAGAAATTCAGGCCCAGCTCCAGTACGAACGCTATCACTACCCGCACCCGATAGTCCAGCGGCGTATGGAAACGCTGTGGCTGAAAAGCCAAGGATTGCCGCATGCGCAAATTGCCCAGTTGGCGGGGATTAGTCCCAATACCATGCGCGAGTATTTTCACCTGTATCAAGCGAGCGGCATGGCGCGGCTCAAGGAATTGCATCTGTACCACCCTACCAGCGACTTGGCCGCGCATACGGTCAGTTTGGAGGCGCATTCCCGGGCGGAACCCCCGGCCACCATCAAAGAAGCGCAGAGCGAAATCGAGACCCTCACCGGCATTCACCGGAGTGAGACGCAAGTGCGGCATTATCTTCAGACGCTGGGGCTGCGGTGGCGCAAGGTGGGGATGCTCCCGGCCAAAGCCGACCCCGAAGTGCAGGCCACCTATCTGGAAACCGAATTAGAACCGCGCCTGGCCGAAGCCCAGGCTGGGCAACGCGCCGTCTTTTTTGTGGATGCCGCCCATTTTGTGCTCGCGCCATTCCTGGGATTTCTGTGGTGTTTCGCCCGGGGGTTCCTTCAGGCCCCCGCTGGCCGCCAGCGCTTCAATGTCCTGGGCGCGTTAAATGCCATCATGCACGAATTGGTCATGCTCACCAACGATACCTATGTCACGGCGACCGCAGTCTGTGCCTCGCTGCATAAATTGGCGGATTTGCACTTAACCCTTCCTATTACTGTGGTGCTGGATAATGCCCCCTACCAGAAGTGTGCGCTGGTGCTCGCTATGGCCGCAGAATTGCACCTTGAATTATGCTTTCTTCCGGCCTATTCGCCGAACCTGAACTTGATCGAACGCTTGTGGAAGTTTGTCAAAAAGCAGTGTTTGTATTCCCACTACTATGCCGATTTTGCTGCGTTCAAGACGGCGATTACGACTTGCTTGGAGCAAACCAGTACTACGCATAAAGCCGCTCTGGATTTGCTCCTAACGTTACGCTTCCAACGTTTCGAAAAAGCGCAGTTTATGCCCGCGTAAAGTATAAAACCCTACGATCTAAATCTGCCAAGCGGCAAAAATGGATGTACCTGCTGTTGATATGCCATGAAACGCGCCCCAAATTTAGCCGCCAGTTGCCGGGTCTCCCGCACCGCCGAGAGCGTGGTAAAGGCCATGATGTAGCTCAAAATTGCTGCCATCACCAGCGTCAGTTGCCAGGGAGCGTGGCCGCTCATAATGAGCAGATCTCCGGCGATGAAGAGATTGATGCCAGTATATAGTGGATGGCGCATATAGGCATAGATGCCCTGCGTCACAAACTCCGGCACATCGGCGAAGTAACCCGTCCAGGCATGGTAGCGCCCCAGGTCATGCTTGGATTTGACAATAAGCAGGGTCCCCAACGCGGCGCAGCCCAATGCCACCAGGTCAATCCAGCGCACTTGCGGGATTGTGGTGATGACATAGCCGTGAATGACGCAGGTAATGGGATAACAGAGTTTCATCACCAGGAGCAAGCGTTTATCAATCAGCGGCGTGGCTGGGTTCTTTTTACGGTGGTCGGAAATGAAAACAATGAAGACGCTAAAAATGAGCCATTGCACAACTTTGTAAAGTGTAAGCCAGAACATATCCACCTCCTTGATTTTGCAACCTTTCTCCATCTTAACTGATTTTGTGTCTCTTAGTGTCTCTTCATTTTCTCAAAGCGTCTCTTTGTTGTATAATGCCCGTGTGACACTTTGCCTAGACTGGATACAGGATGAATTTGCCACCCCATCAACCAACGATTTCGGATGCGGCAAGCGTCAAGGCAGCCTTGCAGCACTATCACGATCTGCCCTTTCTGGGCGCTTGCGAGCTGGCCTCCCTGCGTCTCGTGCAGCAGCGGTTGCCAAAAGGCCCAGAGGTAACGCCAGTGCTGGTGGGGCAGCTGGTGCAGGCCTTGCTCGATGAGGCGTTGGCGCTATTGAAACCGCCGGACAATACCGCGAATACCGCCCCGGCCCAGCGCATCTACACGGCGCTCACCCAAACCTACCAACAGGGCAGCGCGCCCAAAGACATCCCGGCGCGGTTGCACGTCAGCCGCGCGCAGTATTACCGCGACCTGGCTCAAGGTATTGAGCAAGTCGCTGCGCTCCTGTGCCAATGGGAAAATCATAGCGTCGCCGGGGCGCACAGCGCTCCCCAATCCCCAACCGCCGCCTGGCGCGCACACCTGCCCCCGTCAAACTACACCTGCCTGTTCGGCGTTGAGACGCTGCTGAGCCACGTCTTGGAGCTGCTTGCCACACCGGAGCGTCAACGCTTCATCGTGCTGGATGGCCTGGGCGGCATGGGGAAAACCGCGCTAGCGCGGGAACTCGCGTTGACGGCCATGGAATCCGGCCTATTCACCGCCCTGACCTGGGAGACTGCACAGCGTCAGGTCTTCAAATGGGAAAAAGTACAGCTCTCTACTGCGCCCGCGCTCACCGTGGATGAACTGCTCAATAGCATCGCGCGGCAGACTGGGAATGCGCACCTTGCAACCTGGCCCAGTGCTCAAAAGCGAGAGGCCTTGCACGCACTGCTCCACGCGCAGCCTTATCTGGTAGTCGTAGACAATCTGGAAACCGCCGCCGATTATCATGCCCTGGCGGAAGAACTCTGGGCGCTCACCGGCCCGAGCAAAGTGCTCATTACCAGCCGTTACCGCCTGGATACCTTCGAGCAGGCCACCTCCGTGCATGTGGGCGCGCTGCCGCCGGCTGCGGCAACGGCGCTACTGCGGTATCACGCGCAAGAACGGGGAGAGCGCGCTTTGCAGGAGGCGGATGACGCCATTCTGGCGCGCATCTATCAGGCGACTGGCGGCAATCCGCTGGCGCTCAAACTGGTGGTGGGGCAGGCGGCGCTGCGCCCGTTGGCGCAAGTGCTGACCGAGATCGCCGAAGCGCGGGACGACCTGGAGACCTTCTACCGCTTCATCTATTGGGCGGCCTGGGAGTTGCTTTCAGCGGACGCGCGCCAGCTCCTGTTGAGCTTGCCCTTGCTGGCGACGACCGGCGGGCCGTGGGAGGCCCTGGTCGCCATCGGCGGACTGGATGAGCGGCAGACCCTCGCCAGCGTCCGGGAGCTGGCGCGGCTCTCGCTGCTGGAAATCGGCGGGGATGCGCTCCAGAAGTGCTACAGCATCCACCCACTCACGCGCAACTTCATCCTCTCGGATCTGGTGCAGTCCGCGCCGGATGCCGCCCCCTGATATGATGGAAACCCTCGCGGAACGGCAACAGGTCTACCAGGCCAGCATCGCCCGCGCCGGGGCGTACTGGCAGACCTACATCCATGCGCATCAGGCCAATCCCGCCGCATTGATTCAGGCGCAAGCCAATATCTTGCACACGTTGCAAAACTGCGCCGCACATCCCGCCACTCACAGCGTAGGCGCGGCGCTGGCGCACAGCCTGCATCCTTACATGATCTATCAGGGACAATGGCAGCAATGGCGCGCGTGTTTGCAGTATTTCGTCCAGCGCGCGCCTACGGATGATCCGTTGTTGACGCTCTGGTTGCAGCAGCACCTTTCTGAAGTGTGTATGCGCCTGGGCGAGTATGCCGAGACGGCGCGCTGTCTCGAAGCCGCGTCTGCCCTGGTGCGCGCGCTGCACTACCCCGCTCCGGCAGCGCGCGTGTTCATGGATCTGGCGCAAGCCTGGTTTCTGTTGGGGGAACCGGAAAAGGCCACGGCCTGGTTGCCAGAAACACAGCAGTTGGCCGAGCAACGCGGCGAGGCCGAGGTCATCGCCGATGTCCACATCCTGCGGGGGCGGATCGCTTTACAGGCCACGGACTACGGCGCGGCGGCAGAGCACTTCGCCGCCGGGTTGTCCGTAGCGCGCAACGCCGGCGACCGGGTGCGCGTCAAATCCGCCGGGAATTTCTTGGGTACCGCGTTGTTGCGGAACCGGCAACCGCACGCGGCCTTGCCGTATTTCATGGAAGCCTTGGAGATTGCACAGGCAGAGCATGACCGCCCCGGGCAGGGCGTCATCCGCTGCAATCTGGGCTTGGTCTATAGGAGTTTGGAGCAGCCCCAACTGGCATTGGCACAGCTGCACGCCGGGCTGGAGGTCACAGTCCATACGGATAATTCGGCCTGCCGGCGCATCATGCTTGAGCAGTTGACGGAAATTTACGCCGCGTTAGGAGAGGCCGAGCTGTCAACGCATTATCAGGCAGAAATACAGCGGTTAGCAGAGTCGCTAACTCTGCACTCAACATAACCCGCTCGGCGAATGCCTCGCCGAGCGGGTTGGTTTTGCTAACTTTCAATTCTCTCTTACACTACAAGCGCCAATGATCTACGGGATCCGCCTGTTCATGCACGCGGGCGCAGTCTGCGGCTACGATTTGCGCGTAACGTTTCACCATTTCCAGGGAAGAATGCCCAAGCAAGTTCTGCAAGGTGAACAAATCGCCCCCGTTGCGCAAGTAGTTGGTAGCAAACGTATGACGGAATAGATGCGGCCCGACATCTTTTTGCAAGCCAGCGCGTTCGCCAATGCGATGCACAAGTTTCCACAAATAATCACGGCTCATAACGTGGGGCAGATCATCCGCGCCCACCGTGAACACAGGATCATCTGGATGGAGTTGCTTCATACGTGGGCTAAGATAACGCCAAAAGGCGCGCGCGGTCGTCTTGCCAAAATGCACCATCCGTTCTTTTTTGCCCCGTCCCCGCCCCTTACCTGCAACTTTGATCGTGCGCTCTTCCAGGTCAAGGTCTTTGAACTTAATGCCGCATAATTCTTCAGCCCGGATCCCTGTCGAAAGCAAGGTCAAGATGATCAGCCGGTCACGTTCAGCAGTCGGGCGCGTATTAGCGGTTTGCTCGCGATTGTGCCAGGGCACACTCTGATCACATTAAAGGTATTTCTGTAGTTGCGGATAGTGTGGGCGCTTTTGCCTGCAGCCTGTTTATCGAGGATAAAGCCTTCGATTGCCTGAGAAAAGGTGAGGTTTTTCATCTGTGTAGACTCCTTTCTGAAAATGGATTCCGCTAATACGCTATTGGGTTCTGCGTATACAACGTAGCGTTTTTTTTCTCAGAAAGGGCAACATCCCGTGAGGGCTAAAGTAACCAGCAAAAACGGGGCAAACCTTAAAAACAGTCCTCACGGGGATGGTTTTGCGCCTCCCGTGAGGACGGTGATGGGCGAGCAGAGACTCGAACTCTGGACCTCACGGATGTGAACCGTGCGCTCTAACCAACTGAGCTACTCACCCACACACTGCAGATTATAGCATAGCCAGGTAAAAACGCAACCTCAAGGCAGGAAGCGATACTGACCTGGCGCTTCTTCGGAACTCTGCGTCTCCAGCGGCACCACCTCAAACCAGGTGTTGCCCGGCTTGAGCGGCAGTGGCTTGCCCTCGCCGTCTATGAACGTCAACATCTCCCCCCGCGCGCCGCGCTGCCAAAAGCCCGGAATCATCTTGCCGTCTCGGAGCACCAGCGCCGGCCCCTGTCCCCAAATTTGAATCTCAATGGACATGTGCCCGCCGCCCCAGGTATCTTCCAGGATGTCTGTCTCCAGGTGATTGGCGTAGAGGAGGATCACATTGGCAAAACTCAATGGCTCGCCGGTGAGATAATCCGTGTGCAGCACGCCGGCCGTCGTGCGCAGCCAACGTCCTGACGCGGGATCATAATCCCATTGGGTCTTGCTGGCGCGGTAATCAATGTACACGCGCTTGACCTCGTAGATGTCCTTGACGGCAGGCAGCCCCTCGCTGAAAGCCATGAGCTTGGGGAAATTGGGACGCTTGTCCACCCCGCGCTCGATGGCGAGTTGCCGCAGCGCCATGGGATCGGCAAAGAGCGTGTGCTCAAAGGCCAGGCCCTCACGCGGGACGCGGTAGAAGGCGGGCGCGCCAACGCCGAAATCCGGAGACATGATGCGCTCAGGAAAGAGGTCGGATTTGCGGTAGCGCTCTTTGACGCCGGCGCTCGATCCGGAATAGGCGAACGACGCCTGGTACATGGCCGGAATTTCCAGGTCAATCAGCCGTCCGCTGCGCACCGACCCCACGCGCTCTGGATAGGTGCCGTAGAAGATCGCCGTAAAGCGCGTGATCCCGCCTTCGGCGTAGTGCTCGAAGATCAGGTCGGCGGAGTTGAGCCCCGATTGCGGCCTCACTTCCGCGGAGTTGGAAATCTTGATCGCCAGCGGACTGTGATCGAGCATCGTGGGATCGGCGACCTTCAGCCCGGTGAGCGGATTCACGTCCGGCGGGAAGGGGGTAACGACATCCACAGGCGCGGCAGTCGGTTGCGGTGTGGGAAGCGGCGTGGCCGTCGGGGTCACCGTTGGGGGGATCACCAGCGCCGTCGCTGTCGACGGCGGCGTGCGGGTGGGCGTCACCGTGGCGGCGGGCGTCTCACCGCCGCTGCAGCCGCCAAGCAGCATCAAAATGAGGCCGAGAACGAGGATCCAATAACCTCTGCTTCGTATCATGGTTGCATCTCCTCGGAAAATAGAGATCAGCGAGTCAGCAGTCAGCGAATCAGCGAAAAAGCGAGAAAGCGAAAAAGCGAAAAGGCGAAAAGGCGAAAAATCACTTATGTGGCAAAGGGTGCGCAAACTTCAGGCCGCCCCGGAATGAATGCTGGATCTGATCCGTCAAGTTCGCTGAAGCGAGCTCTCCCAACAACGCGCTTCGGCGCGATGGGCTCGTGCCAGGCTATTCCATCCCCGGCCCAACGACTGCTCACCCCCTCACCCTCATGGCGCTCGCCCGTGATACCCCCCCGCGCCCTACGGCGTGCCCAGCACGTAGCGCAGGACCAGCACATCCGTGAGCAGCTCGACGGGAGCGCGGTCATCGGTGAAGACCATGCCGCCCGGCGCGACGGTGACGAGGTTGGCGGCAGCGCGTTCGGCGACCCGCGCCAGGAGCGGGTCTTGCAAGAGGCGCCGGTTCACGTCGAAGTCTTCCGCCGAAGTCTCCTGGACCGTGGCGACGATGATGGCATTGAAAGTGTCGGGCACGGCGATGACATGCACCGAAGGATAGCTTTGTTTCAAGGTGGCCACGAGCGCCTCGACAATCCGCCAATCGTCGGGCGTGTGCCCGGCATTGATGGCGACCACGCCGCGCTCCGTGAGCACCTGCCGAATCTCCTGGAAAAATTCCACCGTCGTGAGATGCCAGGGGATGTACGGCAGCCGGTAAGCGTCCACGGCAACCACGTCATAGCGCGCGGTCGTCCGCGCGAGAAAAGTGCGGCCATCCATCTCCGCCACGTGCAGATTCGGCTCTGTCATGTCGAAATAGTCGCGTCCCACCCGCACGATGGCCGGATCAATTTCCACGCCGTCAATGGGAATCGGCCCGTAAATGGCGGTGTATTGCTTGGGGATGGTGCCCGCCGCGGAGCCGATCACCAGCAGGCGGCGCACCTGCTCCGGCGTCTGCGGCGGCGGATTGAAGTACGGCGCGATGAGAAAGTAATCCCACGTCCCGCCGGTCAATAGCGTCTTGGGATTGTAGACAGAATGGATTCCCTGCCCCTCGTTGAGGAGCAGGAAGCGCGTCCCCTGTTCGCCTTCGAGCACCTGGATGTAGTTATACGTGGATTCCTCTTCGTAGATCAACCGCGCCTGCGGCTTGATGGGGCCGGTGTCGGTGCAGGCGAGCAGCACGATGGCCAGCGCCAGGAGCACACCGACCAGCGCCCGTCGCCGCGCGCTGCGCCACAGGCCAACGATCCCCGGCAGCAGGGTGATCAGCGCCAGCAGCAGAAAAGTGCGCCGCGTCCCCAGGGCGGGAATCAACACGAGATTGGGGAGGAACGTCCCCACGAAGCTCCCCAGCGTGGAGAGGGCGTAGATCTTGCCCGAGGTCATCCCCGCCGCGCCGAGATCGGTCATGGCCAGGCGGATGACGAAGGGCGAGACGCACGCCAGCAGCGTCACCGGCGCGATGAAGAGGATCAGCACGGCCAGCAGCGGCCCTCCGACTTGAAAGGCGTTGAGCGCCGCCATGCCGCGCGCTGCGAGTGTCAGCGCCGGACGGGAGATCAAGGGGATCAGGGCGATCGTCACGCTGGCGGCGAGCAAAATGGTGTACAGCGTCTTGGGCTGCGGCGAGCGATCGGCCCATCGCCCGCCGACGACGTAGCCGATGGCGAAATACAGCAGGATCATGCCGATGATGGCGGACCAGACCAGCTCCGAGGTGCCGAAGGCGGGGGCCAGCAGCCGTCCGGCCGCGAGCTCCAGCGCCAGCGATACCATCCCCCCGATAAAGGTGACCAGATATAGGAAATTGCTCATCGTCCCTCGTTGGGGCCACTGTAGCATAAAATGCCAAACAGGCAATTACAGACAAAACCGGGGCTAGCGTGCGCTAACCCCGGCATGGACCGCGCTGCGGCCTACTCGATGACGTCGTGCAGCGGCAGCGACACCAGTCCGCTGATGATTTTGGGATAGAAATCCGTGGACTTCTGCGGCATCTTCTCGCCCGCCTCGGTGCAGGCGCGGACGTGCTCCATCCGCGTGCCGTTGAGCAGGAACAGGAAGTTGGCTTCGCCCCGATCCACCCGCTCGAAGCCGGGATTGGGGTCGCGCAGATACTCCAGGTTCTCCTTGCGCGCCACGCTCTCCTTGCTCAGGCCCATGACGTGCTCGATGATCAGCTCGTGCAACACGGCGACATCGAGCGCCCGCCAGCTGGGCGCGCGTTCGGGAACCAGCTGTGCCATGCTGTCGAGCGTCTTGAGCGTGAGGAGGACGTAGCTGCCGTCGTAGAAGCCGAAGCGCGGCTGTGCGGGCGTCGCCGCGGCGAGCCCGGCTTCCAGGGCCTCGCGGCTCGCCAACGGTTGAACCTCGAAATAGGGCGTGAGCGCTTGCAGCAGCGCTTTGCTATCCATCCGCGTGTAGCCGTAGATGAGGCGATGCGTCGGCAGGATCACCAACCCCGGATCGCTCATGCTCACGAAGGTGACCAATCCGTAATTGAAAGCGGCGTTGGCGGGAGCGTCGGGATGCTGCGCCCGCATCTCGTCGCGGTAATTGAGCGCCGTCTCGTAGCGATGATGCCCGTCGGCGATGATGAGGTTGCGCTTCGGCGCCATCTCCGCGATGACTGCCGCGATGATCGCGGGATCATGGACCACCCAGAAGTTCTGCTCCACGTCCGGCTCGATCACGCGCTCGGTGAGGAGCGCTGGCATGTGAGAGTCCAGGAACGGTTGCAGCAGCGCGTTGATGCGATTTTCCGCGTCGGGATAGAGCACGAAAATGTGCCCCCATGCCGTCTGTGTCACGCGCGTCAGATTCAGCCGGTCGGCCTTGGGGCCGCTCAACGTGCGCTCGTGGGGCAGGATGACACCTTCGTCGAAGCGGGTGAGCTCCAACGCCGCCGTGAAGCCACGGCGCACGTGGCTCTGACCGTCGGGCGTGGTGAAGTGCTGTTCCAGCACATACAGCGCCGGGTGGGGATCGCGGATGAGAATCCCCTCTGCCTGCCAGGTCTGCGCATAAGCGCGGGCGCGCGTGTAGACGTTGTTGTCGGGCTCGTCCGGCTCGCGCAGGCCCATATCAATGCGACAGAAGTTGTAGGGATTCAGCGCATAATAGGCCGCCTGCTCCGCCTCGTGGATGCGATCATAGGGCTGCGTGATCACCTCCGAGAGGTCGCAGAAACGGTCCGGGTTATAGCGGATGCCCCGAAAGGCCTTGATGTTCGCCATGGGCGCTCCTATTTCTTGAAATGCTCGATGACCAGGGCGGCGACTTCCCCGCCCACGCGCCCCAACGCCTCGACGGTCGAAGCGCCCAGGTGCGGCAGGGCGACGACCTGTGGCAGGGCAATCAGCTGCAGCAACCCCTCGCTCTTGGGCGGCTCCTCCGTGTACACGTCGAGCGCTGCGCCGGCGATGACTTTGTTCACCAGAGCAGTGTAGAGCGCTGCCTCGTCCACTACCCCGCCGCGCGCTGCGTTGATGACGTAGGCGGTCGGCTTCATCTGCGCGAACTGCGCCGTGCTCACCATCCCCCTGGTCTGCGGCGTGGTCGGCACGTGCAGGCTGATGTAATCGGAAATCTTGAGCAGCTCCTCGAGCTCGACCGCGCGGACCCCGGCGTCGTTGATGGTGATGAAGGGATCGTAGCCCACGACGGTCATGCCCAGGGCGCGCGCCTTCTGGGCGGTCAGCCGCCCGATGCGCCCGTAGCCGATGAGTCCCAGCGTCTTCCCAGCGATTTCGGTGCCTTCGAGGGCCTTCTTCTCCCACTTGCCGGCCTTCATGGTCGCGTCGGCGAGGGTGATATGGCGCGCCAGGGTCAACATCAGGCCGATGACCAGTTCCGCCACCGCCGCGGAGTTGGCCGCGGGGGTGTTGAGGACGGTGATGCCCTTGCTGCGCGCATAGTCTACGTCAATGGTGTCGAGGCCCACCCCGCCGCGCACGATCAACTTCAGATTCGGGGCCGCATCAATCAGCGGTTGGCGGACTTTGGTGCGGCTGCGGACCACCATGCCGTCGTACTGATTGAGCACCTGCTCCAGCTCTTCGAGGCTGATGGTGTCCTTCACGTCCACTTCCAGGCCGGCCTCACGCATCTGCGCGATGGCTTCAGCATCCACGGGATCGCAAATCAAAATTTTGGCCATGTCTTGCACTCCTTATCCAGTACCGGTTGGCTACTCCAACCCCAGAATGTCGTTGATCTCGCCCAGCAGCCAGCGGATATCGGCCACGGTGAGATCGCCCATGGTGGCGATGCGGAAGGTCTTCTCCTTGAGATCGCCATAGCCGTTGGAGATCATGGCCCCGCGCTCGGCGAGGGCCTTGTTGAGGTCGCCCACGACGATGCCCCGCGTGTTGACCATGGTGGTGACGGTAGGGGAGAGGAACTCCTCCGCTGCGAAGAGCTCCCAATACTTGCGCCCCCAGGCCTGCACGAGATGCGCCATCTCCAAATGACGCGCCCAGCGATTTTCCAGTCCCTCCGCGAGGATGTCGTCCATCTGCTTGTCGAGAGCCTGGATCAGGCTGATGGCGGGAGTGGCGGGCGTCTGATTCTTCTTGTAGTACTTGAGCATGTCGAGGAAATCGAAGTAATAGCCGCGGCCTGGCACTTCCCCCGCGCGCTTGAACATCCGCTCGCTCACCGCAGCAATGGTCAATCCCGGCGGCAGGGCGAAACACTTCTGGGAGCTCGCCAGCACGCAGTCAATGTCCCAGGCGTCGAACTCGATCTTCACGCCGGCCATCGCAGAGACGGCATCCACCAAAATCACCACGTCCGGGTAAGCGGCCCGCACGGCGGCGGCGATTTCGGCGACGGGGTTTTGCACGCCGGTGGAGGTTTCGTTCAGGGTAAGGGTCACCGCGTCATAGTCGCCCTGCCCTAACGCTTCCACGACCTGCTCCGGGCGGAAGCCCAGGCCCCATTCGACCTCGACCTTGTCGGTGGGAATGCCGTTGCCCACGGCAATTTCGAGCCAGCGCTTGGAGAACGCCCCGCAAACAGTGACCAGGGCGCGCTTGCCGGGGCGCACCGCCTGGCGGATCGAGCCTTCCATCACGCCGGTGCCGGAACTGGCGTAGATGAACACGGGCTGTTGAGTGTAGAGGAGCTGTTGCAGTTTGGGGGTCACTCTGCCCTGAAGATCGGAATACTCCTTGGCGCGATGACCGATCATGGGTGCGGTCTGCGCTTGCAGAATCTCCTCGCGCACGTGCGTCGGCCCTGGAATAAACAGCTTCTTGTACATGGATTGAAACCTCCTGTGAACTAATGGGTGCCATAGCCAGGCAGGGGCTATGGGCGGCTGATAGAACACGCCAGTCTCAGTATACCTGGGATGTCAGACAAGACTGTAGTGCTGATAATACTATTATTTGCGTGAAGCTTTACGTCTACCCATGGGGACGGGCAGCGTGTGCCAGGAGCGCGGACTCAGAGGCCGGGGATGCCATCAACGGAGCCGGTGAGGAGCAGCCGCACGCCGCCCATGCCGAGGATGATGACGCTGGTGAACACCCCGCCCCACACGAACGGCAGCCAGGCCTCACGCCAGCTGCTGTACGTCTGTTCGCGCCGCAGCGCCATGACCCAGACCATCGCTCCCAGGCAGGTCAGCATGGCGATCACCCCCGCCGTGCTGTAGAGCGCGATGGGGTAGAGCAACCACGGCTCCAGCGTGTAAAACACCGCCGCCTGGAGCAAGCCCAGCGCCAACAGCGACGCCGCCTGCTGCCGATGGGGAAGCGGCGCTTCTGGCAGAGCGTCGCGCCAGAACACCTGATTGAGCGCCGAGACCAGGACGAGGCTCATGCCCAGGCCCATGAAGGTGCCGGTGAATAGCCGGATCCACGGTTGGGGCGCATAGCCGAGGATCCCCACTTCCCGTCCCAAGAACAGCGTGGTATACGAATTGAACCCGTCGAGGCCCCAGGCGGCGGCAAAAACGCCCACCAGCAGCCATTGCCACAGCGGGGGGAACAGTTGCGTGCGGCGTCGGCGCAGCACGCCCCATTGGAACAGCAGGCCGGTCAGCGCGCCGGCGAAGGTCCCCGTACATCGCTGGCACAGCGGGAGCTGCTGCCCGGCGATGAAAAAGCTGTGGCCCGGCAGGCGATGGCAGACCGCCGCTGCGATGTAATCCGCCTTGCGCAGCAGCGCGGGCGGCGTGAAGAAAATGAAGGCGAGGAGCGCCGTCAGAGCGAGGGACACCCCCACCCACATCCAGAATCGCGGCAGCGGTTTTTCATTCACCCGTTTATCGTCTCCATTTCTCTGTTCACCGGCTTCGCAGGGGCCGGGGAAGATGCTCCTGCTGGTTGACGTAGCGCAACAGCCAGAAATCGCCCGTCCAACGCAAGCTGTGGAGCGCCGTGTTGGGAGTCCAGATGCGCATGGTGGCGGAATCCAGCAGCAGCCGCAACAGCGTGCCGAGGGTGCCGCCGTGCGCCACTACCAGCACGACCTCTTCTGCGGCAGGCGTCGCGCCGATCACCCGTTCAAGCGCGCCCTGCACCCGTTCGCGGAACGCCGTGTAGGCGGGGTGCGGGGGCGCCGCGGCCATCGTGCGCCACATGTCCACCGGTGAGGGTGGATCGCTGGCATCCCAGCTCTCGAATTCGCGCAGGTCGTTGTCGCAGGTCATCGGCGCATCCAGATAGCGCGCGACGATCTCGGCGGTCTGTCGGGCGCGCAACAGCGGGCTGGCGCTGAGGCGCGTGGGGTGCTCGTACCTGGCGAGGTATGCGCCCAGGCGATGCGCCTGCGCCACTCCCAAGGGGCTTAAGGGCGCATCGAATCCGGCCGCTTCGCCCAGGGTCTGCCAGAGCGATTGTCCATGGCGGGTGAGTAGCAGTTTCATTGGGGCGAATTATAATAGGCAAACGGGGGAATGACAAATGGCCAGGGAGCCGGGGCAATCCTCTGAGGTTTGAAAGGACCAACATTATGACCCTTATCGAGCGAGTACTGCACGAAGTGGCGCCTGTGGCGGCGGAAGCCACGCCGGTAGAAGTGCTCATCGGCGCCTACTGGACGCTGACGACGGTTTCACATCGCGGGACGCTCTACGGCGGGCTGTCCTCGACGCTCGGCGGCGGCGATGAACACCATCACGCCGGCGCCGCGCCGACTTCCTCCCCATACGGCGACCACTCACGCACAGCCGTCACCGCGCTGGCAGCATCCGTCTCCTGCCGCACCGAACCCAGCGCGTCGGGCAACACAAACGTCCACCCCTCGGCTTCGCTCGGGGCAAGCTCATCCGCGTTCTGCCATCCCAGGGTGTCGTAGCCGATGAGGTACAGCGAGTCGCCGTCGCTCAACAGTTCCGGCACGCCCGTGGCCCAGTCCCAGGTGAAGGTGTCAACGGATTGAACGGATGAAGCGGATTGGGATTGCGCCACACGCAGGCCGTCGGCGGTATAGGTGTAAACCAGTGTGGCGGTGAGGGATTGCGCCCGAGGTGGCGTGGCCCAGATCAGTGAGAGTTCCCCCGTCGCCATAGGAGAGGCCCGCCTGCCCCCCGTCCACACCCGACGCGCCGATGACGACATGTACGCCTATGCTCATGGTTGAAGAAAAGGAGCTCCCAATTCCCCATAACCTGGCCAGGGATATAGCACCACAATGTCCGGGTCAAACCTCTTTTGCCATTCGTCAAGTGAAGTCTCTGGCAAACTATACGAGACCTCAAGCACGGGCGTGGTTGGTTCAAGGATTGGTGGATCGACTGGCTTAACCCTAATGACAAAGTGTAGCCCTTGCAGGGGATACCACAAATTCAAACGTACGTGTAGAGGCCCCGGCTCAGTTACTAACCACCCATTCACAAAGTTGGGGTCTCCGTATTTCTGCAATATTTCTTCTACAGTCAAATCACAATCTACAGATAGGGATATTCCTGTCACAACACTTTCTTCATTCTCGCCGTTTAAGTAGATAAAATTGTAGCCATTTACCGATTTCCAGCCCCACATGAACCCCGCCCCTGCACGCACCTCAACTTCGTGAAACCAGGATACATTAGGGAGCTGTTCCAAAAAGGTCGTGACTTCCTGACGGGTCATTACCTCGCCAGGGGTTATCATTTGCCAACACGGCGGAGTACACGGGTCATCAGCCACAATGCCCTTACATACTGTCTGCCCGGTGGTAGCCTCCTCGCGCCCACATTGTGTCCCCAGGCAGACAATGAGCAAACCCAGAACGATGATCCACCACCTGTTAATTTGTAAAGCGGGCATAGAGGCCACCTCCTACCTGGGCGAGCGCGGAAAGAGTGTGTTAATGTTAATCCCCAACAACCGCGCGATGTACTCTGCGCGCAGCGTATGGTAGTAGTTATCGTAATTGAAAAAATTGAAGTTGGGATCGTTTTGGTAGAGTCGCCGTATATCCTGTCTGGCTTGATCGGGATAAACGAAAGCGGCAACAGATTCAGAAAAATCCTCGACTCTAGTTAGCAAGTCGTCGGCACCTTTAGCGGGGGGCGTGCCAGGTTCATATTCTCCAAACATACCTTTGAAGGGTTCGGGGATCCAGTTGGTAGTGGCGGCCCCCACATATTCTTCTAATCCCCTGGATAGGCTGCCCCAGTTAAGGCCATCCCATGTATGGGCTAATTCATGTACCACAGTCCATTGATCAATATTCGGACCTGATAGGAATACTGCATGGAAGGGCGTCCCAAAACCATTAACTTGTTTCAGTGGCCACCGTTGCCAGCGTATGATCCATACTCCGTGAAAGTTTTCTTTGAATTTTGAGGCTCCTCCCATAGCACTTGCTAAATCTTGAACTCCTGTTTCGACTACATCCAGTTCGGTGAGTTCCCATGATCCTTTATTCCAGATGCGGGATGCCATACACATTTCTGGAGTTAAGGGCGCCATATACACACTAAATGGATATTGATATCCCCAGTCTCGTAGGATATACACCTCATAATCTGCGCTTAAGGCTTTGAGAATCCTGTCTGCATCTACAGCTTGAGTTTCTTCAATGAAACCACTGGAGTCTGTATATCTTATTGGATTGTTGAGCGCGTATGAAAACCTATGTAAGGACATCGGCCTAACACTATTGCCTGTCCACGGGTCCCGGGAAGTAAACCGCCCCATCCCCGGCTCATACCACCGCGCCCGCAGATACGTGAACCCCACATTCGCATCCCACCACTCCCCCGTATACCCCAACCCCGCCCGCGCCGCGCCGACTTCCTCCCCATACGGCGTCCACTCGCGGACGGCGATCACCGCGCCGGCGCCATCCGCCTCCTGCCGCACGGAACCCAGCGCGTCGGGCAGCACGAATGTCCAGTCCGCGCCGGTCTGCCATCCCAGGGTATCGTAGCCGATGAGGTACAGGGAGTCGCCGTCGCTCAACAGTTCCGGGACGCCCGTGGCCCAGTCCCAGGCGAAGGTGTCAACGGGTTGAACGGATGAAACAGATTGGGCTTGCGCAATGCGCAGGCCGTCGGCGGTGTAGGTGTAGGCCAGCGTGGCGGTGACGGACTCGGCGCGCACCATCCGCCCGGCGGCATTGTAAGTGTATGTGAACATGCCATCGGAGAGCAGATTGCCGCGGTCATCCCAGGTGTAGGTGACGGAGTGCCCCGGAGACGCGGAGACCAGGAGACGGTTGGCCGCATCATACGTGTACGTGGTGACGGCGGTTCCGTCAAGCGGCGTGGTCAGGGTATAGGCCACGCGGTTGCCAACAGGATCATATTGGTAGCCGTAAGTCTCGCCGGTGGAGTAGGTGGCGGCGGTGAGGCGGCTGAGTGAGTCGTAGGTATAGGTGATGGTGCGCTCCTGGATCGTCGCTTCGGTCACGGTGATGGCTGCCGGCAGGAGCAGGCTTTCGCTCTCCCCGCTGCGGCTATCGCTCACAGTCAGGGTCACGCTGTAGACGCCGGGCGCGGAGTAGGAATGCTGCGGATGTTGTTGCGCTACGATGAGGTGCCCATCGCCGAAATCCCAGGCCCACCTATCTGCCTTATCCAACGGCGAGGTGGTATCGGTGAAGACGACGGTGAGTGGCGCCGGCCCAGTAGCCGGCGCTGCCCGGAAGCCGGCATCCAGCGGGCGGAAGTAGCGCGCTTCGATGTGCTTTCCATCCCGCGACCAGACCACCAATTGCTGGCCTGATGCCTTCTCAGGGACGCTGCTCACCACCAAAGTGTCCCGGGCCTGCTTGGGAGACGGAGTTTCCAATGTCTGGTTCCCGCCGGAAAGTGTTCCATCGCCATGCACGACCTGTAGCGTGGGCAAATTTTCCTGGTTCTAATGGATTCTGGGGTCGGTGCAGAACCCGCCTCACGTTGAGTGGGAAAACGACGTTCTCATGGGCAAGTCGCTCGTGAAAAATGGCCTGAGACGAGCGGCTTTCCCCACGTCTATGCCGAAACCCAAAAAACGTCAGAATCAGTAGTGTTCCAAGTACAACCCCATTGAGCATCGCCTGTTCCCGCACGTGACCCAGGCTTGCCAGGGTGTCTTCTTCAAAAACATCGAGAGCGTCAAAGGACTGTGGAAAAGACGACTACCGCCACAGGTCTACAAGTCACTGTTCAGATCCTCGACAAAGCATACGAAACTGGGCAGAAAGTCGCGGACGACTTCAAGGAAACCATGCGAATTGTGTTTAACGAATTCTTGCCTCAAGGGAACTACACTGCTGTACCAAATGGGCAAGTTATTTAATTCTCGATCCTTAAGGGCGCATCGAGTCCGGCTGCTTCGCCCAGGGTCTGCCAGAGTGATGGTCCATGGCGGGTGAGTAGCAGTTTCATTGGGGCGAATTATAATAGGCAAACGGGGGAATGACAAATGGCCAGGGAGCCGGGGCAATTCTCTGAGGTTTGAAAGGACAAACATATGACCCTCATCGAGCGAGTACTGCACGAAGTGGCGCCTGTGGCGGCGGAAGCCACGCCGGTAGAAGTGCTCATCGGCGCCTACTGGACGCTGACGACGGTTTCACATCGCGGGACGCTCTACGGCGGGCTGTCCTCGACGCTCGGCGGCGGCGATGAACACCATCACGGCGGCGGACATGCGGTGCGGCAGGCCGGACATCTGCTGGAGCTCCCCGCGACCGCGCTGGCGGATCTGGCGCGGTCGGCAAACCTGCTGGAGGCGAGCGTGGGCATGGCAACCCTCAACGCGCTGCTCGCGGTGACTCCCCAACCGGCGGTGGCCCTCAACGCGGAGGAGATCATCGCGGAGCGCGGCGCGGGGAAACGGGTCGCAATCGTGGGACATTTCCCGTTCACCGAGCGCATCCGCCAGCTCGCAGCGACGCTGTGGGTCCTGGAACTCCGTCCCCGCGCCGGGGATGAGCCGGCGGAACGTGCGCCCGAGCTGCTGCCGCAAGCGGATGTTGTGGCCCTCACCGGCACGTCCTTGCTCAACGGCACCTTCGAGACGTTGCTGTCATACTGCCAGCCTGAGGCTTACGTGCTGGTGTTGGGGGCGACGACGCCGCTCTCGAAGGCGCTTTTGGAGGTGGGAGTAGCGGCTGTCTCCGGCACGCGGGTGGTGAATGTCGCTGCCGCGCGCGTCGGCGTCATGCAGGGGGCCACTTTCCGGCAGATCGAGGGGAAATTGCCGGTGACGCTGTTCCGGGAGGGATAAGGGTCGCGGCGTGCGCCCGCTCACACAAAGGGCACGAAAGCGACGCCGCCGAGATCCTCGCGGTGCAATTCCCCGCCCCGTTTCGTGAGCTTCCATAAAATCTGATAGCCGCCGCGCGGCCCGACGGGGATGACCAACCGTCCGCCTTCGGCGAGCTGCTCCGGCAGCGCCGGCGGGATTTGGGTCGGCGCTGCCGTGACGACGATGCCCGCGTAGGGCGCGTATTCCGCCCAGCCCTCATTGCCGTCTCCCAGGCGGCAATGCACGGTGCTGTAACCCAGCTCCGCGAGCAGCGCGCGCGCTGCCTCGTACAGCGCCGGCACAATTTCCACCGTGTAGACCTCCATCCCCATCTCGGCGAGGATCGCCGCCTGGTAGCCGGAACCGGTGCCCGCTTCGAGTACCCTGTCGCCGGGATGGAGCTCCAGCGCTTCGGTCATCAACGCCACGATGTAGGGTTGGGAGATCGTCTGTCCCGCGCCGATGGGGAGGGGATAATCCTCATACGCCTCCGCGCGGAGATGCTCCGGCACGAAGCGGTGACGCGGCACGCGCCGCATGGCTTCGAGCACGGCGGCGTCGTGTACACCCCGCTGCCGGATGAGCGTGATCATGCGCGAGACGGCTTGTTCTTCCATTTCCATAGCCGTGTTTCATGGCCGTGTTTCATGGCCGTGGGCCCGGATAGGCTGCGGGGGATGTCTTCCGTGAGCGCTGCCCGCGGAAGACATCCCCGTGAGAGTCCCCGACGTCAGGCCCGACGCCGCCGCCGGAGCAGCGTCACGCCCAGGCCCAGCGCCGCAGCCACGGCAAGGCCCACCGGCAGCGATCCCCGCGCGGTCGTCCGATGGACGGTCACCACGGAGGGCGGGCCGAAGGTGAAGGAGAAGTCCTGCTGCATCGCGCCATCGCCGTAGGCAAAGCCGCCCTTCACCATCCGCACCCGGTACGAACCGCTGATCGGCAGATCCGCATCCGGATCGAAGAGCAGCAGCGTGCCGGTGATCACCCCGTTGCCAAAGTCAGGATCGGCGTACGGCTCCGTGAAGGTGCTGAAGCTGAAGGTGCCCGGCAGCGGCGCGCGCGCCAGCTGCTCCAGGAGGAAGGTTCCCGTCGTGATCAGGGAAGTGTTCAGCTCCCGGTTGAAGGTGACGCTGATGGGATGCGTGGGGTCCCAGTTGGTCGCACCATTCGCGGGATAGGTCGCCATGGGCAGCACATCGCGCCAGTTGTGGACGGTGTTCGTCACTGTCATCACCCCGGTCGCGCCGTAGGCGGTGGTCAGCGAGCGGTTGTTCGTCCCCACCAGCGTGCCCCAGTTTTCCACCACATCCCATGTGCCCCGGGTGTACTTGTATTCGAGTTGCAGCCCCTCATCGGTGGTGACGTCGTAGCGCCAGATGTTCGCGCCGATTTTGGTCATCGGCTGGGCGCTGGGATTCCAGGAAGCGCCGAAGACGGCGGCATTGTTGCCCGCGATGTAGAGGGTATCGGTTGCCGGGGTAAAAGCCGGCACGTCCACGATGAAGTGCAGCGCCACCACACGCGGCATCGGCGTCGCCGAGACGGGGTTTGAGAAGGTGGAGCGGTTGAAGGCGGTGTCGAGGGCCTGCACGGTGTAGGTGTAGGTCTGTCCCGTGGTGACGTCGGTGTCCACATAGGTCACCGCAGGCGCCAGCACCCGCGCCAGCCATGCCGGCGTCCCGCCCGCCTCTTCGCGGTAGAGGTCGTAGGCGTAGAGGTCGGCGTCCGCGACGGGGTCCCATGCCAGGCTCACGCTCTCGGCGGACCAGGTGGTGACGCGCAGGTTCAGCGGCGTCGCCGGCGGCGTGGTATCCGCAGCGGGATTGACCGTCAGCGCGCCGGCTTGCGCGGGATCGTAGCCGTTGCCGCTGCCGTCGAGATCGGCGTAGACCCAGTCGCGTCCGCCGGTGGTGCTGTAGCGGTAGGCGTAGTCGTATTCGCCCACGAATTCCGGCAGCAGCTGGCCCTTGAACTCGTCGTTGTTGCCCGCCTGCGTGTTGAAGACGGCGTCCACCCAGGTCCAGGCGGGGTTGCTGGCAGGATCGGAGCCGTTCGGCCCGAAGCCCACCTGCGCCCAGAGGCCCGGCGTCGCGCCGGGGGCGTCCGTCACGCCGCTAATCCACACCTGCCCGTAGATGTTCTCCGTTGGCGTAATGCCCAGGGTGTGCACGATGCTCGGAGGCCATTGCAGATTGGCCCAGCCGATGGTGGCGTGCGGCATGCCGCTGGCTTCGTTGGAGTAGCCGCTGGTGAGCAGGGTGGCGTCGTCCTTGCTGACGACGACGTAGTAGTAGGTGACGGCGTTCTGCAGGCCGGTGTCGGTGTAGGCGGTCCCGTTCACGTTGGCCACGAACTCATAGCCGCCGCCGCTGAACCGGCTGCGGTAGAGAGCGTAGCTGTCCGCGCCCGTGGCTGCTGTCCAGGCGAGGTCCAGTTCGCCGCCGCGCTCGGCGACGACGGCCAGATCGGTCACGGCGGCGGGCGGGGTCGCCAGCGTGCCGGTGAGTACCAACAGCGCGCCGCTGAGCGTGGGCACGGCCGGCACGGTGAGGCTGCCATCGGCGGCCACAGTGTAGAGCGCGTTGCCGTCCAGCACGTTGACCAGCTGCGTGCCGACCGCCAGGTAACCGGAGACATCCACGGTGACGGCCTGCGTCGCGCCGCGATTGGCGATGATCACCGCCGCGTCATCCGCTGCCAGGCGCCCGTAGCTGTAGATGTCGTTGGCGTCATCCACGAGCAGGGTGTCGAAGCTGCCGGTGCGGAGCGCTGCATGGGCTGTGCGGGTCGCGGCGAGCAGCTGATAGTAGGGTCGCAGCGTCGTCCAGCCGGCGCCGCCGCTTTGCAGGTGCGTGTAGAACGGCGTGCCGCTTTCGTCCAGCCAGGGGAAGGGCAGCCGGTTGTAGGGATCGTCCTCCCACTTGCCGCCGGAGTAGGCGGTAGGCCCGACCAGGCCGACTTCATCGCCGTAGTAGAGGGTCGGCGCACCCGGCAGGGTGAATTGGAGCAGCACCACGCCCATCAGGCGGGTCATGGCGTCGCTCCAGTCATACGTGGGACTCTGGAGCGGGGTGGGATCCGTGCCGACCGCGGCATTGTGATCCATGAAGAACAGCGCGCGATTGGTATCGTGGCTGTCGAGCAGGTTCAGCATCGCGTAGAAGGCTTCGGGCGGATTGCGCTCCTCCAGGTAGCGCAGGCGCTCCTCCAGCTGCGAGGGCTTGAGCGGCGCGATGATGCCCGCGGAGCTGCCGCTGTTGTGGTCGTTGTCGGTGAAGGGGGTGTGGCGATAGAAGCCCTTGATGCTGGTGCCGAACTGATAGTTCATCGAGGCGTCCCACTCGTTGCCGAGGAGCCAGGAGGTGGAGTTGCCCCATTCCTCGCCCACCAGATAGGTCTCGGGATTGACCGTGCGGACGGCGTTGCGGAAGCCCTCCCAGTAATCGTTGGCCGGGTCGCCGGTAGTCCCGGGATCCACGTCACCGCCGACGTCGAAGCGCCAGCCATCCGCGCCTTCGGAAATCCAGTAGGGGCCGATGGAGGTGGTGCCCTGCGCCCAGATGAGATCGCGCACGGCGGGCGTGTTGGCGCGGAGCTTGGGGAGGCTATCGTAGCCCCACCAGCTCTCGTAATTCGCGGCGAGGGGGGTGCCGTCGGAACCGGTGCAGGCCCCCGTGCCGGGCGTCACGTCGGTGAAGTAGTACCAATCGCGATAGGGCGAGGTAGCGCTCTCGCACGCGCCGACCTCAGTGTAACGGTTGTAGCGGTCGAAGTAGATGCTGTCCGAGGAGGTGTGGTTGAAGACGCCGTCGAGGATCACGGAGATGCCGCGCGCTGCCGCTTCGCTGGTCAACGTTTGGAAATCGGCGAGATCCCCGAACGCGGGGTCAATCTCGCCGTAATTGGTGGTGTCGTACTTGTGGTTGGAGGGCGAGGTGAAGATGGGATTCATGTAGATCGCCGTCACCCCCAGATCCGCCAGGTAATCGAGCTTAGCAATGATGCCCTGGAGGTCGCCGCCGTAGAAGTTCTGCCCATAGACCTGCGGGCAGGGGCCTGCGGGGTCGCGCGGATCGCAGATTGGCGTGTTCCAGGCCGTGCCGTTAGAACGGTAGATGGAGCCGCCGGGGATGTTATAGTGGAAGCTGCCGGGAGGCGTGTCGTTCGTCGGGTCGCCATCGCGGAAGCGCTCCGGGAAGATCTGGTAGATGATGCCGTTCTTCACCCAATCGGGGGTGTGGAAGCTGGGGTCGTAAACGGTGATCTGCCAGCTGTTGTCCGGGCTTTGCGCGTAGGGCTGGCCGGGTCCGCCAAAGCCGCCGGCAAAGCCCTTCCCGTTGTCCTCATAATAGGCCGTCGCCGTGCCATCCATGGCGATGAAGCGATACCAGTAGATCGTGGGGACGGCGCTCGCGGGCACGGTGACTTCCCACCAATCGTAGGTGCCATCGGTAGCCACGATGGCCATGTTGAGGAAGGTTTGCGTGTCGGTGCGGTCGTTCCACAGCCGCACCTTCACGGTGGTGAGGTCGTTGGCGGCGGCGCGGAAGCGCAGGGTCACGGCGGTTTGGGTCGTCACGGCGCCGCCGGGCGTGCGGTAGAGCGAGTCCAGCGAGTCGTGATAGAGGTCATCCCACCAGATGTTGTTGTCGTGGGAGGCCTGTGCAGGCGGAGGCGGAGGCACGACCGCCGCGCGGCCCTCATAGGCATCTACCCAAAACAGCACCTCGTCGCCCGCCTCGTAGACGGTGAACTTGAAGTTGGGGGCATCCTTGTTGCGTCCGTCGGCGCCGAAGGCATCCCACGTGCCGGTTCTGACCATCTTGCCCATATAGTCGCCCGGCGCGGCGAAGGGGTGATACAGCATGTGGAAGCCGTGGCCCAGGTCGGTGAGGGCGGTGGCCGGGTCGGCATTGTTCCAGCCCTGGAAGTTGCCGACCGCGGTCAGGCTTGCCGGCAGGCTGTCCCAGGCGTTGACGATGTTCTGCAGCGGATAGAGCGGCGTCCCCGCGTCGGCGCTGTGATCGTTGGTGTCGAAGGTGAATTTCACGATTTGCGCATCTGCCGTCGTGTTAAGCCAGGCGTTGTCCGAAGGATAGGCGATGCCCCAGTTGCCGCATTCAACCGCTTTGAACTCATAGCGTCCGGCAGTGGCGATGGCAAGGTCCAGGGAGAAAACGCCGTCGCCGCCGATGAGGTCGCCGTTGGTGCCGTCATCGAAGAGGGGGGTGCTGCTGTTGTTCCAGTCGTTCATCGAACCTGCGACGCACCAGGTGCCTGTGCCGGCCTGATTGACCGTCACCGCCACCCGCGCGGCGCGCGTGTCGAGCAGGAAAATCACCTCTTGATTGTCGGCGGTGGTCGTGAAATTGATCATCGGGCCATTGTTGCGTCCATCGGCGCAGTATTGTTCATCCCATGAGCCGGTGCGGACGATCTTGGCCATGTAGGTCCCGGCGGTCGGGATCGTGTATTTCAGCCGGTACAGCCCATGGCCGATGGCGGTCATGGCGGTTGCCGGATTGGAATTTGCCCAACCTTGCCAATCGCCAACGGCGGTAAATTCCGTGGGCAGGTCATCCCCCCAGACCTGGACGATGTTCTGGGTGGGGGTGAAGGTCGCGCCGGCGTCGGCGCTGTGATCGTTGGCATCGAAGGTGAACTTGACGGCCTGATTGACTGCGGTGGTGAAGAACCAGGCATTGTTGGAGGGGTAGGCCGTGCCCCAGTCGCCGCATTTGACGACCTTGAATTCATACCGTCCGGCCGCGGCGATGGTGGTATCCAAGCTGAAGACATTGTCGCCGGCAAGGACGTCGCCGTGTGTGCCATCATCATAGAGGGGCATGGTGGTGTTGTCCCATCCCTGGAAATCACCCGCGATACACCAGGTGCTTGGAGCGGCTACGACAGGGCGGGGCGCCCATGCGGGCGGCGCCAACGGGGAGAACAAGCCGGCCAGCACGGCCAGGGCAACCATCAACGATATCAGTTTGTGCTTCATCGGGCCTCCTTACTCGTGACATGAGTGATACATTTCAGGGAATCGCTCGGGAATTGGATTAATGGTATACCAATTGCAGCCACAAATCATTCTCTCGTGGGCGGGGCACCTCCTCGGAAAATAGAGCTCAGCGAGTCAGCAGTCAGCGAATCAGCGAATAAGCGAAAAGGCGAATAAGCGAAAAGGCGAATAAGCGAAAAGGCGAGAAAGCGAATCAGCGAATCTCAAAATCACTTGCGTGGCAAGGGTAACGCAAACTTCAGTTTGCGCCCAGGCCACCATTTTCATATTTGCCGGGTGTGTGCCAGCACATGGCGTCCCCTTAAATCCTGCCCCAAGAAGGGGAAGAATTATTGCTGGC
>Ga0208825_1000782_pt1 | contig 27804 bp, 23 predicted proteins | sample AD_UKC113_MetaG_FD_184450 | JGI IMG/M metagenome (GOLD analysis project Ga0208825, IMG submission 184450) | Active sludge microbial communities of municipal wastewater-treating anaerobic digesters from Hong Kong - AD_UKC113_MetaG (SPAdes)... | ecosystem: Engineered > Bioreactor > Anaerobic >...
GATGCCGTAAGTCACCGGCGGCACCAGCATGGGGATCAGCACCAGCAGCAGCACCCCGCGCTTGCCCGGGAAGTTGGCGCGCGCCAGCGCATAGGCCGCGGGCACACCCAGCAGCAGCGCCAGCACCACCACGGCGAAGACGACCTCCAGCGTGACGAGCAGGATGTGCGCCAGCTGAAACTCGTTCCAGGCCCAGCCGTACCACTTGAGCGTGAAGGCCTCGGGCAGCAGCGTGCCGAACCAGCGCGTGGCGGTGGAGTTGACCAGCACCGTCAGGATCATGAAGACGATGTTGAGCAAAAAGAAGCCCATCACCGTCCACACCGTGGTGCGCCACAGCCAGCCCCAGCGCGCGGCGCTGGCGCGCGTGTTGGATGCCGTGCTTGCCATGCCGATCACCCTTTGCCGCTGGTCGCGGGCCCGGTGTAGAAGGCCTTGCGAAAGGCGAAGATGGCGGCCACCACGATGAGTTGCGCCGCGCCCATGATCATGGCGATCGCCGAGGCCATGCCGTAGTCGTAGTTCTCGAAGGCCGCTTCATACGCGGCGATCGAGATCACCCGCGTGGGCCCGGCCGGCGCGCCCAGCAGGATGGCCGAGGGGAACACCGCGTAGGTCTGCACGAAGGACAGCGCCGCCGCCATGGCCAGGCCCGGCACCAGCAGAGGCAGGTAGATCAGGCGGAACTGCTGCCACGGCCCCGCGCCCAGCGTGCCCGCTGCCTTGGCCAGCGTGGGGTCGATGCCCGAGATGTAGGACAGCGTGAGCAGGAACACGAAGGGAAAGTCCGAAATGACCAGCGAGATCAGCACGCCCCAGTAGTTGTGCGTGATGCGCACCTCGCCGTCGTACAGGTGCAGCGCGTGCAGCGCCTGCGAGAACCAGCCCACCGGCCCGTAGAAGGTGAGCATGCCGTCGGCGATCAGCACCGTGCCCAGGGTGATGGGCACCACCAGCAGCGTGGTGACCACGCGCTGCATGCGGCTGGGCCGGCGCAGCGCAAAGGCCACCGGCACGGCCATGCCCAGGTTGATCAGCGTGGCGGGCGCGGCCAGCTTGAAGGTGATCCACAGCGTGCCCCAGTCGGTGGCGGTGCTGAAGAAATGCGCGTAGTTGGCCCAGAAGGGGCCGCCCTCCATCGGCTTGAAGGAGATGAACAGGCCGTAGAGAAACGGGTAGACAAACAGCGCCAGCAGCACGATGGCGGCCGGCGCCGCCAGCCAGCCGCGGCGGTCGCGCTTGGCTTGCAGCGCGGCGTTCATGGAGTGGCCCTCCGCACTGCGCGCTGCGGGGTTCGCACTTGGGAGCGGCCCGGCGTGCTCACACGGTCTCCGCGTAGGCCAGCACGCGATCGGGCGGGATGTGCAGGCGCACGCGGTCGCCCGGCTGAAACACGCCGCCCAGGCGCACGAACAGCTCGCCCATGGGGCTGTCCGCGATCAGCAGCGAGGTTCGGCCACCGAACTCCATGGCCTTCACGGTCGCATCGAAGGCGTTGCTGTTGCCGGCTGAGGCCAGCTCGAAATCATCGGGCCGCAGCGCCACGGCCACCTCGCGCGTGCCGGCGGGCACCGACATGGCCGTGCCCTGCAGCGCCACGCCCTGCGCCTGCACGGCGATGCGATCCTGATCGAGCTGCGTGACCTGAAACGGCAGCACGTTGCGATAGCCCATAAAGCGCGCCACGTGCAGGTTGCAGGGGCGGCCATAGACCTCGCGCGGGGTGCCGATCTGCTGCGCGCTGCCGGCGCGCATCACCACGATGCGGTCGGCCATGGACAGGGCCTCGTCCTGGTCGTGCGTGACGTACACGGTGGACAGCTTGAGCGCGCCGTGGATGCGCCGGATCTCGGCGCGCATCTCGATGCGCAGCTTGGCGTCCAGGTTGGACAGCGGCTCGTCCATCAGGATCACGGGCGGCTCGATCACGATGGCGCGCGCAATGGCCACGCGCTGCTGCTGGCCGCCCGAGAGCTGGCCGGGCAGTTTTTTGGCATGGCCCTCCAGCTGCACCAGCGCCAGCGCCTCGGCCACGCGCCGCGCCGCATCGGCCTTGGGTGTGCCGCGCATGCGCAGGCCAAAGCCCACGTTGTCCTGCACGCTCATGTGCGGAAAGAGCGCGTAGTTCTGGAACACCATGCCGAAGCCGCGCCGCTCGGGCGGCAGGGTGTCGATGCGCGTGTCGTCCAGCCAGATGCTGCCCGAGCTGAGGTCCGTCAGGCCCGCCAGGCAGTTGAGCGCGGTGGACTTGCCGCAGCCCGAGGGCCCCAGCAGGGCCACGAACTCGCCGCGCTGGATGTTGAGGTGCAGATCGGCCAGCGCCGCCACCGTGGCGCCCGACGCGGTGGGGTAGGCGCGCCCCACGCCGTCCAGGCGCAGCTGCTTGAAGGTTTCGTTCATGGTGCGATCGGCGCCGGGCCAGCCTATTTCTTCAGGGCGCCGACCTCGTCGTCCCACTTCTTGAACGCCGCCACCATGGCCTTGGCGTCCAGCGGCACCGCGCTCGGGTGGTCGGCGGTCAGTTTGGCGTACTCCGGCCGGCCGTATTTGGCGATGATGTCCTGGCTTTCCTTGGGCGCGGCCGACAGCGGTACGTTGGCGATGGCCGGACCGGGATAGAAGTAGCCCGCGTCATAGGTCATGGCCTGCTGCTTGGGCTGCAGCATGAAGGCCATCAGCTTGAACAGCACCTTCTGCTTGTCGGCGCTCACGCCCTTGGGGATGACCATGTAGTGCGCGTCGGTCACCCAGGTGAAGTCGTTGAAGGCCTGCACCTTGAAGTCGGCCGGCACGATGCCCAGGGCGCGCGGGTTGATGTCCCAGCCCGTCACCGTCACCGTCATGTCGCGCCCGCCCTGGCCCAGCTCCTTCATGATGGCCGAGGTGCCCCCCGGGTAGTAGGGCACGCAGGTGTTGAGCTCCTTCAGGAACTTCCAGGTGTTGTCCCAGCCGTTGATCGGGTCGTAGGGGTTCTTGTCCTTCAGCAGATAGGGCAGGCCCATCAGGAAGGCGCGCCCGGGGCCCGAGTTGGCCGGCCGCGCGTACAAAAACTTGCCCGGGTTGGCCTTGCACCAGGTCAGCAGCTCGGCCGGCGTCTTGGGCGGGTTGGGCACCGTCTTGGGGTTGTACTCAAGCAGCGGCCCGCCCTGCATGAAGCTCACCTCCAGCCCGTAGCCCTGGGCCAGCTGCTGCATCTTGGCGGCGGCGGGGTGGTACTTGTCGGTGTCGGCCTTGAACAAGCTGTCGTGCTCGGGCAGGAGCTTGAGCCACAGGCCCTGCTCGATGCCGGCGGCCAGCGCGTCGGTGCCGGTCAGCACCAGATCGATGTCGGCGCGCCCGGCCGCCTGCATGGCCTTGATCTTGCCGGGGATCTGCGGCGCGGGGGCGTTGGTGAAGGTCATGCTCGACACCAAATCCGGGTTCTGGTCGCGAAACGCCTCCAGCGCCTTTTGCGTGACGGCCAGGTTGCCCGCCACGTCCACGATGTTGAGCGTGACCGGCGCGGCCTGCGCCAGCGCCGCGGCGCCCGCCATGGCTGCGGCGCCCGCCAGCCGGGACAGCCGTTGCCAGCCGGGGATTCGCGCGATGCTTGTCATGTCTTGTCTCCTGGTGTTCGCAAAAAGGCTCGATGCGGCCCGTGATGGTGCGATGAAAGCCACATTCTTGCAAGCACATCGTTTCTCGTCCAAGATAAAGATTGGCTCGATTGATGCTCAAATTGAATTGATAATGGAACACCCCCAGTCTCCACTCGCTGCGCGATGTTTCGCCCACCCCCTTGCAGGGTGCAGCGCCAGTGGCCGAAGGAACCTCGGCCACGGCAATCGCTGACCTGGCCTGCTCCACGACCTTTTGGCTCTTTGGGATTCATCGCCTGCTGGTGACACGAAAAGCCATGGACACCGGGACTGAACGTCATGTTTGAACTCAATCACCTGCGCTGTTTCGTGGCCGTGGCCGAGGAGCTGAACTTCGGCCGCGCCGCTGCGCGCCTGAACATGACGCAGCCGCCGCTGTCGCGGCAAATCCAGCTGCTGGAGCACCATGTCGGCACGCGCCTGCTGGAGCGCAGCAGCCGCCAGGTGCGCCTGACGGCGGCGGGGCGCGGCTTTCTGCCCGAGGCGGCGCGCATCCTGCGCCTGGCCGACGAGGCGGCGGTGAACGCGCGGCGCCTGGCTGCGGGTGCGGCGGGTTCGCTGGCGGTGGGCTTTACCGCGTCGGTGGGGTATCGGCTGCTGCCGCTCTTGGTCAAGCAACTGCGCGCGCGCTGCCCGGGCTTGCACCTGACGCTGCGCGAGATGGTCACCAGCGCGCAGCTGGAGGCGCTGGACGCGCGCCAGATCGACCTGGGCCTGCTGCGCCCCCCTGTCGAGCACCGCGACCTGGTGACGCGGCCCGGCCTCGCCGAGCCGCTGGTGCTGGCCCTGCCCGAGACGGCCGCGCGCGACTGGCCGCGCCAGCCCTCACTGAAGGCGCTGAATCGCCAGCCGTTTCTGATGTATTCGCCGTTCGAGGCGCGCTACTTCCATCATCTGGTCGATGGCCTGCTGGAGCGGGCCGGCGTGGCGCCCGACATCGTCGAGCACGTGACGCAAATCCACTCGATGCTGGCGCTGGTGCGCGCCGGCCTGGGCGTGGCCCTGGTGCCCGAGAGCGCCGCCATGCTGCGCCCGGAAGGCGTGGTGTACCGGCCGATCCGCACCACGCCAGCGCGCCCCGTGAGCCTGCTGCTGGCCTGGCGCAAGGACAACGACAACCCGGTGCTGGCCGGCATCAGCGCCAGCCTGGCCGAGTGGCTGCCGGGCGTGGGGGACTTTTCCGCAGATTCTCAGGCGTGAGCGGGGCGATGGCCAAAGCCATGCAAGCGCAGTCCGCTATTTTGTTGATAGCGATCCAGGCCCAGGCCTGAAGTCGAGATGTCGGGCCGGTGGCCCAGCGTCAAGTCAGCCACCAGCTTGCCCGAGCCGGCCGCCATGGTCCAGCCCAGGGTGCCGTGGCCGGTGTTGATCATCAGGTTGGCCAGGCGCGTGCTGCCCACGATGGGGGTGCTGTCGGGCGTCATGGGGCGCAGGCCGGTCCAGAAGGTCGCTGCCGGCAGATCGCCGCCGCCGTCGAACAGGCCGCGCGTGACGTGCTCCAGCGTTTCGCGGCGCGCCGGGTTCAGGCGCAGATCGAACCCGCCCAGCTCGGCCATGCCGCCCACGCGGATGCGGTTGTCGAAGCGCGTGATGGCGACCTTGTAGGTTTCGTCCATCACGGTCGAGCGCGGCGCGCGCGACTCGTCGATGAGGGGCACGGTGAGCGAGTAGCCCTTGACGGGGTAGACCGGCAAGTCCAGGCCCAGCGGGGCCAAGAGGGCGCGCGAGTAGCTGCCCAGCGCCAGCACGTAGCGGTCGGCGGTGAGGATTTCGCCCGCTTCACCGGCCAGCTTCACGCCGCTGATCTGGCCGCCGCGCTGCTGCAACTCGTCGATCTGCACGCCAAAGCGAAACTGCACGCCCAGTGCGCGCGCCTTGTCGGCCAGCTCGGTGGTAAAGCGCTGGCAGTCGCCGGTCTCGTCGCCCGGCAGCTGCAGGCCGCCGACCAGGCCCCGGGCGTGGGCCAGGGCGGGTTCGTACTCGGCCAGGTCAGCGGCATCGGTCATCATGCGGAAGGGCACGCCGCATTCCTGCAGCACGGCGGTGTCGCGGTGCGCGGCCTGCAGCTGCTTGTCGGTGCGAAACACCTGCAGCGTGCCCAGGGTGCGTTGCTCGTACTCGATGCCGGTGTCCTGACGCAATTGGCGCAGGCAGTCGCGGCTGTACTCGGCCAGGCGCGTCATGCGCTCCTTGTTGACGGCGTAGCGCGCGCTGGTGCAGTTGCGCAGCATGGCGGCCATCCAGCGCAGCTGAAACACGCTGCCGTCCAGGCGGATGGCCAGCGGCGCGTGCTTCTGAAACATCCACTTGACGGCTTTGAGCGGGATGCCGGGCGCGGCCCAGGGGGTGGAGTAGCCGGGCGAGACCTGGCCGGCGTTGGCAAAGCTGGTCTCCAGCGCCACGCCGTTCTCGCGCTCCAGTACGGTGACTTGCGCGCCGGCGCGCGCCAGGTAATACGCGGTGCTGACACCAATCACGCCGCCGCCCAGAACGATGACTTTCATGACCGTCTCCAAAACCCTTGTTCGATGATGGAAGTTTAGGCAGGAGCGGGCGGTGAAAGACACCGAAATGGCTTGCTGCACGGCCTGGTTTCAGCAAAAATCACTGTCAATAGGACAATTGAAAGTGAAAAAATGGATTTCGACCGAATCGACCGCAAAATTCTGGAAGAGCTGCAACGCGAGGGCCGCCTGTCGATGACCGAGTTGGCCGAGCGTGTGAGCCTGTCGGTGTCGCCCTGCACCGAGCGCGTGCGCCGGCTGGAGCGCTCGGGCGTGATCCTGGGCTATCACGCGCGCGTCAATCCCGAGGCGCTGGGGCGCGGGCTGCTGGTGTTCGTCGAGCTGACGCTGGCGTCCAAGTCGGCCGAGGTGTTCGACGCCGTGCGCCAGGCCCTGTTGCTGGAGCCACGCGTGCTGGAGTGCCACCTGATCTCGGGCGCCTTCGACTACCTGGTCAAGGCGCGCCTGTCGGCCATGCGCGAATACCGCGACCTGCTGGGCCAGATCCTGCGCCAGATTCCGGTGCCGGCGCAGAGCAACAGCTATGTGGTGATGGAGGAGGTCAAGGAAAGCCTGGTGCTGCCGGTGGGGCCTTGATGCACGGGCCGTCGGCGCCGCGCATCAGGCCAGCAGATCGGCGTGGTGTCGCGCCGCCACGTCGGGGTGCGCGCGCAGTCGTGCTTTCAGCAGGTTCTCGCCAAAGGTGCCGGTGATCACGTTGGCTGGATCGCGCGTGAGGCCGCGCGCGGCGCGCGCCAGCGCGGGCGGCAGGGCAATGCGCGGCACCGTGGAGTCGAGCGCGGGGTTGAAAAAGAACGGGATCGACAGGCGCTCCTCCCCCGCCGGCGGCGCGACCACGCGGTGCAGCGTTGCCTTCAGGTAGCCGTCGGTGGCGTACTCCAGCAATTCGCCGATGTTGATGACAAAGGCGTCGGGCAGGGGCGGCACGTCGATCCACTGCTCGCCATGCAACACCTGCAAGCCCGCCTTGCCGGGCTCGATCATCAGCATGGTCAGCACGCCCGGGTCCTTGTGCGCGCCGACACCCTGGCCGCGCTCGGCCCGGCCGGGGTAGCGCACCAGTTTGATCAGGGTCGAAGGGCGCGTGCCGAAGGCCGGGTCAAACACGTCGGCCGGGCTGCCCAGCGCCACCGCCCAGGCGCGCATCAACTGCTGCGCAACCCGTGTGCAGCGCTCGGCCCAGTCGTTGAACACGCCCTGCAGCTCGGGCAGCGCGGCAGGCCACAGGTTGGGGCCGTCCAGCCGCATGTACGCCGGCGCGCTGGCATCGGTGCAGCGCGGGTGCTCGCTGCCCAGATCGATCTGCTCGCGCCAGTCGACCTGCCCTTGCGTCAACTCGCCGCCGGTGCGGGTGTAGCCGCGAAACTGCGGGCTGCGCAGCATTTCGACCTGCAATTTGTCGGCCAGCGGCAGGGCGAAAAAGCGCCGCGCGACGTCGAAGGCGCGCGCGCTTGCCGCGCCGTCGATGCCGTGGCCGATCAAGTAGAAAAAGCCGATCTCGTGCGTGGCCGCCAGCAGCTTGGCGTGGAACTGGCGCTGCCCCGCCTCGCCCCCGGCCAGCAGCGACAGATCGAGGATGGGCAGCGCGTCGATGGGGCGCGAGGCGAGAGATGGCGATGGCATGGGCTTGCTTGTGCTGAACAGACTGTCAAGATGCAGTTGAACCGGTGTCCACGCATGCCATGCACCCGGGTCATGGCCCGCGATGGACGCGTAGACCGCCACCGGCCTGCGAGAAACAACATTATCAAATGTCCGCTGCCAGCTGTCCGCGCGTTTTTAGAATTCGACCCATGAACCACCCGGAGGCCGCCACCGTTCACATCATCGACGACGATCCCAGCGTGCGCGAGGCCATGGCCTGGCTGCTGCGCACGCGCCGCCTGCTGTCGCAGGCCTACGCCAGCGCGGCGGCCTTCGAGCAGGCGTTGGGCGCGGATGAGCCGGCCGCACCCGGCTGCATCCTGCTGGACGTGCGCATGCCCGGCCTGAGCGGCCTGACGCTGTTCGACCGCCTGCTGGCGCGCGGCGTGCCGACGCTGTGGCCGGTGATTTTTCTGACCGGCCACGCCGATGTACCGACGGCGGTGGACACCGTCAAGCGCGGGGCCTTCGACTTTTGCGAAAAGCCCTTTTCCGACAACGCGCTGGTGGACCGCGTGGAGCAGGCGCTGGCGCTGTCGCGCGAGCGGCTGGCCCAGCGCGCGGGCCGCCGCGCGGTGCAGGCGCGCATGGACGAACTGACCGAGCGCGAGCGGGCGGTGATGGAGCGCGTGGCCGGCGGCCTGGCCAACAAGCAGATCGCCGACGAGCTGGCCATCAGCGTGCGCACGGTGGAGGTGCACCGCGCCCGGGTGTTCGAGAAGATGGACGTCAAGTCGGCCGTGGAATTGGCCAATTTACTGCAAAAACTGTAACTGTTTGCGCTTGTCCTGAGCGCGTTGCAGCCATGTTTTGCCTTTATCGACCCAGCGCTTACTCGGTCGCCCGGTCCCGGATCGCCCACTCCACCAGCCGGTCCAGCGCCGGCCGCGCCGCCTCGGCGTTGGCGTCGTTGATCAGGCCCACCACCACCCAGGCCAGGCCCGATCGGCCCCGGGCGTAGCCGGCGATCGCCGTCACGTCGCGCAGGGTGCCGGTCTTCAGGCGGGCGTTGCCGATGGCTTCCGAGCCGGGGCTGCGCTCGGCCAGGCGGCGCAGGGTGCCGCTGACGCCCGCCACGGGCAGCGAGCGCTCGAACACCTCGGCATTCGGTCCGGCCGCGGCCTGCTGCAGCAGCGCCACCAGCGAGGCCGCGGTGACGCGCCCTTCGCGCGACAGGCCCGAGCCGTTGTCGATCACCGGCGTGGCGCGCAGGCCGAAGCGCCCGCGCCACCAGCGCTTGAAGGTGTTGGTGGATTCGGCAAAGCTGCCGCGCCCGTCGCCGGCGGCCGACAGCGTCAGAAACAGCTGCTGCGCCATCACGTTGTTGGAGTACAGGTTGATGTCGCGCACGATTTCGCCCAGCGGCAGCGACAGGCCGGTGACCAGCGGCTGGCCTTTGGCGCCGTGCTGCTGCCATTTGGCCTGTCCGCTCAGGCGCCCGCCGGCGGCGCGCCACATGGCCTCGATCACGCGCGGGGCGTAGCCGTCCGGGTCGGGGTAGGCCAGGGCCCAGCTTTGCTCGCCGCAGCGCGCGGGATAGCGGCCCTTGAACCGCGGCGCGTCCGCGTCGCTGAAATCGATGGCCAGCTGGGTCTTCCAGTCGCCACACGCGCCGCCGCTGGTGGGCACCGCGGCCGGCAGCTTGACGCCGGCGATCGGCGGCTCGACCTCCACCTGCGCGGACCGGCGCTTGCGCTCGGGCTTGAAGTGAAACACCAATGCCTTGAAGTTGACCAGCAGCCCGTCGGGCCCGGCGTTGTACGGGCGCAGCGGGTCGTCGTCAAACGCGGCCGCATCGTGCGGCGGCAGCTTGAACACGCTGCGGTCCAGCAGGATGTCGCCCTCGATGGACGTCACGCCCTTGGCGCGGATGGCGTCCACCAGGTCGGCTAGGCGCTCGCGCACCAGCTTGGGGTCGCCGCTGCCCTGAATCAGCAGGTTGCCGTGCAGCACGCCGTCCTTGACGGGGCCCTGGGCGTAGACGCGCGTCTTCCAGAAATAGCCCGGGCCCAGCAGGTCCAGCCCGGCGTAGGTGGTCACCAGCTTCATCACCGAGGCCGGGTTCATCGGCGCATCGGGCCGCCACACCAAACGCGGCGCGGGCGGCGACGGCGCGGCGGGCGCGGGGTTGGCCTCGCCGCCGGGGTTGACCGGCTCGGGCGCGCGGCTGACGGTGCCCGGCGGAGGGAGCAGCGGCGCCACCACCATGGCTACGCTGGATTCGGGAACGCCCGCGCGCGCCAGCGCCTGCGCCACCTCGGCCGGCAAGGCCTGCGCGCCCGCGGCGCCCCAGCCCAGCACGCAGCCCAGCGCCATCGAAACCCGTGCATGCCGCAACCATCGCATGGGTGCGCAGTGTAGGCCCCACGGCAGGTCGGACACGGCAATGCCGCATACACTTTGCCGGATCGACGTCGAACGCCGGCCTGCGCCGGTGTGCGGTCGCGATTTCAGGAGACACGCCCCATGAACGCCCCCTTGCCCGAGTCCATCCGCCAGGCGCTGGAGACCGTCACGCTCGACGACAAATACAGCCTGGATCACGGCCGCGCCTTCATGAGCGGCATCCAGGCGCTGGTCAAGCTGCCGATGCTGCAGCGCCAGCGCGATGCCTTGGCCGGCAAGAACACGGCCGGCTTCATCAGCGGCTACCGCGGCTCGCCGCTGGGCGGCTACGACCAAGCGCTGTGGGCGGCCAGGAAGTACCTGCAGGCGCAGAACATCGTCTTTCAGCCCGGCGTGAACGAGGAACTGGCCGCCACGGCGCTGTGGGGCACGCAGCAACTGGGCTTTGCGCCGCCGGGCAGCAACCGGTTCGACGGCGTGTTCGGCATCTGGTATGGCAAGGGGCCGGGGGTGGATCGCTGCTCGGACGTGTTCAAGCACGCCAACATGGCCGGCACCACGCCGTGGGGCGGGGTGATCGCGGTGGCGGGCGACGATCACATCGCCAAGAGCAGCACCGCCGCGCACCAGAGCGATCACATCTTCGAGGCCTGCGGCTTTCCGGTGTTCTTCCCGGCCAGCGTGCAGGACATTCTGGACATGGGCGTGCATGCCTTTGCGCTGAGCCGCTATGCGGGCGTGTGGTCGGGCATGAAGACCATCCAGGAGGTGGTGGAGTCCAGCGCCACCGCCATGATCGACCCCGAGCGCGTCGAGATCGCGATCCCCACCGACTTCGAGATGCCGCCCGGCGGCGTGCACATTCGCTGGCCCGACGCCGCGCTGCCGCAGGAGGAGCGCCTGTTCAACTGGAAGTGGTATGCCGCGCTGGCCTACATCCGCGCCAACCGGCTGAACCGCAACGTGATCGAAGGCCCCAACGACCGCTTCGGCATCATCGCCAGCGGCAAGGCCTGGAACGACACGCGCCAGGCGCTGCTGGACCTGGGGCTGGACGATGCCCACTGCCGCCAGCTCGGCATCCGCCTGCACAAGGTGGGCGTGGTGTGGCCGCTGGAGCCACAGGCCACGCGCCAGTTCGCCACCGGCCTGAAGGAAATCCTGGTGGTCGAGGAAAAGCGCCAGGTGATCGAATACCAGCTGAAAGAGGAGCTCTACAACTGGCGGGCCGATGTGCGTCCCAACGTGGTGGGCAAGTTCCGCAGCGGCGGCGAGGGGGACATGACGGGCGGCGAATGGTCGCGCACCAACCCCACGGCCAACGTGCTGCTGCGCGCCACGGCCGATCTGACGCCGGCGCTGATCGCCCGCGCCATTGCCGAACGCCTGAAAAAGCTGGGGCTGGACGCCGACATGACGGCGCGCATCGACCGCCAGCTCGCCATCCTGGACGGCGCGCAGCACACGCTGCAGGTGCTCAAAAGCGAAGGCAGCGGCGCCGAGCGCCAGCCCTGGTTCTGCTCAGGCTGCCCGCACAACACGTCCACCCGCGTGCCCGAGGGCTCGCGCGCCATGGCCGGCATTGGCTGCCACTTCATGGCGGTGTGGATGGACCGCGCCACCATCGGCTTCACGCAAATGGGCGGCGAGGGCGTGCCCTGGACCGGGCAGCAGCCCTTCAGCAACGAAAAGCACGTGTTCGCCAACCTGGGCGACGGCACCTACTATCACAGCGGCTCGCTGGCGGTGCGCCAGAGCGTGGCGGCCGGTGCCAACATCACCTACAAGATTCTCTACAACGACGCGGTGGCGATGACGGGCGGGCAGCCCATCGGCGAGCGGCCCGAGGGCCTCACGGTCGTGCAGATCGCGCAGAACATGCGCGCCGAAGGGGCGGCCAAGATCACCGTGGTGACGGACGAGCCCGAGAAGTACGAAGGCGCGCGCGCGCAGGGCCTGCCCGAGGGCATTGCCATCGAGCACCGCGACCGGCTGGACGCGATCCAGCGCGAATTCCGCGAGCTCAAGGGCACCACGGTCATCATCTACGACCAGACTTGCGCCACCGAAAAGCGCCGCCGCCGCAAGCGCGGCACCATGGTGGACCCGGCCGTGCGCGTGGTCATCAACGAGCTGGTGTGCGAGGGCTGCGGCGACTGCAGCGTGAAAAGCAACTGCCTGTCGGTGGAGCCGCTGGAGACCGAGTTCGGCCGCAAGCGCACCATCAACCAGAGCACCTGCAACAAGGACATTTCCTGCGTCAAGGGCTTTTGCCCCAGCTTCATCACGGTGGAGGGCGGCAGCCTGAAGAAAAAGGCCAAGGCCAAGGCCAGCGTCTCGCCCTTCGAGTTGGGCGCGCTGCCCGAGCCCACCTTGCCGCAGGCCGCACCCGGCGGCGCCTGGGGCATCGTGGTGGCGGGCGTGGGCGGCACGGGCGTGATCACCATCGGCCAGCTGCTGGGCATGGCCGCGCACATGGAGGGCAAGGGCATCGTCACGCAGGACGCGGCGGGCCTGGCGCAAAAGGGCGGGGCCACCTGGAGCCACGTGCTGATCGGCAGCGCGCAAGACGACATCCGCACCACGCGCGTCAGTGCGGCGGCCGCGGACCTGGTGATCGGCTGCGACCCGATCGTGGCGGTGAACCCCGAGACCGTCTCGCGCATGCGCGAAGGGCGCACGCATGTGGCGCTGAACGCCTATGCCACGCCCACGGCCGCGTTCGTGAAAAACAGCGCCTGGCAAAACCCGGCCGAGCGCTGCCTGGCCGACGTGCAGCGCGCCGTGGGTGAGGCGGGCGTGGCCAGCTTCGACGCCAACCTCGTGGCCGGCAAGCTGATGGGCGACACCATCTACGTCAACCCCATGCTGCTGGGCTACGCCTGGCAAAAGGGCTGGGTACCGCTTGAGCGCGCGTCGCTCTTGCGCGCCATCGAGCTGAACAACGTGCAGGTCGAGAACAACAAGGCCGCCTTTGAATGGGGCCGCCAGGCCGCGCACGCGCCCGAGCGGGTGAAAACGGCGCTGGCCAGCCTGGGCGAACAGCCCATTGTGCTCAAGCCGCGCGAGACGCTCGAATCCATCATCGCGCGCCGCGTGGAGTTTTTGACCGGTTACCAGAACGCCGCCTACGCCACCACCTACAAGGCGTTTGTCGAGCAGGTGCGCCAGGCCGAAAGCGCGCTGGGCAAGACCAGCCTCACCGATGCCGTGGCGCGCGGCCTGTTCAAGCTGATGGCCTACAAGGACGAGTACGAGGTGGCGCGCCTGCACAGCGACCCACAGTTTCTGGCGCGCATCGAAGGCATGTTCGAGGGCGACTTCAAGCTCAACTACCACCTGGCGCCGCCGCTGCTGGCCAAGCGCAACGAAAAGGGCGAGCTCATCAAGCAGAAGTTCGGCCCCGGCATGCTGCGCAACTTCCGCATCCTGGCGCGGCTCAAGGGCCTGCGCGGCACGGCGCTGGATGTCTTCGGGCGGACCGAAGAGCGCCGCACCGAGCGCGCGCTGATCGGCGAGTACCGCGCCAGCATCGAGCAAGTGCTCCAGTCGCTGAGTGCCGACAACCACGCCACGGCGCTGGAGATCGCCCGCATCCCCGAGCAGATCAAGGGCTACGGCCACGTGAAGGAGCGCAACCTGAAGGCGGCACGCGAGCGCTGGGACGCGCTGATGGCGCAGTACCGCGAGGCGCCGCAGGCGCGCCGCGCCGCAGCTTGATTGAGCGTCAAAATGAGCGCTGGTCCATGATTGGCGGGCGCTGCAAGCTATCGATTCGATAGTTTTTTGACCAGCGACTGGCGCCGGTTCGATCACGCCGGGGCGCCGCGGCCGCGGCGGCTGGCGCGACTTACAATAAAGGGTTCGCCTGTTTGCTGGCGACTTCGATCTTGGCAGCGCCGGCTTGGCGCCCGTTCGCGCGCGCTGCCGCACTTGCCCATTGCCACAGGAGCCCACCCCCGTGTTCATTTCCAACGCCTACGCCCAAGCCGCCCCCGCCGCTGGCGGCGACCTGACCTCCTCGCTGACCAGCATGCTGCCGCTGGTGCTGATGTTCGTGGTGCTGTACTTCATCATGATCCGCCCGCAGATGAAAAAGCAGAAAGAGCACCGCGCCATGATCGACGCCCTGGCCAAGGGCGACGAAGTGGCCACCGCCGGCGGCATGCTGGGCCGCGTGACCGCGCTGGGCGAGGGCACCCTGACGGTGCAGGTCGCCCCCGGCGTGGAAGTGCAGATGCAGCGCAGTGCGGTGGTGCAGGTGCTGCCCAAGGGCACGTTGAAGTGAATCACCCCCAGTCTCCACTCGCTGCGCGATGTTTCGCCCACCCCCTTGCAGGGGGCCGAGCCTGCGCACAAAAGGTCCGGTGGGCCTTTTGTTGGCTGGCGAGGGGCCGGGCCACTGGCCCGGCGCGGCCTGCAAGGCTCGCCAGTGACCGGGGAGACCCCGGCCACGGCGATCGCTGGCATGGCCTGCTCCGCGGCCTCTTGGCTCTTTGGGTCTCGTGCGACCCGGGCGACGCGTGTCGCCCCTCGCGGCTTGGGCGGGGCGCACTGGCCGTTTGAGCCTTCGTTTTTGATTTGGTCTTGCCCTCATGAACCGCTATCCACTCTGGAAATACGCGATCATCTTCATCACCCTGGTGATCGGGGTGCTCTACACCCTGCCCAACTTCTACGGCGAGGCGCCGGCCATCCAGGTGACCGCCGGCAAGGCCGTGACCCGGATCGACGCCGACACCCTGGCGCGCGTCGAGGACGTCCTGCAAAAGGCCGGCACGCCGCCCAACCAGCTCACGCTGGAAGGCGGCTCGGTGTGGGCGCGCTTCGACACCACTGACGCCCAGCTCAAGGCCAAGGACCTGGTTGAAAAGCAGCTCAACCCCGACGCGTCCGATCCGGGCTACATCGTGGCGCTGAACCTGGTCTCGCGCACGCCCTCGTGGCTGTTGTCGATTAACGCCAAGCCCATGTACCTGGGGCTGGATTTGCGCGGCGGCGTCCACTTTCTGCTGCAGGTGGACATGCGCACGGCGCTGACCAAGAACCTGGACACGCAGGTGAGCGATTTGCGCGTGGCGCTGCGCGACAAGAACATCCGCCACGGCGGCATCACGCGCGAGGGCCAGAACATCGAGGTGCGCGTGGCGGACGCCGCCGGCCTGGACGCCGTGCGCCGCGTGGTGCAGGACAAGTTCCCCGACCTGCTGATCGCACCCAACCAGGCGGCCGACAGCGGCCGGCTGGTGATGGGCTTCAAGCCCGAGGCGCTGCGCCGCGTGCAGGACAACGCCATCAAGCAGAACATCACCACGCTGCACAACCGCGTCAACGAGCTGGGCGTGGCCGAGCCCGTCATCCAGCAGCAGGGCGCCGACCGCGTGGTGGTCGAGCTGCCCGGCGTGCAGGACGTGGCCAAGGCCAAGGACATCCTGGGGCGCACCGCCACGCTGGAGATGCGCCTGGTGGACGACAGCGCCGAAGGCCGCGCGGCCGCGCTGGGCCAGGGCCCCGTGCCCTTCGGCGACGAGAAATTCCTGGAGCGCGACGGCACGCCGGTGGTGGTCAAGCGCCAGGTCATCATCTCGGGCGACAGCCTGACCGATGCGCAGCCGGGCTTCGACTCGCAGACGCAGCAGCCCAAGGTGGACCTGACGGTGGACGCCAAGGGCGGGCGCATCATGCGCGACGTCAGCCGCGAGAACCTGAAAAAACGCATGGCCATCGTGCTGTTCGAAAAGGGCAAGGGCGAGGTGCTGACGGCGCCCGTGATCCAGGCCGAGCTGGGCACGCGCTTTCAGATCTCGGGCTCGATGAGCGTGACCGAGGCCAACGACCTGGCCCTGCTGCTGCGCGCCGGCTCGCTGGCCGCGCCGATGGAGATCATCGAGGAGCGCACCATCGGCCCCAGCCTGGGCGCCGACAACATCAGCAAGGGCTTTCACAGCGTGCTGTGGGGCTTTGTCGTGATCGTCGTGTGCATGACGCTGTACTACCACCTGTTCGGTGTGTTTTCGTCGATCGCGCTGTCCTTCAACCTGCTGCTGCTGGTGGCCATTCTGTCGATGCTGCAAGCCACGCTGACGCTGCCCGGCATGGCGGCCGTGGCGCTCACGCTGGGCATGGCCATCGACGCCAACGTGCTGATCAACGAGCGCATCCGCGAGGAGCTGCGCGAGGGCATGTCGCCGCAGGCGGCCATCCATGCCGGCTACGACCGCGCCTGGGCGACCATCCTGGACTCCAACGTCACCTCGCTGATCGCCGGCCTGGCCCTGCTGGCCTTTGGTTCGGGCCCGGTGCGCGGCTTTGCCGTGGTGCACGTGATCGGCATCCTGACCTCGATGTTCTCGGCCGTGTTCTTCTCGCGCGGCATCGTCAACTTCTGGTATGGCCGCAAGAAAAAGCTCAAGAGCGTGTCCATCGGCACGGTCTGGAAGCCCCAGGCCAAGACCGAGCTGACCACGGCCGGCTGAGCGGAGCAAGACCATGGAATTCTTAGTTGCGGCTCACATGCGCATTCGCGCAGATGTGACCCTTCACTGAAAACTCCATTCAAAGGAGAAAAATCACATGGAGTTTTTCAAGATCCACCGCGACTACAACTTCATGCGCTATGCGCTGGTGTTGAACATCGTGTCCTTCCTCACCTTCGCGCTGGCGGTGTTCTTCCTGGTCACGCGCGGGCTGCACCTGTCGGTGGAGTTCACCGGCGGCACTGTCGTCGAGGTGGCCTACACCCAGCCGGCCGACCTGGACAAGGTGCGCGGCGCCATGAACAAGATGGGCTACGCCGACGCGCAGGTGCAGAACTTCGGCACCTCGCACGACGTGCTGATCCGCCTGCCGCTGCAAAAGGGCGAAACCTCGGCGCAGCAGACCCAGCAGGTGATGAAGGCCCTGCAGGCCGACGATGCCAGTGTGGAGTTGCGGCGCAACGAGTTCGTCGGGCCGCAGGTGGGCAAGGAACTGGCCTCCAACGGTCTGAAGGCGCTGGCCTTCGTGGTCATCGGCATCATGATCTACCTGTCGCTGCGCTTCGAGTGGAAGTACGCCGTGGCCGGCATCATCGCCAACCTGCACGACGTGGTGATCATCCTGGGCTTTTTCGCCTTCTTCCAGTGGGAGTTCTCGCTGTCGGTGCTGGCGGCGGTGCTGGCCGTGCTGGGCTACTCGGTCAACGAGTCGGTCATCATCTTCGACCGGATCCGCGAGGCCTTCCGGCGCTTTCGCAAGATGAGCACGGTGGAGATCATCAACCACGGCATCACCGCCAACATCAGCCGCACCATCATCACCCACGGCTCCACGCAGATCATGGTGCTGTCGATGCTGCTGTTCGGCGGCGAGACCCTGCACTACTTTGCCGTGGCGCTGACCATTGGCATCCTGTTCGGCATCTACTCCTCGGTGTTCGTCGCCGCCGCGCTGGCCATGTGGCTGGGCATCAAGCGCGAGGACCTGATCAAGTCCCACCGCTCGGGCGGCACCGACCCGAACGACCCCAACGCCGGCGCGGTGGTATAGGGCAATGCTGAACAAGTCCCCTGCACGCCGCGCACCATCGCAGTGACTTATTCGGCATCGCCTTAGTCATTTGTCACGCCGCGCCGGGCTTTTTCGGATGCGGTGCGTGCGATACTGACCCATCCTCGATTCGCCCATGGTGACCCCGCCGCATCTCGCCCGACCGGAGCCTGGCCTCGCGCGCCAGGTGCGCGATCGCTTCGTGCGCGCGGTCGACGCCATGATCGATCCGCTCGGCGCGGTGATCGACTCGCAGCTGGACGGCGCCCTGCGCGGCAACACCCGGATGTCGATGGCCGAGCTGTCGACGGCGATGGAAGCGGGCGGCGCCTTCAAGCGCGTGCGCGCCGCTTGGGTCGATGGCGCGCGTCGCCAATGGGCGGCGGCGGTCAAGGCCAGCCAGGACCAAGCTACGCGCCCCGCGGCAAGGCAATCGCTGGATTTCGGCCTGGTCGACGACGACGTGGTCGAGGGCAAGATCATTGCGTCCCGTGTGGGCGCTGGCGTGGCCGAGGCCGCGGCCAGCCCCTGGAACGACCTGCGCCTGCGCATGCGGCGGCTCGAGCGCAACGAGGACCTGGCCGCCGCCGATCCGCTGCGCCCCGAGGTGCTGGCCCAGGGGCTGATCAAGGCCTGGACCGACAACGGCCTGACGCGCTCCATGTGGATGCTGGTGCACGCCGGCGTGCAAAAAGCCCTGGCCGAGCAGTTCAAGGATGCCTACGTGCAGGCCAACGCTTTTCTGGAACAACACGGCGTGGCCGCCGAGCTGGAGCTCAAGGCGCGCCCCCGCGCCAGCGGTGGGCCGGGGCCCGGCGCGCGGCCATCCGCCCCGCCCAGCGGGCCGGGTGCCTTGGGCCGGACGTCCGGGCCGACCACCGGTTCCGACTGGAATGAGCCGCAGGCAGGCAGTGCGGGGGCCCAGGGCGGCGCGTATGGCAGCGCGTACGGCGGTGCCATGGGCCACGGCATGAACCCGGCGTACGGGGCGCGCGGCGCCGCCGGGACATCGGAGCCGCGCGCCCAGCGCGGCATGGGCGGCGATGGCGCGGATGCCCCGGGGCGCTATGCCCCGCGCGGCGGCGAGCGCTGGGTGGGCGGGCGCAACATCGGCGCGCCGACCACGGCGGCCGGCTGGGGTGCGGATGGGCTTGACGGTGGAACCACCGGCTGGCGTGCGGGCGTGCGGCCCACCGATCTGGCGCGCGCGGCGCAAGAAACCCGCATGGTCACCGGCCTGTCTCCGATGGCGCGCGTGCGCCAGCGGGCGCAGGGGGTGCTCGGGCAAATCCGGCGCCTGCTGTCCGATCACGTCGCGGACTACGACTCGGCGGGCGTCCCCGCCGCACCCTCGCCCCCCTTGGCGCAGGCGCTGGCCGAGCCCGATCCGGCGTTTGCCGCCACGGTGCTGATGGGGCGCGGCGGCGACACCTCGCTTCCGGGCGTCCCCGACGTGGGCGTGGTGGCCGCGCAGCTGCGCCAGCGCGCCACCGAGCTCAAGGCCAAGGCCGAGAAGCCGAGCGAAAAGGCCATCATCGAGATCGTCGCGCTGATGTTTCAGGCCATCCTGGCCGAGGAGCGCATCGCGCCGGGCATCCGCGTGTGGTTTGCCCGCCTGCAGATTCCGGTGCTGCGTCTGGCGCTGGCCGAGCCGGACTTCTTTGCCTCGGTCGAGCACCCGGCGCGCCAGTTGATCGACCGCATGGGCGCCTGCGCCCTGGGCTTCGATGCCGCCAAGATCACCGACGAGCGGCTGGAGCGCGAGGTCAGGCGCATCGTGCAGGTGATCGAGCAATACCCCGAGACCGGCCGGCGCGTGTATGAGCTGATGCTGGGCGAGTTCAAGAAATTCCTGGGCAGTTCGCTGGCCGAGGCGGGCACCGTGCAGCAGGCTGCGACGCTGGCGCAGCAGGTCGAGCAAAAGGAAGCCCTGGCGGTGCAGTACACCATCGAGCTGCGCCGCATGCTGGCGAGCCTGCCGGTGAGCGAGGACGTGCGCGACTTCCTGTTTCGCACTTGGTCGGACGTGCTGGCCGTTGCCGCCGTGCGCCATGGCGCGCAGGCCGCCGAAACCCTGCGCCTGAAGCAGGCCGCCGCCGATCTGTTGTGGGCCGTCAGCGCCAAGCCCGAGCGCGCCGAGCGCACGCGCGTGGTGCAGCAGCTGCCGGGCCTGCTGCACGGACTGCGCGAAGGCATGACGCTGCTGGCGCTGCCCGCCGAGCAGCAAGATCGCCAGATCAAGCGGATCAACGACGCCGTGATGCAGGCCTTCATGGCGCGCGGCGAGGGCTTGTCGCCCGCGCAGCTCGACGAACTCTCGCACGAGCTGGCGGCGCTGGAGGACGTGGTCACCGACGACCCCGAGGGCGACCTGTGGCTGGATCCGGGCATGATCGAGCTGATGTTCGGCGAGCAGGGCGCCACCGTGGAGGTGATTGCCACCGGCGGCTCGCAGCCGCCCGAGGCCATCGTGCAATGGGCGCGCCAGCTCGATCTGGGCACCTGGTTCAACCTGGAGCATCAAGGCAGCACGGTGCAGGTGCAGTACGCCTGGCGCAGCGCGCGCGGCCAGTTGCACCTGTTTTCCAGCAGCGCCGGCAAAAACTATCTGGTGCAGACCCAGCGCCTGGCCGCCTATCTGCAGGCGGGTCTGCTGGTGCCGCTGGAGGATGAGGCCCTCACCGTGCGCGCCACGCGCGAGGCGCTGGCCAAGCTGCAAGTGCAGCCGGGCCAGATGTTGCAATAAGCGCCGGCAACGCCGCAGCGGTCACGCCCGGGCCAGGCGCTGAAACAGGCCCCCGGGCAGTCGTCCGACCCGGCCTTCGAGTTCGAGCTCCAGCAGGCGCGCCTGCAGCACGTCGGTGGGCAGCCCGGTGCGCGCTTGCAGCGCGTCAAAGCCCACCGGGTCGGCGCCCAGGGCTGCCAGCAGCGCGGCGTTGTCCGAGTCCGGCGTCGCGGCTTGCTCACCCGGCTTGTCGGCAACGGGTGCAGGCGCCGCCGTCGGCATGCGCAGCTCCTCCAGCACGTCCTGCGCCGTCTCCACCAGCTTGGCGCCCTGGCGCAGCAGGGCATGCGCGCCGCGCGACTGCGGCGAGTGGATGGAGCCCGGGATGGCAAACACCTCCTTGCCCTGCTCGGCGGCCAGCCGCGCCGTGATCAGCGAGCCCGATTGCAGCGCCGCCTCGACCACCAGCGTGCCCTGCGCCAGGCCGGCGATCAGGCGGTTGCGCTTGGGAAAGTTGGCGGGCAGCGGCGGCGTGCCCAGCGGGTATTCGGAGAGGATCAGGCCATGGCGGGCAATGCGGTGCGCCAGCGCGCGGTGCTGGCGCGGATAGACACGGTCAATGCCGGTGCCGATGATGGCCACGGTGGCCAGGCGCTGCGCGGGCGCGGCCTCGTCCACCGCCAGCAGCGCGCCGTCGTGCGCGGCGCCGTCCACGCCCAGGGCCAGGCCCGACACGATGGTCAAACCGGCCGCGCTCAGGTGGCGGGCAAACTGGCGCGCGTTTTGCTCGCCCTGCGGCGTGGGGTTGCGGCTGCCGACCATGGCCAACGCCGGGCCCGGCCAAGCGGGCTGCAGCAACTGCAACTGCCCGGTGGCGTACAGCAGCACGGGCGGGTCTTCGATGGCCAGCAGGCCGCCGGGATAGGCTGCGTCGCCCAGCGTGATGACACGCCGCGGCAAGCCCGCCTGGGCGCCGGCCAGCCAGGCCAGCGTGGCGTGCAGCAAGGCCGGCAGGCCCTCGGGCGCCTGCGCCAGTGCGCTGGCCTGGACGGGCGTCACCACCTGGCGCAGCGCCGCACTGCCCTGCGCGAAGATGGCCTGTGGCAGCCCGAAGGCCGCCAGCAGGCGGCGGGCGGTGTCGTTGCCAACGCCCGGGGTCAGCGTCAGGCGCAGCCAGGCGGCCAGTTCGTCCTCAGGCATGGGCGCCGCCTGCACGGGAGGGATGGCAAGCGGGGCAGCGGCCCGGCAAGGTCACTTGGGGTTGGACAGCTTGTCACCCACCTGCACCGGGCTGCTCACCTGCATCACCAGCACGTAGGACACGCGGTTGAACGTGCGAAACACCATGCCCAGGCCGTTGCGCTCGTCCGGCAGCTGGATGGCCTCGCGCCGTCCGTCGGTCTTGTCCACCAGGCGCGGCCCGGTGGACATCAGGGCCAGCACGTCGCCGCTGTGCATGCCGTCGCGCTCTCCCTTGTTGATGGTCACCACCTGGTTGTTGCCGGCAAAGCGCACCGCATCGCCATACACCGCCACCACCCGCGCATCCACCGGCTGGGCCGGTGCGCGCGGCACGTAGTTGCGGTATTGCTGCGGCGGCTCGGGCAGCAGGCGGTCGCCCGCGCGCATTTCTTCCTTGTTGGCCACCACGTCCACCGTGGCGGGGATGGCCACGTGGCGCGGCCCGCCGTCGTCGACCACGGCGGTGGGGTACACCTCGCCGGTGGCCGGCTGACCGGAGGCGCCGGCCTCGATCACCTCGTCCGTGGCGCCCTGGCTGCGCACCAGGTTGACGCGGCCGACGTACTGGCCCTCGAAGCCCAGCACCTCGCCCGTGACCGGGTCCTTCAGCGGCTTGGCGGTGCGAAATACGCGGTAGTCGTCGGAGCGGGCGGCGCCCTTGAGCAGCGGCGCGTTGTCCGGGCCCAGCGCATAGGCGCGATCGCCCTTGACCACCAGCACGCGGTCCTGGTTGCGCAGCGCCACCAGGCGCGGCGCCTGGGTGAAGCTGTCGATGTCGTCCACCACCAACGGCTCGGTCAGGAAGGGCTCGATCAGGTGCGTTTGCAGGGTCGGCAGCGGGTTGGCGTCCAGCATTTCGATGCGGTTGCGCGGGGTCACGCGCACCGTCTCGCCGGGCTGGCCGTCCACGCCGCGGCGCGCGCGCAGGCGGGCGCGCTCGCCGTCGCGCTCCAGCACCAGCTGCTGGCCGGGGTAGATCAGGTGCGGGTTGCGGATGTCCTGCAGGTTCATGCCCCACAGCTCGGGCCAGCGCCAGGGCGAGCGCAGGAACTTGCCCGAAATGCCCCACAGCGTGTCGCCGCGGCGCACGGTGTATTCGTCGGGCGCGTCGGGCGCCAGCTCGGAGATCGGAACGCCCGCCGCGGCCGTCTGCTGGGCCGTGGCGCGCTGCGTGGCCGTCACGGGGGCATGGATGCCGCGCTGCGCGTGGGCGGGCGTTGCGGCCAGGGCGGCGAGCGCCAGCCAGCCGAGCGGAGCCAGCCGCAAGGCTGTACGTGCAGGAAAAATGAGTTTCATTGTTTTACAAACTGGCGTCTTGCGCTTGACAAATGACTACACATTTTGCAACCGAAGCCGACTTGGAGCAACGAGATTGGCCGGCTGTGGCAGCGTCAATGGTGAAAAGTGGCGAAAATAGCGACATCTTTCCAACATCGGCCATGGCTTTGCTCCCCATTCTTCGTTATCCCGACGCCCGCTTGCACAAGGTGGCACGGCCCGTGGCGGCCGTCGACGAGCGCATTCGCACCCTGGTCAAGGACATGATCGAGACCATGTACGACGCCCAGGGCATCGGCCTGGCCGCCACCCAGGTGGACGTGCACGAGCGCGTGGTGGTGATCGATGTGTCGGAAGAGCGCAACGCGCCCCTGGTGCTGATCAACCCCGAACTGCTGTGGGCCAGCGCCGAACGCGTGATGGGCGAGGAGGGCTGCCTGTCGGTGCCGGGCATCTACGACGGCGTGGAGCGCGCCGCCCAGGTGCGCATCCGGGCGCTCGACGAACACGGCCAGGCGCGCGAGATCAACGCCGATGGCCTGTTGGCCGTGTGCATCCAGCATGAGATGGACCATCTGCTGGGCAAGGTGTTCGTGGAATATCTGTCGCCGCTCAAGCGCGGGCGCATCAAGACCAAGCTGCAGAAGGCCCAGCGCCAGGACAAGGCCGAGCGGGTGCGGGAGCCGGTATGACCGCAAGGGCCGTCGCGCGCCGGCTGGGGTGGCTGGGCGCCGCCCTGCTGCTGGGCGGCTGCGCGCTGCTGGCGGACCCGGGCCGCGTGGCCGTCGGTACGCCGCAGGCGCAGCTGCGGCAGGAGCTGGGCGCGCCGAGCGCCACGTATCCGGCCGCCGGCGGTGCGGGTGAGCGCCTGCAGTACTCGTATCAGCCGGCCGGCCAGCGGGTTGTCAACATCGACCTGGACGCCCAGGGGCGCGTGGCGCGCGTCGAGCAGGCGCTGAGCGCGGGCCTGTTCGGCCAGCGCATCCAGCCCAACCATTGGACGCGCCAGGACGTGCTGCGCGAGTACGGCCCGCCGGCGCGCATCGAGGCGGTGCACAACTTCAAGGGCCAGATCTGGGTCTGGCGCTATCTGGAGGGCCCCACCTGGCGACTGCTGTTCATCGACATCGACCCCGCCGGCGTGGTGCGCGGCTGGTCCACCGGCGACGAGAACGTGGCCGATGAGATCCAGACACGGTGATGCACACCCCCAGTCTCCACACGCTGGCGCGTTGTTTCGCCCACCCCCTTGCAGGGGGCATCGCCAGCGGGCGGGCCAAGCCCTTCCGCGGCGATCGCTGGGATGGCCTGCTCCGCGGCCGGTTGGCTCTTGGGGTTTCGGCGGCCTTTGGGCTCCTTGGGCTTCACGCGCTGCGGCAGGTGGTGTTTGAGCGCGTGACAACAATTGGATAAAACAAGGCACTAGCGCTTGTCCAGAAAGCGCAAATAGCTATCGATTCATGAGCATCCGAGTGGCCTTTGCCGGCACCCCCGAATTTGCCGCGAAGGCCTTGCAGGCGCTGCTGGACGCCGGCTTTGACGTGCCGCTGGTGCTGACCCAGCCCGACCGCCCGGCCGGGCGCGGCATGAAGCTGCAGGCCTCGCCGGTCAAGCAACTGGCCCAGTCCCATGGCTTGGCCGTGGCGCAGCCGCGCAGCCTGCGGCTGGACGGCAAATACCCCGATGACGCCGCCGCCGCGCAGCAGGCCTTGCAGGCCGCGCGCCCGGATGTCATGGTGGTGGCCGCCTACGGCCTGATCCTGCCCGCTTGGGTGCTCGCTTTGCCGCGGCTCGGATGTCTGAACATTCACGCCAGCCTGCTGCCGCGCTGGCGCGGGGCGGCACCGATCCACCGGGCCATCGAGGCGGGCGATGCGGAGACGGGCGTGACCATCATGCAGATGGACGCGGGCCTGGACACGGGCGACATGCTGCTGGCCGAGCGCGTGCCGATCGGCGCTCGGGCCACCACGGCGCGCCTGCACGACGAGCTGGCCGCGCTGGGCGGGCGCCTGATCGTGCAGGCGCTGCACCAGGCGGGCGCCGGCACGCTGGCGCCCGTGCCGCAGCCGGCCGAGGGCGTCACGTACGCGCACAAGATCGACAAGCACGAGGCGGCCATCGACTGGGCGCAGCCGGCCGCGGTGATCGAGCGGCGGGTGCGCGCATTCGACCCCTTCCCGGGCGCGAGTACGCAGGCCAGCGGCACGGTGATCAAGATCTGGAACTCTGAAATCGATAGTGCTTTGCGCTTGTCCAATGCGGGCTGCGGGCAGATTGTTTCAGTCAACGACGCCGGCGTGACGGTGGCTTGCGGCGGCGGTGCGCTGCGCCTGACCGAGCTGCAACGCCCCGGTGGCAAGCGCCTGCCGGCACGCGAGTTTCTGGCCGGCTTTGCGCTGGCGCCCGGCCAGATGCTGGGCGGTAGGGGAGCCAGCGCCACATGAGCCTGCCACTGCCGCCTGAGCGGCCGCCCGAACTGCCGCCCGAACTGCCGCCGGCCGGCGACTTGCCCGCCCGACTGGCGCGGCGCATCGACGGCTGGGCGCGCACGGCGCGCCACCCTTTGTTCTGGGTGGGCGTGCGCGACATGGCGGGCGTGTCGGTGGGCTTGTCGGCCTGGGCCTTCATGACCGGCGTGGCCATGGTGGGCAGCGGCATGAGCGTGGGCGAGTCGGTGCTGATGTCGGTGCTGGTGTTTGCCGGCAGCGCGCAACTGGCCGCGCTGCCCCTGATTGCCGCCGGCGCGCCGATGTGGGTGATCTTTGCGGCCGCGCTGTGCGTGAACCTGCGCTTTCTGGTGTTTGCCGTGCATCTGCGCGAGTACCTGCGCTTTTTGCCGCGCGGTGCGCGCATCTGGCTCGGCTTTTTCATGGGCGACATGACCTACGTGATGTTCATCCAGCGCTTTCCCAGCCCCGCCGAGACCGAGCGCCAGCGCCGCGCCCAACTGGCCTACCTGTGGGGCGGCAACTGCTGGAACTGGCTGTCCTGGCAGTCGCTGAACATGCTGGGCATTTTTCTGGGCGCGGCGCTGCCGGCGCGCTGGGGGCTGGAGTTTGCCGGCACGCTGGCCCTGCTGGCCGTCACCTGCTCGCTGATTTCCTCGCGCACGCGCGCACTGTCGGCGCTGCTGGCCGCCGGCGCGGCGGTGCTGGCCATGGGCCTGCCCTATCGCTTGGGCATCGTGGTGGCCATTGCGGTGGCGCTGGCGGGCAGCGTGTGGGCGGGGCGGTGGCTGGAGCCCGCGGCGGAGCCGGGCCGTGGGTGAGCTGCGCGGCTGGACGCTGCTCATCATCGTCGGCATGACGGCGATCACCGTGCTCACGCGCTGCGGCCTGTTCTTCAGCAACCGCGACTTGCAGCTGCCGCGCTGGCTGCAGCGCGGCCTGCCGTATGCGCCCATCGCGGCGCTGACCGCCGCCATCGCCCCCGACATCCTCATGCCCGGCGGCCATTGGGTGTGGCCCTGGAACAGCGCGCAGGCCTGGGGCGCGTTGGTGACCGCCGGCTGGTGCTTCTGGCGCCGGAGCGATCGCCAGGCCCTCACCGTCTCCATCGTGCTGGGGCTGGTGGTGTACCTGGTGCTGCGGGTGGGCTTTGGCCTGTAGGCGGCCTTTTTACAATCGTCGGTGCTGTCCAGCCGTCCCTTCTCCTCCCCTTCTTCCGATTTGTCATGAACGTCATTCGCTTCTCTGACCTGTGCGCCCAGGGCGCCGCGCGCGGCAAACGGGTTTTCATCCGCGCCGACCTGAACGTGCCCCAAGACGACACCGGCGCCATCACCGAGGACACCCGCATCCGCGCCAGCGTCCCCTGCATCCGCATGGCGCTCGACGCCGGTGCGGCGGTGATGGTGACCAGCCATCTGGGTCGCCCGACCGAAGGCGAGTTCAAGCCCGCCGATTCGCTGGCTCCCGTGGCAAGGCGCCTGGGTGAGCTGCTGGGCCGCGACGTGCCCTTGCAGCAAAATTGGGTGGATGGCGTGAGCGTGGCGCCCGGCCAGCTCGTGCTGCTGGAAAATTGCCGCGTCAACAAAGGCGAAAAAAAGTGCGATGAAGCGCTTTCACGCAAAATGGCCGCGCTTTGCGATATTTACGTGAATGATGCCTTCGGCACGGCGCATCGCGCCGAGGCCACCACCTACGGTATCGCGCAATTCGCCCCCGTGGCCTGCGCCGGCCCGCTGCTGGCCGCCGAGATCGACGCCATCACCCAGGCCTTGGCGCATCCCAGGCGTCCGCTGGTCGCCATCGTCGCCGGCAGCAAAGTGAGCACAAAACTCACGATCTTGCAGTCTTTGTCCGCCAAGGTGGATCAATTGATCGTCGGCGGCGGCATTGCCAACACCTTCATGCTGGCCGCCGGCCTGCCCATCGGCAAGAGCCTGGCCGAGGCCGACCTGGTGGGCGAGGCCCGCGCCGTGATGGACGCCATGGCCGCGCGCGGCGCGCAGGTGCCCATCCCCACCGACGTGGTGACCGCCACCGAGTTCAAGGCCGACGCGGCCGCCACCGTCAAGCCGGCAGCCGACGTGACCGCTGGCGACATGATCCTGGACATCGGCCCGCAAACCGCCGAGCGGCTGGCCGCGCAGCTCATGCAGGCCGGCACCATTGTCTGGAACGGCCCGGTGGGCGTGTTCGAGATGGCGCCGTTTGAAAACGGCACCAGGACCATCGCCCACGCCATTGCCGCCAGTCCCGCCTTCAGCCTGGCCGGCGGCGGCGACACGCTGGCCGCCATTGCCAAGTACGGCATCGAGGACAAGGTGGGCTACATCTCCACCGGCGGCGGGGCCTTTCTGGAAATGCTGGAGGGCAAGACCCTGCCGGCGCTGGACATCCTGCAGCACCGCGCCGCGGGCTGACGCGGGCCG
>Ga0208825_1000783_pt1 | contig 27748 bp, 15 predicted proteins | sample AD_UKC113_MetaG_FD_184450 | JGI IMG/M metagenome (GOLD analysis project Ga0208825, IMG submission 184450) | Active sludge microbial communities of municipal wastewater-treating anaerobic digesters from Hong Kong - AD_UKC113_MetaG (SPAdes)... | ecosystem: Engineered > Bioreactor > Anaerobic >...
CACCTGCGCCATCGCCGATTGGGTGGACTTCAAGCCGGTGTTCAGCACGTCGGTCAACGCGCCCTTCAAGGCCGACCTGGCGCTCACCTACGCCTGCAACAACGCCTGCGCCCACTGCTACAACGAGGAAGGGCGCTTCGGCATGGCGTCGCTCGACCTGGAAGCGTGGCAGCGCGTGCTCGACAAACTGGCGGCGCTCGGCGTCCCGCACGTCATCCTCACCGGCGGCGAGCCGACGCTGCACCCCGATCTCCTGCCCCTCATCCGTCACGCCGAGGGATTGGGGCTGATGGTGGGGATGAACACCAACGGGCGCCGGCTGGCCCACCGTCCCTTCGCCGAGGCGCTGGCCGAAGCGGGGCTCGATCACGTCCAGGTGACGCTGGAATCGAGCCGCGCCGAAGTGCACAATGCCATGGTGGGCGCCGCGGCCTTCGAGCAGACGGTCGCCGGCATCCAAAACGCCCTGGCGAGTGGCCTTCACGCCCTCACCAACACGACGCTCACGGCCGCCAATCGGGATCACGCGCTGGAGATCGTGGACTTCGTCTACGGGCTGGGCCTGCGCACGTTCGCCATGAACGGGATGATCTACGCGGGGGGCGGCGCCGTCGCGCCGGAGGCAATTCCCAGCGAGGAGTTGGCGGCGCTCCTGGCGGCCGTGCGGGATCGCGCCGCCGCGCTGGGGATGCGCTTTCTGTGGTACACCGTCACCGATTACTGCCGGCTCTCGCCGCTCGAGCTGGAGCTCGATCCCAAGCGCTGCAACGCGGCGGAGTACTCCATCTGCATCGAGCCGAACGGGGATGTGCTGCCGTGCCAATCGTACTACGTCGCGGCGGGGAATATCCTCAACGATCCATGGGACGCCATCTGGAACAGCGCCCTTTTCCGCAGCTTCCGCGACCGGGAGACAGCTCCTCTCGCCGCCGGCTTGCCGGAAGCCTGTTGGGATTGCCCCGATCTGCCCGTGTGCGGCGGCGGCTGCCGCCTGGAACACGAGCGGCAGAACGCGCCCCTTGCGCCAGAACGCGGCTGCGGACGGAGGTAGGGCAGGTTCGGCAAAATCCTGTTGACATCAATGCACCGCCAAAAACGCACAGAGGCCTATACGTACCGCAGCGCCTCGCTGGAGTCCAGGCCTGCGACGCGGTTGGCAGGGTAGATGAGAGCACTACCGTCACCGCCGGATATCAGTGTCATCACCGCAAACGCGCGGGGAAAAAGAATGAAGATCGCCTTCTACGCCCCTGCATGACCTCAGGATCGCAGAGGCGTTGGAGCACCAGGTAAGCTTCCCGTCTGTCCTGTGCCCTCACAAGAGGGGATCAGCGATGATCACCATGGTCGCCTCTGCGACTTGTTGGCACGCCGCTTTCTCACATTATGCAGTGAGCTGGAGGGTTTATGGCTAACGAGACTCCTGCGCCCATCACCGTACTCCGGTCGGATGACCTGCTGCTCGTGCGCTTTCATTTCTTTGGGCTGCAGTTGCAGGGACAGCCAGCACAGCTGGTCAAGGCCCCTGGCGCAAGCATCGCACTCATCATTGTGGAGTTCCCTCCACAGAGCATTGGCGAGGAAGCGTTCTTCGAGACGTCCTCCCCTCCCATTCCACCGCCCGCCGGAGAACCGTCGCCCACTGACACGAGCGAGATACCCACTTTCCCGGTTCGTGCGTTCTTAAGTGGTCCGACCTGGCTCGTTTTCCAGGTATCCACCCCACCCCCCATCCCTTATACCCTCGCTGGCATCTTCGCCGCCTGCGTGAACGGCACGCAGATGGTGGCTACCGGCAGAAAGCAACCGCCCGAAACGCTCCACAGCCTGGGGGAGTACCTGCAGATGGGGAGGCTCTTCAGTCGCATCGAGGCGCCCTATCGTCTGGTGCTATCGCCTGATACTGGGACGACCTGGCATGGGCGTGCGGCACCCGCCTTCAATGCAGCGGGCACACGGGCAGCGCTATGGCATGTGGCCATGCAGGGCCGCAAGCTGCGCGCGGTCTGGGCCACAGATTTCCAGAGCTGGCCTGCTGACACCAATGCGCCCAATCCCAACAACCTGCCATTTCGCATGTCGCTCGATAGTGCAGACCGCTATGAGCTGGTGCGGTTGACCACCGATGCTGGCGCCTATGCCAAACCAGTGGAAGCCGACCAATTGATGCTCAGCACGCTGGGGGCGTGGCTCAAGGTTGCCGGAAAGTGGGAACCGCCCTCCAGTCTGAATGTCACCGAGTGGAAGCACCTGATGACGATGGGACGCGACCATTTCGTGCGGATCGTCCGCAAAGGTTATCTCTTCCCCTTCGGCCACGAAGCTGCCCTGGTAAAAATCACCGAACGCAAGATACAACCCGTACCCTCTGGAGAAGGAAGGCGCGCTGCCTATCTCCGTACGCGCATGTTGGTCATCGTGCGCCAACCTCTCCGCGAGGGCTACAACTACAATGGGTTTCCCTTTACTCGCGTGATGTTGAAAACGCTGGTCACGCCTGATATTGACCCGCCGGAGCAAAGCGAACTGGTCCCCGGCTTCAACGCCGACGCCTTCTGGATTCAGTCAGGGGGTGGACACGTAAAATTCCAGGTCGTCGCCAGAGATTCCGTGGGGCGTGAGATCGAATTCGTGACGCCGCTGGCGTTTATCTCCAACAGCAAAGCGTCCGATGCTGCGGCGGTGCAAGAAATCATTGAGGATGCATGGGAACCACCCCCCAGCCCCAAAGCGGCGCGGCCCTCGCCCAAGTGTGTGCTCGGTGGGCAGGCGCTTGCGTTCATGCCCGAAGGCAATCCCAGCGACGCCACGCTAGAGGCAAAGAGCATCAGCCTGGGCGCAAGAGTTCGGAGCAATAACACACCACGATTCCTGCCCATGGTAGCAGAGGCCGAGGTGGATATCCCCATTGTCAAGCAGCTGGTGGGGAGTGCGGCACAGTGGACGACCATCACCTACGAGGAAACCTTCCTCAACGCAGCTCCCGGCCAATTCGGGTCGGGCGCCAACAAGAACCCTGCCGAAATCTTTGCACGCATAAAATCCGCCATGCCCCGAATTGCCTTTTCTCCAGAGCAGGGAGGCGGATTGACCCAACCCGATTTCTCCATCGAGGGACTCTCCCGTAGTCTGGGACCTGTCCCCACTGTGGATGCGATGATGCTGGGCGATTTCGATCCCGCCAACATCTTCCCCGATGTCACCCTGTTGGGAGGGCTCCGGTTGAGCGACATCGTCAACCAGGTACACTTTGGCGGCGCTCCGGAGAAAGGTGAACTGCTCCCGCAGCTACTCACCACCATGGAAGGCGGTGTGCCGGTCACCCGTTACCGCTGGCATCTGCTCAAGACGATCAAGGATGACCCGGCCAAACCCAACGAATCACGCGGGGAATTACGTGACACCGGTCTGTTTTTGTCTGACATAGGCGCGGAATTTGAGATCATCTCCGAGGTGCGCCGCCCGCCCAATAGCGCGCCCTCGTTCATGTCACAGGGCCGGCTGACTCAATTCCACATCGTGCTGCTTCCAGATACCAAACTCGTGGACCTGGCCTTCGATTCGATCACCTTCACCAGCCGCTCCGGGCAGAAGCTCGATGTAGCGGTGGTGCTCAAGCAGATCACCTTCCTGGGGCCGCTCAACTTCGTCAACGCGCTGATGCAAGTGGTGCCGCTTGATGGTTTCGCCGATCCACCCTATCTCAACATTGAGACCAAAGGAGTGGGACTGGGCTATACCCTGGCGATCCCCGCCGTGGGTATCGGCGTCTTCTCGCTGCAAAATCTCAGCCTTTCCGCGGGATTCTACCTGCCGTTCGTGCATGAAGCTCCCAATATGACCCTGGCTTTCTGCACTCGCGAGAACCCGGGGCAGGTATTGGTGAGCCTGTTCGGCGGCGGGGTTTTCTTCAGCATCACCCTCACGACGAATGGGGTGCAGCTGGTAGAGATGGCTCTGGAGTTCGGAGCAGGCATCAGCTTGAACCTGGGCGTCGCCAGCGGTTCAGTCACCGTGATGGGCGGTGTCTATTTCCAGAAATCCGGAGATGCCGTGTTGCTCTCAGCCTACCTCCGCATGGTGGGCAAGCTGAGCGTGCTAGGATTGATCTCCGTAACCGTGGAATTCTACTTGGGGCTGAATTACGAACCCTCACCCATTGATATGCTCTCCGGCGATGCCTCGCTCAAAGTCAAAGTGAAAATCGCCTTCTTCAGCAAGACGGTCTCGCTACAAGTGCACCGGGAGTTCAAGGGAAGCGACCCCACCTTCCGCGATGTACTGGCGCTGCCCGACTGGCAGGCTTATTGCAACGCCTTTGGAGATTGAGCCATGAAAAAGACCACGATCACCTTTACCGCATTGCCCACCCTGGCGACCGGCACTGCCGGTGTAGATGGAAAGCTGCGACTCTCGGTCTTTATTGCCCCCCGGCTCTGGACCACAGATCCAGCCGAGCTGGTTCAAATTCTTCACCTGAACGATTATGATCCGCTATTCAATCAATGGCCCAGCCAGATTGCCGGGCTGGAGTTCGGTGTAAGCTTCAACGGAGGCCCATCCCTTCCCGCCACGCCGGTCAATACCGAAGTCCCCCGCGATGATCTATGGACGGCGCTTTTCCCGGGCACCATCCCGGTCAGACCATATCGCTTCGACAATCTCGCGGAGATTCCCATCCAATCCATTGATTCCATTTTCCTCTATGATTGGCTCCGTGAGCTCTACCGTAAAGTGGGCACCGACCCGGCATACGGAGCGGGTAAAGAAAAACCCTCGCGGGAGGTCCTACAACATGACCCAGATCTGATGCAGATTGCGCGCCCCAGCAAACCGGAACGCCCTTACGAGCCTCCAAGCAAACGTCGTGTGCCCATATACTATCGTCCAGGGGAGACTGAAGAAAAGGAAACGGAGAAGCAGGGTTGCCTGCAGCTGCTGCTCGATGCGCTCAACGCCATCGCCAGGCTCCTGGGGCTGGGGCAACCCTTTCATGTGCCCGCACAAGGCGCCTCCGCACCTTTCGAGCCGCGAGCGAAGTCGCCAGCGCGCCAACCGCTAGACGAAAGCCCGCTGCCGCAGACACCCCCACGGGCAAAGCCGCTGGCAGGGAAGCCCCCTGTTCCCACTGGCGGTGCACAGGCAACCAATCCTGTCATGGCGCAATTCGATGCAGTCACGAGCTTCGTCACCCCCTTCGAGTCAGCCGCGCCAGCTGCAGTACACCTCACTGAAACACAACTGGAGAACCTGCTAGATTTCCATGAGGCGATATCCCTGGTGGCGGACTACCCCACCCTTCTTCGCGCGCTGCGGCTGGTCGTGGACCTGGAGGTAGATTGGCCGGCCAACATCCCGGCGACAGGAATGGTTGCCGTCACCATCGCGGCACCACCAGGGGACAACATCGTCTTCTACCCATTGCGGACGCACTACACACTATCCAGCAGCCGTTTCCTACCCGCCACGCGCCCCCTGGCGCCGGGAGAGTCCCCAGAAACGTGCCATGGCTTGCTCAACCTCAGCGACGAAGACCGTTACCGTGTCATCCAGATTGATGTGGTAGGAGCGGCGCTCAAGGAGCAGAATACTGCCACACTCCTCACGGCACAGCAAATCCCGGGCTTGCAACCCCTCAGCCCGCCGGACGAGGAAACCCTCCCCGCGACCCGCAGCGCCGGGCTTGCCATTGTTCAGCGCGACCTGGCCAAACAGCTCTATGCCGCCTATGTGCAGGCTGTAGGGTTGAATAACGCCGTCGCCGCCGTAGATGGTTCGCCACAGGCCACCATATCCACCATCTCCGAACAACCCAAGCCTACTGACGAACTCTGGGCTGAAGATGTGATCCGTGGGTATCGTATGGATGTGCACGACCTGGATAGCGCCAGCAAAAAATGGCGCTCCCTGCACCAGCGCCAGGCAATCTGCCGCTTCACCGGTGTAGAGCCAGCCCTGAATTTTCCGGTAGAAGACGAAGGTTTCGTGCAGCTGGGCGTCACAGAGCCGGTGAGCGACACTCCCGATGTACAGCGTATCCCGGATACCATCGTCACCTGGACCGGCTGGAGCCTCAGCGCCGTGCGTCCTGGCAAAGCCATTGGGGAAAGTAACGTTCCCGACGAAGCAGCGGAAACACCCTCCAACGCAGCTAAAACAGCCTTCAAACTGGAGGCTGATTTCTCCCCTGTCAGTGGTTCGCTGCCACGGCTGCGCTTCGGCCATCGCTATCACGTACGTGTGCGGACTGTAGACCTGGCGGGCAACAGCGTCTTTGGCCCCGGCGATGTCGAATTCCAGCAGGCACACCCTGAAGACAGCGGCCCTCACACCTATCGCCGCTTCGAGCCGGTGCCAGCGCCGGTGATTGTGCTCCGCGAAAAACCTGTCGAAGGGGAATCCGTGGAGCGGCTAGTGCTGCGCAGTGCCTCTGGCGCTGGCGACCCCTATCACGTGGGGCGGCAGGTCGTCGAGCGTCATATCGTCCCGCCCAAGAGCTCGCAACTGCTAGCGGAAACCCATGGCAAGTTCGATGACGGCAGCGGCAAACCTAAGCCGGATCAGGCCACCTACGAACAGGCGACACTCGAGGCCAACATGCTCACCCATCGTTGGGTACCACTGAACAACCAATGGGTGCAGCTGCTCCTCCCTGGCACAGAGACGTATCCCGATGCAGAGGAGCGCAAAGACCCGACCTTCTGGCAGACCAAACCCGCTTTCCCCCTCACCTATCTTCCCGATGAACTGGCTCGGCGGGCGGTGTTCCGCAATCTCCCTGGTCCTGCAGAGGGGGTCGTATCCAGTTATCCCTTCAATGGTGATTGGCCCACGCGGCTACCCTTCAGGCTCAAAGTAATCGGCATCCCCGCCGGGCAGACGCCCCAAATACCCGAATGGAATCCACAAGAACGCGAGTTGGTGGTGGAACTACCGCAAGGCGAAAGCCGCATGGTGCGTGTGAGCAGCGGAACCGATGAAGATGATCTCGCGCAACTAGGCGTGTGGGATTGGGAAACGTCCCCCCCAACGGCAAACCACAACATGCTTGTCGCCGACGCAGCGCAGGGCCTCAACTGGCTGCTGATGCCCCCACGCGAGTTGTACCTGGTGCATGCCACACAGAAACCATTGGCGTTGCCCAAACTGCACATCACCAAAGCCGAAAGAGTGCTGGGCGATACCACCGCTGCGGTCAGCGGGTCCATCGAACCGCACAGCAAAACCACCGGCAAAGTAGATGTGCTGGCGCTGTGGACCGATCCAGATGACGACCCCGCCAAAGATAGCCCGGGCGAACGCAGAAGCCGTGCTGCCCTCTGCGAGATCCATGTGCCCTCGACTACGGTGACCTCGCTTCCCGTCAAGGCGACTCACAACCTGGGCGATACCAAATACCACCGTGTAGTCTATGTAGCGCGTGGCGCCACCCGCTTCCGAGAATACCTGCCGCCAGAATTGCTGACGCCGGATAAGGAGGACTTGATCACTGTGCCCACAGAGGCGGAGATCAAGGCGTTGACACTCAAGACGGCAGCGGAAATCGAGGCCGAAATCACAGGAGGTACCCTCCCCCATGGCGACATCCAGGATGTCAAGAACTCCGCTCGACCACGCGCGCCCGTGGTCGCCTATGTCATGCCCACGTTGGGACGCACCGTCGAAAGCGTGGAACAAACCCCCAAGTGGACCAGCATCACCCGAACACGGCACAACAGTGGCCTGCGCGTTTATCTGGAGCGCCCGTGGTTTTCCTCTGGCGCGGGTGAGTTGCTGGGTGTTGTGTTCCGCGAGGAAGCCTTCGCGACACTGGAGGAGGCCCTCCGCCCTTACGTCACCGAATGGGCGGATGACCCACTGTGGAACGGCCCCGCGGCGGACCTGACACCGACTATGGCCAACTTCGCCAACTATACCGCCAGTTCAGCCGATGTCACCGCACCGCTGACGCTGGAAGAGACCAACGCCCCGGTAAAGGTTGTGGGTTTCCCAGTGGAATTCGATGCGGCGAGGAAACTGTGGTTCGCCGATGTCGAGTTCAGCGCCAACAGCCTCAAAGCCTACATGCCCATGATAAGGCTGGCATTGGTGCGCTTCCAGCCCATTTCCGTGCCGCCTGCGTATATCTCACGCGTCACGCGCGCCGATTTCATCCAGCCGCTGCCTGATCGAACGCTGACCATCAAGCGTCTGGCCTCAAATCCGATGCACATGACAGTCACGTTATCCGGCGTCGCACCCTCCGGCCCACGGCCAGTGCAAGCGTGGATAGAAAAACGGGTGTCCCCGGCGCAGGGAGATCTTGGATGGGCGCGGCTTGAAGACGACGCTTTCAAACCGGTAATCAACACAGAGAGCTCGGCATTGTGGGAAGGCGCTTTCCTCATACCCGGCCTTCTCCCACCGAATACCCGTTACCGCATCGTCGTCCAGGAATTGGAACCCCTGCACCCATCAGGTATCGCGGGCACCCTACCGGATGGAGTCAGGGGAGATGTAACGCCGCTGCCGACCGGTCCATTTTTGGGGCGGACAGTTTACGCGGACACCTGGGAGCTCTGAGGTCCAGAGGTAAGAACGCGGATTGCAGAGTAACCTACCCCATCGCTCGGGCCGGCTGCTGACCGCGCCCGAGCGAGTTTTGTATCGCATAAGGCGACCAACGGCGCACGCCGGTGTTCTACACCAGCAGGGAGCTGCACCCGGATGCAGGACAGGTCATTGACAAGTCAAAAGGCCAACCCTCTACCGGCACGTTCGCCTCGGGGAAGTAGAAGTCGTGAATCGTGCGCGGTCGTGGCATCATCATCTGCCCTCTCCGGAAAACTGCAAAACCGCCTGGAAAATCACACGGATCAGCCCGGCACGGCTCCCCGCGCCAGGAACACCCGCAGGCCCCCGTTGACCCACGCGAGTGACGTATCCAGCGGCAGCCGGGTCTGCTGCAGGAGCGGCAAGCTGCTGCAGAGGAGCGCTACCCGCCAGCCAGGACAACGTAGCCGCAAGACGTTCCCCAACTGCGCATAGAGATTGCGCAAATCCTTGTCGGCGCTCACCCGCACGCCGTAAGGCGGATTGGTCACCACCCAGCCCGGTCCCGGCGGCGGCGTGATGGCCGAGACGGCCTGACACGCGAAGGTGAGCGCCTCGGCGACGCCGGCGCGCGCGGCGTTGGCTTCGGCGGCGCGAATCGCCCCCGCGTCCCGATCCGACGCCAGCAGTGGCGGGAGCGTCTCCCGTTCCGCCGCACGCGCTGCAGCCAGCTCCTCCTCCCACACGTCCGCAGCAAAGCCGGGCCACTCCATGAAAGCAAAGCAACGCGCGGCGCCCGGAGCGCGGCGGCGCGCCAGCCACGCCGCCTCGATGGGAATCGTCCCCGAACCGCAGAAGGGATCGAGCAGCGGCGCCGTCCCCTCCCAGCCTGAAGCCAACAGCATCGCCGCCGCCAGCGTCTCCCGCAGGGGTGCCTTTGCCGTCGCCAGGCGATAGCCCCGGCGGTGCAGCAGCGCCCCCGAAGAATCCACGCTCACCGTACACAGGTCATCGAGCAGGCGCACCAGCACCAATTGCGGCAGCGCGTCCGCCGACTCCTCATCCTGGTCCACGAACGTTGCCGGCGCGCCCAACCGCTCGCCGATAGCACTCACGACCCGCTCTGCCACGGCATCGGAGTGATACAGCTTCGAGTGGTGACAGGTCACCCGCACCGTCACGGGCTGTCCCGGCCGCAAGTACTGTTCCCACGGCAGGCGTCCTGCCTTCTTGTGCAGTTCGGAGAACGCCGCCGCGTAGAATTCACCCAGCCGCACGAGGACGCGATTCGCCGTGCGCAGGTGCAGGTTGAGGCGATAGAGATCTCGCAGCGGGCCGAGGAATTCCAGGCCGCCGACGGTCGGATGTCCCACCCGCTTGCCCGCCAGGCCCAAAGTGCGCATCTCCCCGGCGGTGAGGGCCTCCACGCCGGGCGCCGTGACGACAAAAATGTGATAGTCCATCTACCCCCTCTCCGCTACTCGCGGCCCGCGCCGCCCTCTGCCGGCCCGTGCCACACCCCATCCGCGCCCGCCTCCGCTGCGGACGCCATCTGCCAAAAGGAGCAAAGAGCTCCATTTTGCAGTCGCCATCAACGACGCTCCAGCCCAGAAGCCAGGGTAGTGTAACACGGATGTTGGGCCAGACAAATCCAAAATGGTGGTCGGCCACGAAATCCGGGTATATAATAGAGCTGCTTCAGGCGTCGCGGGCTGCCGATGAGGGCGCACGCCGGCGCAGTCTATCCATCCTCAGTATGAAGGAGAAATTGCATATGGGCTTTCTTGTCATCCTTGGCTGGATTTTGCTCCCCATCGTGATCATCCTGGTGTTGCGCGGGATCCGCGTCATCTACCAATACGAGCGTGGCGTGGTCTTCCAACTCGGCAAATACATCGGCACCCGCGAGCCGGGGCTGACGTTCGTCATCCCCATCATTCAGACCATGCGCAAAGTGGACATGCGTATCAAGACGGCGGACATCCCCCGCCAGGAAGTAATGACCCGCGACAACATCCCCATGCTCGTCAATGCCGTGGTGTACTTCAAGGTCGTGGATCCCGAAGCCGTCATCATCAAGATCGAGGACTATGCCTTCGCCGTGCGGCAGTACACGCAGGCAGCGCTCCGCGACGTCATCGGCAACGCGGAGATGGACTTCGTGCTGACCGAACGCGAGAAAATCGCCGACAGCATCCGCGAGATCGTGGACACGGAGACCAGCGGCTGGGGCGTGGATGTGGAATCCATCAAGATCCAGGAAGTGGAACTGCCCGCCGAAATGAAGCGCGCCATGGCCAAGCAGGCGGAAGCCGAACGCGAGCGCCGCGCCATGATCATCGCCTCGCAGGGAGAGCTCGCCGCTTCGGAGAATCTGCGGCAGGCCGCCAACAACCTCGCGGGCAGCCCGGCAGCGCTGCATCTCCGCACGCTGCAGACGCTCCGCGACATCGCCGCCGACCCCTCGGAGAAAATCGTGCTCTTCATCCCGTCGGAGGTGGGGCAGGCGCTGAAGGCCGTGACGCCCCAAGAATAAGGCAGAGCGATGCTCGACAACAATCTCCGGTATTTGCAGCTCGCCTTCAACTACGATACCGCGCTGGTCGCCCGGATCCTGCCGCGCCTGCGGCTCACGGAGCGCCTGCTGATCGAGGCGGGGACGCCCTTCCTCAAACGCGAGGGGATGCGAGGCATCCGCACGATGCGCACGCTGTGGCAAGGGCATATCGTCGCGGATCTCAAGGTCGCCGATGGCGCCGTGGGAGAGGTAGAAATGGCGCGGGCCGCGGGCGCTACAGCGATCACCGCGCTGGGCAGCTCCCCCACGGAGACCCTCGATCTTTTCATCGCTCAGTGCGCCACGCTGGGAGTGATCTCCATGGTGGACATGATCGGCGTGCAGGATCCGCTGGAAGTCGTGCGCCCGCTCAAGCGTCCTCCCGATGTCGTGGTGCTGCACCGTGGACGGGACGAGGAGTCCACCCGTGGGAAAATGATCCAGTACCGCCACATCAACCGGCTGCGGAGCAAATATGACATTTTCATCGCCGCCGCCGGGGGGATTGATCTCAGAGAGGCCCGCAGCGCCGTCTTCAACGGGGCCGCGCTGGTCGTGGTGAATCTGGTACATCCCAACGATGAGTGGGCCGGCATTCCCACCACCGGCAACGTGCCGCAAATCGTGGAGCAATATCTGGCGGAGTTGGCGTGAAAGGGAGAAGGAGGGGAGTAGGGAGTAGGAAGTAGGAAGTAGGAAGCCGTCTCACGACTCACGGCTCACTTCTCACGGCTCACGATTCGGCCTGCCACGTCTCCAGCTGCAGCCAGGCCATGCCCCACCCGTCGGTCTGACGCACGCCGGCGATGAGGAGCGGTTCCCACGCGGGCGGGAGCGGCTGTTTGGGGGGGAGTTTCGCCAGCAGCCAGGTCGCGCCGTCCCAGAGGAAGAAGTCCGGCCCGCGACTCCAGCCGGGAAGGCGCACCCCGAGCGTGCGCGCGCGCTGCCGTTCTGCCAGGTCCGCGAGCGGCAGCGCGTTTTCGTGCGCCGCTCGCAGCTGCGGCAGCCACGCTTGCAAAGTAGCGAGCGGATACCCCATCACCGCGCGCTCCCACGCCAGACGCTGCGCCAGTGTCTCCGGCGCGACGTCGCTTTCCAGCGCCAGGAGCGGCAATTGGCGCGCGCTACCCCCGCGACGAATCTCGCGCAGCTCCGCCAGCAACGCGGCGCGACTCGACCCCAGCCCATCGAGAGCCCCCGCCTGAATCAGGTGCAAGATCTCCAGTTCCTGCAAAGGAACACGCGCCAGCACATCCCGCAAGTCCACGAAAGGACCGTCCTGGCGCGCCGCCAGCAGCGCCCCCAGCGAACGCCCCCGCAAATCGGAAATCAGCCGCAGGCCCAGCCAGATCACGGGGCGCCCGGCTTCCCAGGCGAGCGTCGGACGTCCGGCGCTCGCGTTCACGTGCGGCGGACGCACCGCAACGCCCCAGCGCACGGCCTCCGCCATGTAGACCGCCGGATGGTGATAGCCTCCCCAATCCTGCAGGCGAGCGCAGAAAAAAGCGGCCGGCCAGTGCGTCTTGAGGTAGGCCGAACGGTAGCTCACGTCGGCGTAGGCCGTGGCATGCCCCTGATTGAAACCATACCCGGCGAAGACCTCGACCTGCTGCCACAGGCGCCGCGCCTGCTCCGCGCTCAACCCCGGGCCGTCGGGCGGCGGACGCTGACAGCCGGCCTCGAAATCCCGCTGCATCTGAGCCATCGCCTCCGGGTTCATCTTGCTCATCCCCCGTCGGAGATGGTCCGCCTGCGCCCAGCTCAACCCGGCGATCTCCGTCGCTACCCGCAAGATTTGCTCCTGGAAGATCAACACACCCCGGGTCGGCTCCAATATCGGCTTGAGCGCCGGATGCAGGTACGTCACGCGCTCCTCGCCCCGATAGCGGCGCACGAACGCCTCCGCCATACCGCCTGTCGCCGGGCCGGGCTTGAAGAAGGCGTTGGCAATCGCCAGATCGGCGATGGTTTGGGCCCGCAACTTGCATAAAGTGCGCCGCGCGCCCTCGGAATCGCATTGGAAGACGCCGATCGTGTCACCCCGCGCCAGCAATGCCGCCGTCTCCGGATCATCGAGGGGGATTTCCGTGAGGCGAAAGGCAGGATCGCTATCGCGGCGTACCAGTTCGGCCGCATCGCTGAGCACCGTCAGAGCGCGCACGCCCAGCAAGTCCATCTTGGCGACGCCGAGGGCTTCGACATCGCCGTGATCGAATTGCGTCACCAGAAAGCCCTTGGGCGACCACTGCAGCGGCAGGTAATCGGTCAACGGGCCGGGGGTGATGACGATACCGCCCGCGTGAACGCTGAGATGGTCGGGGAAATCGGTGATGCTGTAAGCGGCGCGAGCCACCTCACGCAGGCGCGGCTCCTCGATGGCCGCGAGCACCTCTTCCGGCGTGCGCGCGTCAGGCCGCCAGCGGGGATGGAAGGAGCGCGGCAAGGCCGCCAGCAGTCGTTTGAGCGCGCCCTCGTCCAGTCCATAAGCCTTCGCGGCCTCGCGTGCCGCCGACCGCAGCTGCAGCGTGCTCAGCGCGCCCACCAACGCCACCTGGTCAGCGCCATACGTGATGCGGACGTAGTCGAGCACCTCATCGCGGCGGCGACTGCAGAAATCCAGGTCAATGTCGGGCGGATCGCGCCGCGCCGGGCTGAGGAAGCGCTCGAAGAGCAGCGCGTGAGCGAGGGGATCCACCGTGGTGATGCCCAGACAATACGCCACGAGCGAATTCGCCACGCTGCCCCGCGTGCTCACGGGAATCTCGCGCTCGCGAGCGTAGCGCACGATGTCGGCAACGACCAAAAAGAGAGGGGCGTAGCCCTGATGGCAGATGACTTCGAGCTCCCGCTCCAGGCGAGCGCGGCCCGCCGGAGGGGCCGAGGCGCCAAAACGCGCCGCGAAACCAGCGCGCGCCCCCTCGACCAGGGCCGCTTCGGGCGATAATCCCGCCGGAAGGGAACATGCGGGCCAGATCCGCGCGCCGGTAGGCAACGCCTCGACGCAGGCCGCGGCCAACGTCCCCGCGCGCGCCACCGCTTCTGGGAAGGCGGCGAAGCGCTGCGTCACCTCCGTCGGGGAGAGCCAGTGATCCTCCACCGCAGCGACGCCGCCGTCGGGCAGGGCCTCCGGCGGGACCGCTTCGAGCGGGCAGTTACAGCGAATCGCCGCCAAAAAGCGCAGCCGTGGCTTATCCTCCGGCGTGAGACTGTAGACAGGCTGCACGGCGACCGTCGCCACGCCCAACCGCGCCCCCAACCGGCTCACTTCCCGGGCGACGGCCTCGTCCGCCGCGCCGTGCAGCTCCAGGCTCAGGTAGAAGTCCTCCTCGAAGAGACCTGCCAACCGCGCGGCGATGCGATGCGCCAGCGGCTCGGCCTCCGCGCGGAGGCAGCGTTCGATCCAGCCGCGCCGCCCCCCCGAAAGGGCGATCAGGCCGGCCGTGGCCTCGCGCAAATCCGTCAACGGCACGCCGTGACGGAAGAAAGCCTCGCGGTCAGGGCTGCCCTGCGCCAGCGAGGAGATGCGGCACAGGGAACGGTAGCCCTCGGGGCCGGTGGCCAGCAGCACCAGCAGGCCGGGCGCCTCGCCGTCTGGAAGCGGCAACAAGTCGGCGGGCCAGGCAAGGGGCAGGGTCATACCGATGATGGGCTGCACGTCCACGGAGCGACAAGCCCGGGCAAAAGCGACCGCGCCGTAGAGCGCGAGCGTATCGGTGAGCGCCAGATGCGTCAGCCCCTCCGCGGCAGCGCGCGCGGCGAGCTCCTCAACCGAGGGGGTCGCGCCCAACAGCGTGTAGCGCGAATGGACGTGCAGGTGCGTGAACGTTGTCATACGCCAGGTTATACCGCCGCCCGACGAGCGGGCAAAGGTGCGGAGACAGTCCCCGCAAGGCAAAGAAAGCGGGCCTGAAGCGCCAGCTCCAGGCCCTTGCCGGAATCGCAACGGTCACGCGCCGCGCCTCATGGATTTGAGGGCGTTCAGCAGTCCATTGGTGGAAGCGTCGTGGGTCGTCACTTCCCCCTCGCGGGTCAGCTCCGGCAAAATGCGCTTCGCCAGCTGCTTGCCGAGCTCCACGCCCATCTGGTCGAAGGAGTTGACGTTCCAGATCACGCCCTGCGTGAAGATTTTGTGCTCGTAGAGCGCAATCAACGCGCCGAGGACCTCTGGGGTCAATTTGGGATAGAGGAACGAGTTGGTGGGGCGGTTGCCGGGGAAGGTCTTGGCGGCGACCAACAGCTCGAGCTGCGCGCCGGAATGGCCCTCGGCCAGCAGTTCAGCGCGCGCCTCCTCGGGCGTCTTGCCCCGCATCAGAGCCTCGGTCTGCGCCAGGTAGTTGGAGAGCAGAATCGGGTGATGCTCGCCCAGGGGATTGTGGCTCTGCGCCGCCGCCAGGAAGTCGCAGGGGACGAGTTTGGTGCCCTGATGGAGGAGCTGGTAGAAGGCGTGTTGGCCATTGGTGCCGGGTTGTCCCCAAATGACGGGGCCGGTGGAGACGGTCACCGGCTCGCCCTGCCGGGTAACGCTCTTGCCGTTGCTCTCCATATCGCCTTGCTGGAAGTAGGCCGGGAAGTACATCAGGTACTGGTCATAGGGCAGAATGGCGTGGGATTCGGCGCCGAAGAAGTTGTTGTACCAGATTCCCAACAGCCCCATGATGACGGGGAGGTTCTGCTCGAAGGGCGCGGTGCGGAAGTGCTGATCCACCCGGTGCGCACCGGCGAGCAACGCCTCGAAGTTGTCCATGCCCAGGTAGATGGCGATGGAGAGGCCAATCGCCGACCAGAGCGAATAGCGCCCGCCGACCCAATCCCAGAACTCGAACATGTTGGCGGGGTCAATGCCGAAAGCGCGCACCGCAGCGGTGTTGGTGGACATCGCCGCGAAGTGCCGGGCGATGTGCGCCTCGTCCTTCGCCGCAGCGAGGAACCACTGCCGGGCTGAGTGGGCGTTGGTCATCGTCTCCTGGGTGGTAAAGGTCTTGGACGCCACCAGGAACAGCGTCGTTTCGGGGGCGAGACGTCGCAGCGTCTCGACCAGGTCCGTGCTATCCACGTTGGAGACGAAATGGACGCGCAGGCCGGGTTGGGCGTAGGGCTTGAGCGCCTCGCACACCATCTTGGGGCCGAGATCGGAGCCGCCGATGCCGATGTTGACGACATCGGTGATGGGCTTGCCAGTGTAACCCCGCCACTCGCCCGAACGGACGGCCTCGCTGAAGCGGCGCATTTGGGCCAGGACGCGGTTGACGTCGGGCATCACGTCCTGGCCGTCCACGTAGATCGGCTCATTGGAGCGATTCCGCAGGGCGACGTGCAGGACGGCGCGGCCCTCGGTGAGGTTGATCTTCTCGCCGCGGAACATCGCCGCGATGTAGGCGGCGAGATCGGCCTGTCGCGCCAGCTCCAAGAGCAGCGGCAGGGTCTGCTCGGTGATGCGATTCTTCGAATAGTCGAACAGGATGTCGCCCAGGCGCAAGGAGAATTTCTCGAAGCGCTGCGGGTCAGCGGCGAAGAGATCGCGCATGTGCAGCCCGGCGATTTCCCGTTGATGTTGGATCAGCGCCTGCCAGGCAGGCAAGGTTTCAACGCCAGACATGGTGCCTCCTTATGTGTGGGTAATGGGCAATGGTAATGGGTCATGGGTGAGCTGTGTTCATCCGTGTTCTTGCGTGAGCGTTTCGTCCTCTGCCTCGTCCGGCTCGCGGGTGGCGGGTGCGGCTTCAGCCTCGGCCTCCCACTCCTGCATTTTGTCCTCTACCAACGCCTCGACCTGCCGCTCCCGGTAGGGCTGATAGTCCATGATGAGCCGCCGGTATTCGCCGTTCATGAGCGACGAGGAGATCATGAAATCCGCCGTAGCGCGATTGCAGGCGACGGGGATATTCCACACCACGGCGATGCGCAGCAACGCTTTCACATCGGTGTCGTGCGGTTGCGGCGACAGGGGGTCCCAAAAGAAGATCATGAAGTCAATGTCGCCTTCCGCAATCTTGGCGCCGACCTGCTGATCTCCTCCCAGAGGCCCGCTCTGAAACTTATGGACCGCGGTCCCCAAAACCTCTTCGAGCAACCTGCCCGTCGTGCCTGTGGCATACAGCTCGTGCTCTACCAGCAGCGCCCGGTTCCAGCGCGCCCATTCCAGGAGGTCTTGCTTCTTGTTGTCATGCGCTACCAGGGCAATCCGCTTCTTTTGAGGGATCACCCGCGTTGTGTAGTTCATCTGAGGCTCCTTTCCTCCATGCCCTGTGCGAGAAATCCCCGTCAGCGCTGGATGCGAGCCGAACCGCCTCTGGCGAAGGCCCGCACCTGCTCCAGCGTCGCCATGGTAGTATCGCCAGGAGAAGTGGTCAGCAATGCGCCATGCGCCCAGCCGAGGTCCACCGCCTCCTGCGGCTCCGCGCCGGTCAGCAAGCCGTAGAACAGTCCCGCCGCAAAGCCGTCCCCGCCGCCGACGCGATCCAGGACCTCCAGCTCGACCGTCGGCGCGGTGTACGTCTGCCCGTTCATCCAGGCGACCGCGCTCCAGGTGTGGCGGTTGGTCGAATGCACTTCCCGCAACGTCGTGGCGACCACTTTCACTTGCGGGTACCGGGTCACGACCTGGTCAATCATCCCCAAAAACACGCTCGGATCGAGGCTGGACTGCGCCACGACGTTCGGCCCGGCGATGCCGAGGCCCAGCTGCAAATCCTCCTCATTGCCGACCAACACGTCCACGTGTTTGACGATGCGCTGGATCACGGACTGCGCCTTCGCCGGTCCGCCCCAGAGATTCCACAGCTTGGCGCGGTAGTTCAGATCGAATGAGGTGACCGCGCCCGCGGCCCTGGCCGCCTGCATCGCCTCGATAATCACTTCACCCGTGGTCTCGGAGAGCGCGGCGAAGATGCCGCCGCTATGGAACCACCGCACGCCCTCCGCCATGAGCGCCGGCCAGTCAAAGTCGCCCGGTTTGAGTTGGGCCGCCGCCTCATTGGCGCGGTTGTAGAAGACGACAGGCGCGCGTACTCCGTACCCCCGGTCGCTGTACACCGTCGCCATGTTCGGGCCGTTTACGCCGTTGTGCGCGAAATGTTTGTAGAACGGACGCACGCCCATCGCGCGCACCCGCTCGGCGATGAGATCGCCAATCGGGTAATCCACCATCGCCGTGACGATGCCGGTGCGCAGTTGGAAACAATCCGCCAGATTAGCGGCGACGTTGTACTCGCCGCCGCTGACGTGCACCGTCCAGTGGGTGGACTTGCGAAAGGGGATCTCTCCCGGATCCACTCGATGCACCAGAGCACCGAGGGAAAGCAAATCCAACGTCCCCGCTTGTGGAATATTGAAGTCAATGTTCATGAGGGCTCCTTAATAGAGATCAGCGAGTCAGCAGTCAGCGAATCAGCGAATCACTTACGTTTCTACGTGCTCACGTGTCCACGTTCATCGGTAAGCCACCTGACAATTCATGCTACCATGATAACATTATAGCATCCTGGCGTCAACTCGCGCCGGAGGACAGAAGGTGGCATGTTCCGACGGCACACCACTGATGACGTGAGTTGTGAGCCGTGAGGGGTGAGTAGAGGCTGTAACGGTTCACCGGTTTGACACGAGCCCACCGCGCTGAAGCGCGGTGTTTGAGGACGTAGCAGCCCCGGGCCAGGAATTTCTCATCTTATTCGTGAAATTCGTGTTCAAATTCGTGTTCAAATTCGTGTTCAAATTCGTGTTCAAATTCGTGTTCAAATTCGGGTTCAAATTCGGGTTCATTCGGGGCCATTTTCAAAGGAATGATGCGATGCTAGCAGACGACCGTCTTTTCGATCCCGACCCGACGCAGAAGGCCCTGGCCATGGAATTGTATGCCCGGATCCGCGACTTGCCCATTGTCTCTCCCCACGGCCATGTGGAGCCGGCACTCTTCAGCGATCCGGAGCGACGCTTTGGCAACCCGGTCGAATTGCTCATCCAGCCCGATCACTACGTGCTGCGGATGTTGTACTCGCAAGGCATCCCGTATGAGCGCCTGCTGTCCCGAGCCCATCCCCGCCAGACCTGGCAGCTGTTTGCCGAGAACTTCCATCTGTTCCGCGGCACCCCTTCTGGGATCTGGCTCACCCACGAGCTGGAAGCGCTCTTTGGGGTGACCGAGAAGCTCACCGGCGCATCGGCCTCCCGCATTTACGAGCAGATCGAGGCCGCGCTGCTCACGCCGGAATACGCCCCGCGCCGCCTGTTCCAGAGGCTCCATATCGAGGTGCTCGCGACTACCGATCCGGCCACCGACCCCCTGTTGCACCATCAAGCGCTCCGCGCCTCAGGCTGGGAGGGCCGCATCATCCCCACCTTCCGCCCCGACGCCGTGCTCACGCTGGACGCCCCCGGCTGGAGGCAAAACCTCGACGCCCTCAGCGAGATCAGTGGCGTTTCGATCGTGGATTTCAAATCGTTCGTGCGTGCGCTGGAGCAACGCCGCGCGTGCTTCAAGTCCCTCGGCGCCACCGCCTCGGACTTCGGCCCCCCTCAGCCGACGACCGCCTGGCTCTCCGAGCGGGAAGTGGGGGGCATCTTTCAACGGGTGCTTAAGGGCCAGACGACGAGGGAGGACGCGGCGCGTTTTTGGGCGCACATGCTGTGTGAAATGGCCCGCATGAGCGTGGAGGACGGCCTGGTGATGCAGCTCCATCCCGCCGTGTACCGCAATCACAACCCGGAGGTGACCGCCAGCTTCGGGACGGACATGGGCTTCGACATCCCCGTGGCGACCGAATACACGCGGAACCTGCGTCCCCTGCTGGAGCGCTTCGGCAATCAGCCCGAGTTCACCCTGCTGCTGTTCACGCTGGACGAATCCACCTACACGCGCGAGCTGGCGCCGCTGGCGGGCGCCTATCCCTGCATCAAGCTCGGGCCGCCATGGTGGTTCAACGACTCGCTCAACGGGATGCGCCGCTTCTTCGACCAGGTAATGGAGACGGCGGGCCTCTACAACACCGCCGGTTTCAACGACGACACGCGCGCTTTCCTGTCCATTCCGGCGCGACACGACGTCTGGCGACGAGCCTCTGCCAATTGGCTGGCGGGATTGCAAGTGCGGGGCATCATTGACCGTGAGGAGGCGGAAAGCATGGCGGCGGATCTGGCCGTGGGACTGGCGAAAAAAGCCTATCATCTGTAAAATTGGTGTCATTGTCCAGCCGAAACGTGGACACGTGTGAAGGTACGAACGTGGGCACGTGGGCATGTATTTATTTTCGAAAGAGACGCCAGGTGCTGGCGCACATCATCCAAGGATGAAAATATGAGTCGTGAGCAGCGACGGCGACGGCTCACCGGTTCGACACGAGCCCACCGCGCTGAAGCGCGGTGTTTGAGGACGTAGCAGCCCCGGGGGCCAGGAATTTCTAATCTGATTCGTGAAATTCGGGTTCATTCGGGGCCATTTTCGCAGGAGACGCCAGGTGCTGGCGCACACTATCCAAAAATGAAAATGTGTGGTAACTGTTCAGCCTGGCGCCAGGTGGCTAGCCGGCGATGGATGAACCTTTGTAATCTGGAGCTTTTGCCCCACCCCCTGCCCCCTCCCCGACGGCGCATACGCCGTCGGGGAGGGGAAGAAAAAAAAGAGGGGCTTTGCAGGCGGGCTACGCCCGCCTGCAAAGCCCCACAAAAAAAAAGTTTCCCCTTCCCCCCGCGCAGCGCGGGGGAAGGGGAAGAGGATAGGAGGCAAGAATTGATTCTTAATCTTCAGCAACCGTCAGGAAATCTTACGTTCTTTTAGTCAGTGGCTGAACAGTTACCCTGTGAGCCATAACCCGTGAACAGCGACGGCGACGGCTCACCGGTTCGACACGAGCCCACCGCGCTGAAGCGCGGTGTTTGAGGACGTAGCAGCCCCGGGGGCCAGGAATTTCTGATCTGATTCGTGAAATTCGTGTTCATTCGGGGCCATTTTCGAAGAAGGAGCCGCTATGACCTTTGATCTCCAAAAAGCCTATGATTTTACCGGCAAGACGTTCGCGGTGACCGGCGGCGCGGGCGTGTTGGGCAGCGAGGTTGTCGTGGCCCTCGCGGGACAGGGCGCCAACGTCATGATCCTCGACCTCAGATTGAGCGGCGTCGCCGCCATCAAAGAGCGACTGGGCGCACGCGCGGAGCAGGTGGCGGCCTGGGAGACCAACGTGTTGGACCGCGAGAGCCTGGAGACGGCCAGGGAAGCCATCCGCCGACGCTTTGGCCCGCTCTATGGCCTGGTCAACGCGGCGGGAGGCAACAGCCCGCAGGCCACCGTCAGCCCGGAGCGGAGCTTCTTCGACATCCCCGCAGAAGGGCTGCGCTTCGTGCTCGACCTGAACATCCTCGGCACCTTTCTGCCCTGCCAGGTTCTCGGCCAGGAGCTCGCGGCAGCGGGCGAGGGCGTCATCCTCAACTATTCTTCGATGAATGCGTACCGTCCGCTCACCAACATCGCGGCTTATTCGGCGGCCAAGGCGGCGATCAGCAACTTCACCGCCTGGTTGGCCGTGTACATGGCGCAGAACTACTCCGGAAAAATCCGCGTCAACGCCATCGCCCCCGGCTTCTTCCTGGGCGAGCAGAACCGCTTTCTGCTGCTTGACCGGGACACCGGCCAATGGACGCCGCGCGGTCAGCGCATCCTCGACCACACGCCGATGGGACGCCTGGGCCGCCCCGAAGACCTGCTCGGCTGCGTGCTGTGGCTGCTGTCGCCCGCCGCCGCCTTCGTCACCGGCATTACCGTACCGGTGGACGGCGGCTTCTCGGCGTATGCTGGGGTATAATTCCCTGGAGGTGACCCGATGATCTACGCACAAGCCACGGCGACAACGGGCACCCTCGACGAGGAGCGCGTGCGCCAGACCCTGACGGCGGGCCTGGAAGGGCGGTTCAAGGGGCAGAAAGTGCTTGTGTTGATTCCGGATCACACGCGGTCGCTGCCTTTGCCGCTGCTGTTTCGGCTGACGGTCGAGATTCTGCACGACGCGCGCCAGCTCGATTTCATGGTAGCGCTGGGCACCCATCCGCCCCTGTCGGAGGAGCAGCTGCAGCGCCTGGTCGGCATCACCGCCGGGGAACGCAGCACGACGTACCGGCGCATCGGCCTGTTCAATCACGCCTGGGATAATCCCGCAGCGCTGACCACGCTGGGCGTGATGGCGCAGGACGAAATCCAGCAGCTGGCGGGCGCGAACTGGCATCCCTCCTTGCCGGATGAGGTGGAAATCCGCATCAACAAGGCGGCGCTCGACTACGATCACCTGCTCATCCTCGGGCCGACTTTCCCCCACGAGGTGGTAGGCTTCTCCGGCGGCGCGAAATATCTCTTCCCCGGCATCTCCGGCCCCGAGATGATCAATGCCACGCACTGGCTGGGCGCGCTGGCGCAAGTGGTGGGGACCATCGGCATCAAGGAGACGCCGGTGCGGGCGATGATTCACGCAGCGGTGCGCCGCCTGCCGACGCCGGTGACGCTCGCGGCGCTGGTCGTCGCCGGGCACGACCTGGTCAGCGTCTTCGTGGGCGACCTGTTCGAGGCGTGGAGCCTGGCCGCCGACCTTTCCGCCCGGCACAACGTCATCTGGTGCGCCACGCCCTATCAGCGGGTGCTTTCCTGCGCGCCGACGATGTATGAGGAGCTGTGGACGGCGGCCAAAGCGATGTACAAGCTGGAGCCAGCGGTGGCCAGCGGCGGAGAGGTCATCATCTACGCGCCGCATCTGGAGGTGGTCAGCTACGTCCACGGGCGCTACATCTACGAGATCGGCTATCACATCCTGCCCTATTTTCTGCAGGATTGGGATCGCTTCAAGCACATCCCGCTGGGAGTACTCGCCCACAGCACGCACGTCCGCGGCTCCGGCGTGATGGAGAACGGCGTCGAAAAGCCCAACGTCAAAGTCACCCTGGCGAGCAAGATCTCCGCCGGGGAATGCGCTCGTCTGAACCTGGGCTATCTCGATCCGGCAAGCATTGACGTCACCGCCTGGCAGAACCGTGAGGACGAGGGGATACTGTATGTGCCCCGGGCGGGCGAGGTGCTCTATCGCCTGATGAAGTTTTAAAAAATAATCCGGTAATCAACGGGATTTTCTCCAGTCGCCAGGAAATCTTATGTTCTTTAGTCAATGGCTGAACAGTTACCGGGTGAGTCGTGAGCAGCGACGACGACAACTCACGGGAGGAAATTTATGGAAGGAACACCCTACGCTTTGGGAATTCTCGGTTTGGGGGTGATGGGACGGAGCCTGGCGCAGAACTTTGCGCGACACGGCTATCCCCCCATCGGCTATGATCCGGCCCCCAAATTGCCCGCTGATTTCCCGGTAGCCATCGCCGCCTCCCAGGAGGCGCTAGTGGACGCGCTCACGCCGCCGCGCACGCTCTTCCTCATGGTGCCCGCCGGCGCGCCAGTGGACGACGCCATCGCTGCGCTGAAGCCCCTTCTGCAGCGCGGCGATCTGATCATTGACGGCGGCAATTCTCACTTTGCGGATACCGAACGCCGCGCGCGGGAGCTTGCCGCGGCGGGCATTCACTTCATCGGGACGGGAGTCTCCGGCGGCGAGAGCGGCGCTCTCTGGGGCCCGAGCTTAATGCCCGGCGGCTCCGTCGAGGCCTGGCCGCGCGTCAGGGAAATGTTCGAGGCGATCGCCGCGCGGGCCGACGATGGCGCCCCCTGCGTCGCATGGATGGGAGCCGGCGGGGCGGGCCACTACGTCAAGATGGTACACAACGCCATCGAATACGGCGACATGCAGCTGATCGCCGAGGTCTACGACCTGCTGCATCGCGGCGCCGGGATCCCCAACGCAGAGCTGGCCGCCATCTTCGCCGCCTGGAACACGCGCGAGCTGCGCTCCTATCTCATCGAAATCACCGCCCGCATCCTGGAGCGGGTGGATGAAGAGACCGGCAAAGCGCTGGTCGAGGTGATCCTGGACGAGGCGGCGCAGAAAGGCACCGGCAAGTGGGCCAGCCAGACAGCGTTCGACATCGGCGCCCCCATCCCCACGCTCAACGCGGCGGTGGAAAGCCGGCTGATCTCGGCGCTCAAGGCCGAGCGCGTGAACGCCGCGAACGTGCTGGGGCGCGCGGGACGGTTTGCCGGCGACGCCGATCGGCTGATCGCCATCGCGGAGCAGGCCCTCTACGCCAGCAAGATCACCTCCTACGCGCAGGGATTGAGTCTGTTGCGGATGGCGTCGCAGGAATACGGCTGGGGACTGGAAATCGCACGGATCGTGCCGGTGTGGCGCGCGGGCTGCATCATCCGCGCCGCGCTACTGAGCGACATCACGCACGCCTACCGCCGCGCCCCCGATCTGCCCAATCTGCTGCTCGACGCGACCTTCACGCAGGCGACGCTGAGCCGCGAATCCGCCTGGCGCGAGACCCTCCAGACGGCGGTGGGATTGGGCATCCCGATGCTGGCCGTCAGCGCGTCGCTGGCCTACTTCGACGCCTACCGCTCGGAGGTCCTGCCTGCCAACCTCACGCAGGCGCAGCGGGACTACTTTGGGGCGCACACCTACCGGCGTGTGGATCGTGAGGGCGTTTTCCACACGGCATGGGAATGAGTGGCGCCAATGATGCTGCAATCTATTATTGCATATTCTATGGTCAAGTGAGGCAATCATGCAAGAAGACAAGCTCCTTCAAGACTTGTGTATCAACACTCTCCGCTTTCTTTCGGCGGATGCCGTGCAGCAGGCCAATTCCGGCCATCCGGGCCTGCCGATGGGCGCAGCGCCGCTGGCCTACGCCATCTGGGCGCACCATTTGCGCCACAATCCGGCCCATCCCGCCTGGCCCAACCGCGACCGCTTCATCCTCTCCGGCGGGCACGGCTCGATGCTCCTGTACTCCCTGCTCCACCTCACCGGCTACGCGCTGCCATTGGAGGAACTCCAGCGCTTCCGGCAATGGGGCAGCCTGACCCCCGGCCATCCAGAGTACGGGCTGACCCCCGGCGTCGAGACGACGACCGGGCCGCTGGGACAGGGCTTTGCCAACGGCGTCGGCATGGCCATCGCCGAGGCTCACCTGGCGCAGCGGTTCAATCGGCCCGGCCACACCGTGATTGATCACACCATCTACGCCATCGTCACCGACGGCGACCTGATGGAAGGGGTGACGGCGGAAGCCGCCTCGCTCGCCGGACACCTGCGGCTGGGCAAACTCATCTATCTCTACGACGATAACCGCATCTCCATCGAAGGCTCGACCGACCTCGCCTTTACGGAGGATCGCGGCAAGCGCTTCGAGGCTTACGGCTGGCACGTGCAGCGGGTGGAGGATGGGCTGGATGTGGCGGCGATTGACCGCGCGATCGAGGCCGCTAAGCAAGATCCGCGCCCCGCGCTGATCATGGTCCGCACTGTCATCGGCTACGGGCTGCCCACGCGCGCCGGCACCGCCAAGGCGCACGGCGAACCGCCCGGGCAGGCCGAACTCGACGGCGCGAAAGACGCCCTGGGCTGGCCCAGGGAGCCGCGCTTCTACATTCCCGACGCAGCGCTGACCTTCTTCCGACAGGCGCAGGTCCGCGGCGCGCAGCTGGAGCTGGAATGGCAGCAGGAGATGGCCGCCTACGCGGCGGATTATCCCGACCTTGCGGCGGAGCTGCAGCGGCGCCTGGCGGGGGAATTGCCCGCCGGATGGGAAGCCGTACTACCGGTGTTCCCTGCCGACCCCAAAGGCATGGCGACGCGGGCCTCCTCCGGCAAGGTGCTCAACGCCCTGGCAGAGGTCCTGCCGGAAGTGCTAGGCGGTTCGGCGGACCTGGCTCCCTCGACGAACACCTGGATGAACGCCTACCCGGCCTTCTCCGCCGGGGAGCGCGCCGGACGCAATCTGCACTTCGGCGTGCGGGAGCACGGGATGGGCGCCGTGGTCAACGGGATGGCCTATCACGGCGGCGTGATTCCCTTCGGCGCCACCTTCATGGTCTTCTCCGATTACATGCGTCCGCCGCTGCGCATCGCGGCGCTCTCTCATCTCGGCTCGATCTGGGTCTTCACGCACGACAGCATCGGCGTCGGCGAGGACGGTCCCACCCATCAACCGGTCGAACACCTCGCCGCCCTGCGCGCCATCCCCAACCTCATCACGCTGCGCCCGGCGGACGCCAACGAGGTGCGCGAGGCGTGGCGCATCGCCATCGAGAATCGCCGGCGCCCCACGGCCCTGGTGTTGACGCGCCAGAATCTCCCCACGCTGGATCGGACGGCCTACGCCCCGGCGGAAGGCGTCCGGCGCGGCGCGTATGTGCTGGCGGACCTGGGGCAGGGACGCCCGCAGCTGCTCCTCATGGCGAGCGGCTCGGAGGTCAGCCTGATCGTGGAGGCCGGCAAGCGTCTGGCGGAACGGGGTCTCGCCGTCCGCCTGGTCTCTTTCCCCAGCTGGGAGCTGTTCGCCGAACAGGAGGCCGCCTATCAAGCGGCCGTCCTCCCGCCGGATTTGCGCCGACGGGTGGCGGTGGAAGCGGGAGTGACGCAGGGCTGGCAGCGCTGGGTAGGGCTGGAGGGGCGCATCGTGGGGCTGGATCGCTTCGGCGCCTCCGCCCCCGCCGCAGTGATCTTCGAGCAGCTGGGCTTCTCAGCCGCGCACGTCGAAGCGGTGGCGTTGGAACTGCTTAAGCAGCAATGAGGCCATCCCATGAACACTACGCTACAACTTCTGGAAGTTGGACAATCGGTCTGGTATGACAACATCCAGCGCGGCCTGCTGCGCAATGGCGAACTGGCGGGGATGATCGCGCGCGGGGAAATCCGCGGCGTCACCTCCAACCCCACCATCTTCATGAACGCGATCACCAAATCGCACGACTACGACGCCGACCTGCTGCCGCTGCTGGAGGCGGGGCTGAGCGCCGAGGAGATCTTCTTCCGCCTGGCCATCGAAGACATTCAGCAGGCTGCCGACCTGTTCATGCCGCTGTATCAGCAAAGCGACGGCGGCGATGGCTACGTGAGCCTGGAGGTGAGCCCGGCCCTGGCGTACGACGCCGCCGGCACCCTCGCGCAGGCCCAAGAACTCTGGCAGCGCGTGGCCCGTCCCAACCTGATGATCAAGATTCCGGCGACGAAGGCGGGGCTGCCCGCGATCACCGAGGCGCTCGCGGCGGGGGTTAACGTCAACGTGACGCTGATCTTCGCGCTCGAACGCTACCACGAGGTGCTGGACGCCTATCTGACGGGGCTGGAACGGCGGGCAGCGGCGGGCCTCCCGCTCCACCCGCTGGCGTCGGTGGCCTCGTTTTTTGTCTCGCGGGTGGATACGAACGTGGACGCCCGCCTGCAACGCCTCCTTCAGGCCGGGGGACCGGCCGCGGAGCAAGCGCGGACGTTGCCCGGCAAGGCCGCCATCGCCAACGCCAAGCTAGCCTATGCCGCCTTCAAGGAGGTCTGCAGCGCGGAACGGTTCCGGGCGCTGGCGGCGCACGGAGCGCGGCTGCAACGTCCCCTGTGGGCCTCGACGAGCACCAAAAATCCCGCCTACCGCGATGTGATGTACGTGGAAGAGCTCATCGGCCCGCACACCGTCAACACCATGCCGCCGCAGACGCTGGCCGCCTTCCTCGATCACGGGCGGGTGCGCCTGAGCCTGGAGGAAGACCTGGAGGGCGCACGGCAGACGCTGGCAGACCTG
>Ga0208825_1000784_pt1 | contig 27735 bp, 19 predicted proteins | sample AD_UKC113_MetaG_FD_184450 | JGI IMG/M metagenome (GOLD analysis project Ga0208825, IMG submission 184450) | Active sludge microbial communities of municipal wastewater-treating anaerobic digesters from Hong Kong - AD_UKC113_MetaG (SPAdes)... | ecosystem: Engineered > Bioreactor > Anaerobic >...
CTTCGAACTTTCAGCTTTCGACTGTTATAAAAAACGAAGAGAAAAACGTATTAATATTATTTTAGAAAAAGAAATTTTAGATTTGAGGAAAAGATGGAAATAAAAAATTGTTCTATAATCTCTACCAGATTTGTAAAAGATTACTTTTCAGTCTATGAGGGTTTCTATGAAAAGCAGACAAATGCTAATATATTTGAATATGACCTTGAAAAGTTCAGACTGGCCTCATTAAATGATGTCATTCAAAATATCCTTATCCCCTCTGATATCGCTAATCCTATTGAAATAATAGATTGTTTTTTGGGCTTAAATAAGAAATTGTATCTTGTTTTACCAGCCCATTACGAACAAATCTCAATAAAAAACTCGATTTATTTAGAGTATGATGTCGAAGATTTGCATCAATTTCTCGATAAAAAAGCTTCCTCTAAAATGTTTTTCATAACTGGTAAACCTCAAAGTGGGAAGAGTTATTTTGTAAATATTTTAAATATTTATCTTGTTTCAAAGGGCTTTCAATCCTACTATTTTTCTGCTATCTACCGGCTTGCTTCTGATATAGATATAATAAATAATATAAATCAAGATTTTCTAGGTAAAGATTCAACTGGTATTGTTACAAAAATTCAGTATGGATATTTTCAGGAAAAATATCAAAAGGAGTATGCCGGTAATATACTGGCTGTGGCTGCGAAAAATCCTGTTGTTTTGATCTTTGATAACTTTGATCTTCTTTCAAAGAATGTTCAAAATCTTATTCTTTCAATTTATCGTATTATAATGCTTAACCCTGGAAATAACGAGGTTATATTTTGTTTTACAACCTTGAATGGCACATATACTGTTCTTGTTGATGAAGAACTTTCAAAAAATTGCTTTAGAAGAAAAATGCCGGCTGTTACTTTTTATGAACTAAGAAATCTTGCCAAAAAAGTAGATGTTATATCTAACTTAAAAGATGAAACTTTAAATGATGAGCTTTTAAAACATCTTTATTCAATAACTTCTGCAAATTTATCTCATATTCAGTTTGTTCTTTCAAAGGTTCATACAAAACAAATTGCCTGGAATTCAACATTTCTATCAAAATCTATTGAGTCAATTTATTCTGAAACCTTAGCTTACCTTGATCAACTGGATCTTGAGATACTCGCAATCTTTAAAAAAATTAAGATTCCTTTAAGTTTGCAGGCACTTCAATATATTCATAGACATTCTACTAAAAATGAAACAACATTTGATAATATTTACAATAGTATAAATAAACTTGAGGATCTAAATTTTATAGCTCTTGTGCTTCATGATAAACAACTATACTATTATTTTGCTTACAGGGAAATGATGGACTATGTTCCGGAGCCTATTGCTGAGGATAAAGTCTTTGAATATCTTGGAGACTATTATAACTCTAGAAATGAAAGAATAGAAAATATACTGTTCTGTTATATCCAGAGTAAAAATATGGTTAAATCTTATGATGCCTTGATGAAATTTATCGAGATATACAAGAAATACTATGATTATGAACCTGTTATTTACTATATAGACAAGGTTTTACAGACTTTTAGACTTTCAAATGATCAGAGATTTGATCTTTTATATGAGAAAGCTGAAATACTTGCAAACATGTCCATGTGGTTTGAATCTCTCACCATGTTATATGAACTTTTACCATACTCCAGAAATATAGATGACATATACTATTATATCTGTCAAAACTACTATTATCTTGGAGATTATGACTCTTTTGAGGAATTCATTCAAGCTTATCAAAATCAGATAAATTCTAACAGTAGACTTAAACTTAAGATAAATTTTATTCACTCTCCTATACTTTGTATTAAAGGAGATAAGGATAAGGCAAAAAACCTTTTGAAAGAGCTTGGAAAAACAATAAAGGATGAAAAATTTGAGAAAAAAAACGAGTTACTTAAAGAGTACTACATCTGCTGTGCAAATTGTTATTTTATATTAAATGAAGTTACACTTGCTAAAGAATACCTATATAAGGCTCATGTAGATCAGGACGATATATTTAGTGTACATCAGCTTTTAGACATATATCTTCTCCAATCAAAGTTTGCTATTTATGAAAATCTATACAATATAAGCCTATCCTGGGCAAACAAAGGTCTTGTACTTTGTGATCAATTTTATAACCTTCGATATATTTCAGACTTCGACTTCATAATAGGTTTGAACCTTTATCATCTTAAAAATTATTCAGGAAGTCTTGTATATTTAAAAAAAGCCTCAAAAATTAAGGAAGAACTGAACCATAAGTTTGATCTTGCTCTTATAAGATACTATGAAGCTCTTATACTTTACAACATTAGCAACTTTTCACAGGCAATATCAAAAGTGTTTAAAGCAGCCTATATTTTCAAAACACTTGATGCAAAAGTATTTTATAAGCTATCGCAACTATTACTTGTGAAATGTGAGTTTGAGATGCGCAATTATGAAAGAGCCTTTTATATATTAAGGCAAATTGCTAAAGAATTTGAACTTACAGCTATAGAAAAAGAAGAACTCATTTATTATGTTACAAAGATTCAGCAAACTATAAATAGTATGAATGAAACGATAGATTTAATAAGACAAACAGGAGATTTTACAAAGATTCCCTCATATTTTCATTCACTTAGAAATGTTAGAACAATAAATGAAGATCTTTCTTTAAAACTATTATACTCACTTCAACATCTTGTTGATCAAAATCCCCATTTTGAAAAGGTTTATAAAGAGATAATTATTTACCTTACCAATTTTATGAACGCCGATATCTCTTTTCTGGTTACACTAAATCAGGAAAAAGGATTTCAGATAATTAAAAAATACTCTCCTGTTGGGATGTCTTCTTACTCGTTTAAAGGAACTATCGCAGAGATTCTAAAACTGAAGATAATATACGAAGAAAAAGTTACAACCATGACCTATGACTCAGAAACTATACTCTGTATCCCTCTTTATAGGCTATCCAGGCTTCCACCTGCCAGATCTAAAAAGCTTTCGGTAAGAATAAGGAAAAACTATCTTGGCTTTATCTTCCTCTTTTTCTCAAATGAACCTCAAAGTGAATCAATACTCTCTATAAGCAACTCATATGGTATTATAAATTCAACAGTTACCAACTCCCTTGAATACAAATATCTTTCAAGGGAAGATGATTACTCATATAGATTTAAGGTTTTCAGGGAAATCGTCTCAAGGGAGATTTACAATTGTAAGATAGATTTTCATCCTTATTCTTTTGGATATCTAAATATTATTATTCCAGTCGATGTTAACATAAGTGGTGTTCATCCTGAAAATATTTTGGACAAATTTACATCTTACCTTGCAAAATATTTTAGAAGCGAGGATCTTGTTACAAGATTGTCAGAAAAGGAATTTTTAATATTTCTTCCATTTGCAGAGAAGTTTGGTGAGAATTCACTTAAAAACAAATTTGTTGATACTTTAAAAAGTATAAATAGTGAAATCAACCTTACAAAAGAAAAAAATATAAGAATATCTTGCCTGTATGCATTAAAATTTTATGAACCATCTGAACAGGGAACAGATTTTTCTGAAAGTAAGATAGAAAGAATAATAGAGCATCTTAAAGGAAACGCCAGGGAGCTCATTCCTTAAAGTATCTTTTGCTTTAAAAATTTTTTTTACCTCTGGTTGATAGAATAAGGTATTTTAGATAATGCATACTTTTTATGATTATTAAAATAGATTTGTAAGAATGAAACCTTTAGTACAGGATATATATTCACTCATTCGACAAAAGCCTGTTACTCTCATAACCTGTTTCTATGGCTAACTATACAAAGAAAAGAGGCAAGAAGAGATAAAATAATTCTTGTGAATGCTAAATAAAAGCATGGGAATAGGTAGTTTGTTTGTGTAAATGTTTGTTAGAAATTGAATATCAATGAAAGTTATGCTAAAATTCAGCCCAACCGGGAGCTCTGAAAAATGGTATTACATCTCTTATGTTTGTCATACCGGTGATAAACTGAATGGCTCTTTCAAAACCAAGACCAAAACCAGAATGAGGAACAGATCCATATTTTCTAAGATCAATATACCACCAGTAATCTTCTTCATTCAGGTTTTTTTCCTTTATATTGGTAAGCAGATTTTCAAGGTTATCCTCTCTCTGGGAGCCTCCTATTATCTCACCGATTTTAGGAACAAGTAAATCCATCGCTCTAACTGTCTTTCCATCTTCATTTCGCTTCATATAAAATGCCTTAATCTCTTTTGGATAATCTGTTACAAAGATTGGTTTTTTAAAGTACTCTTCGGTAAGGTATCGTTCATGTTCGGATTGCATATCAATGCCCCAGAATACTGGATACTGAAATTTTTTGCCGCTTTTATTAAGTATCTCTATGGCTTCTGTATATGTTATCCTCTCAAAAGGGGAGTTAAGGACATTATCAAGTCTTGATAAAAGACCTTTCTCTATCCATTTATCGAAAAATTCAAACTCATCTGGATGTTTATTCATAGTGAATGTGAGTGTCTGTTTAATAAATTTTTCAGCAAGATCCATGTTGTCTTCAAGTTCAAAGAAAGCCATCTCAGGTTCTATCATCCAGAACTCGGAAAGGTGCCTTGTTGTATTCGAGTTTTCGGCTCTAAAAGTAGGGCCAAATGTATAAACTCTGGAAAGTGATTGCGCAAAATTTTCAACTTCAAGCTGGCCGGATACTGTTAGAAAAGCCTTTTTATTAAAAAAATCCTCAGAATAATCAAGTTTGCCACTTCTTGCTATCTCCTCAAGATTTAAAGTTGTAACCTGAAACATCTGCCCGGCTCCTTCACAGTCTGAAGTCGTTATAATTGGTGTGTGTATGTAAAAAAAACCTTCATTGAAGAAAAAGTTATGTATCGCATAAGCAAAAGTACTTCTAACTCTAAAAACAGAGCCAAATGTATTTGTTCTTGGTCTCAGATGAGCTATTGTCCTCAAAAACTCAAATGAATGATTTTTCTTTTGAAGTGGATACTTTTCAGCATCATTTATACAGTATATCTGTAATTTTTTTGGTTTTATTTCAAACTTCTGTAAGGGTGCAGGAGATTCTACAAGATCTCCACTAACCTTGATACTACTTCCAGTTGTTAGTTTTGAGACTTCTTCATTTGATATAGCATCATTATCAAAGACTATTTGAATATTTTTAACTGTGCTTCCATCATTTAACTCGACAAAGTAAATATTCTTAAGTTCTCTTATTGTTCTTACCCAGCCTGCAACTGTGATATCCTGTTGTGGCTTTTCTGATGATAGTAGTTCTTTTACAGACTTCATTTTTCCTCCATCGAAAAATTGCAAAAAGCTGAAACTTTAGTTGCTTTTACTTTCAAACCAATTTTCAAATGTTGTTTGTAGTTCTAAAATTGCACCTTTTAAAGCTAATTCTGGATCAATATCGTTTTTAAATGCAAAAAAAGTTATCAATAACAAAAGGTCTCTGCATATTTTTTGTGCAACTTGAGATTTGTTCTGAGTTTCTTTAACATCAAATTCAGTATTCTTACTGAAATCTGACATATTAAATCTTGAAAAAGAAAAATCTTTGAGATAATCTTTAAGATCATCTCCAAGGTATCTGACATCATTTTCAAGATTTAACAGGCTCTCATCTATAAACTTATTTATATATGGTTTAAAATCTTCATAATTTAAGAGTTTTCTAAACATCTTCAAAAGATATAGATCAGCTGGAAGAGTTTTAGGGATTCCATCAATATAATTTTTTCTATCTTTTTTTTCAATAAGTTTTTGCCTGTTCCATATCTTAAGAACCTGCTCACTATTGCTTGCTTTTTCCTCTCCAAATACATGAGGATGCCTGAAAATAAGCTTTTGGATTATTCCATCAAAGACATCGGAAATATCAAAGAGTGAATTTTCTTTTGCAATTTGACTTATCATAAATACCTGAGATAAGATATCACCAAGTTCTTCACAAAGACCATTTATATCTTTCTTTTCTATGGCTTCTATGGCCTCACATGTTTCTTCAAGGATATATTCTGCACAATTTTCTATCTTTTGTTGTTTATCCCAGGGGCAACCATTTTCCGAACGCAAGGTAGAGATAATAGACTCAAGTTTTTTAGGTAGTTCATCTATAGAAATCTTCTGCTCACCATCTAACATAAAAGATCCTTGTCAGGTATAATGCTTATCAATGAAATTTGCGCTTATCATTTTTTGTAATTTTATAAGCTTTAAAAAAGGAATAAATGCAAATTTATACTATATGCAAAAGTCGAGAGTCCGGGAAAAGTATTTTTATACTACAATCGAAAGTATGACAGTCCAAAGTCTAAAGTTCGAGAGAAAATATTTCAACAAATTTATAGCCATTCATAAGGTAAAATAAAATTTAATAAATGTCTTCTCTACTTTTTAAATTTGAAACTATGAATAACAATAATAATCTTTCAATCTTCGCTAAAAAGTTAAAAGAAATTTCAACAATTTTATGCTGTACAATACTATAGTAATAGATATCTACAGCTTCAAGCAAAGAGTCGATCTTATTAAAATTGGACTTTTGGGGCTTCTTTAGCTTCTTCAACAGACTTAAAGTATTCTTTAGGAGAATAACCAAAGAGACCAGAGACTATAACAGCGGGGAAAGATTTGATATAGGTGTTGTATTCTCTAACTTTCTCATTGTATCTTTGTCTTTCTACAGCTATTCTATTTTCAGTTCCAGATAATTCAGCCATGAGTGTCACGAAATTTTCGTTTGCTTTTAACTCGGGATACTTTTCTACCACTACTAAAAGCCTCGATAGAGCGCTGGTGAGTTGATTGTTGGCTTCAATCTTTTCATTGATTGTTTGAGCAGATCCAACAGAAGCTCTTGCCTTAGTAACTTCAATAAGTGTTTCCTGTTCAAATTTCATATATCCCTTTGCTGTTTCAACAAGATTTGGTATCAAATCGTATCTTCTTTGTAGTTGATTTTCAACTTGAGCCCAGGACTCATCAACTTGATTTGAAAGTTTTACCATCTTGTTATATATCGAGATACAAACAATAACAAGAATAACTATGATCACAACAACTATGACCCAACCTTTGATCTTCATGATTCCTCCATAAAATTATCAAATATTCATTTCATTTACTTTTAAAAATTCATAAGATAAAAATTTACACTTTTTCCGTTTATTAATCAATCAGTAACTCTAACTTTTAGTTTTATAAAATTTAAAAAACAATTTTTGAATAGTTTTAAGTACTTCCTTCTATTTTTTGCTTTTAGACTCTTTAAAGCTTTTTTTTGCATGCCTGGCCATACCAACAAAGCTAAAAGCGAGAAGATAATGTATTGAATAAACCATAGTTTTGACTTTATTTGAGCGTTAAAACATTATACTTCAATATTTGAAATAAGGGTTTGAAAGGCATCATATATTGTATTGAACCTTTCGATAGAGCTTTCCTTACCTTTAGCTGATAAAATATTTGAAAGAAGAGGGGTTTTATCAAAGTTAAGAAGATTTAAAATAGAAACAAAAAGATCCTGCTCGTTTTGAAAAGATATATTTAACTTTTTTATTTTTACAAAACCATATATTGCATATCTTATCGAAAATAAAAGATTTTTCAGGAAAAATGAGATCTGATTTTTATCAGTAGTAACATAGGAAGAACTCATGATAAGGAAAAGTTTAGATCTGAATTCTCTTTCTATATTTAGTCGTAAGAAGTTGTTATCAAGATTGATATTCTTAAAATAATCTTCGCCATGGATATGATTTGAAAAATCCTTCAAATATAGTAAATCTGCAGGAAATGAATCTGTTGCGTTTTGTAAAAATTCTGGAGTTAAAACGATAGGATATAACTTATAAAATCTTTTATATTGCTTGTTATTCTTAAGTAGTTTATCAAAATTTGAAGGTTTACCATCTTTAACTATAAGTATGGGATAAAGGTTTTCAACTTCTCTTAATTCGATAAGATTATCTTTCAGGGTATCTTTAAAAAAATCAATTGCTGTCATTTTTAACCTCTTAAATTTTATTTATCATTTAATCGATATTCAAAATTTTAAAAAATTCTGCAAAATATTTTAAAAAATTTATCTTTTATGAAATGCAAAAGCTCAAAGTTGCAAAAAAATCAGGAATTATTAATAAATGAGGCCACTTAAATAAAATATTAATCTTTCTGCAGGTGAACTGTTATATTAAGTTACCATCCACCTGTAGCTCCACCACCACCTGAACTTCCACCGCCAAACCCTCCGAAACCACCACCTCCTCGAAATCCGCCACCGCCAAACCCACGAGGACCTCTCATATTATTTGAAGAATTGCCAAAAAATGTATTCCTCATGGCTTTTGAAGCAAGATAAGCTCCGAACATGGAGGATGCAGGGGAACGACGCATACTAAAAGGTGTTCTTCTTCTTCCAAAAAAACTTGAAATAATAATAAATAGAAAAATAAAAATTATTAATACAAAAAAAGCTAAAACCTGGGATCCATTTTGCTGGGGTACACTAACTCCCTGTTCGGATAACCACGTAGAAAGATTTGCATTTTGAGACTTTGCTATAATATCGCCTAATTGATATACGATATTAAGTAGTCCCTGAGAATAATCTGAAGATTTAAAGTAAGGGATACCATAAGAGTTTATTATTTGTGCAGCAATGCTATCCGGGATAAGGTACTCCAGGCCATAACCAACTTCTATCCTTACCTTTCGTTCATCTAAGGAAAGAACAACAAGGATTCCATTATTTTCTTCTTTTTGACCGACACCCCATGTTTCCAAGAGTTTATAGGAAAATTCTTCAATTGTGTACAAACCGAGAGATTGCAAGGTGACAACAGCTATCTGGACGTCTGTCTTACTGTCAACTATAGATGATATTTGAGTTATTAAGTTTTCTTTTTCATCATCTATAACATTTACAAAATCTTCAACATATCCGGAAGGAGACATCTTAAGTATCTCATCTGCACTTTGAGCAAATACATTTGTATTGAAAAAAGACAATATAATAGAAAAAAACAAAAAAAGAAAAAAAAGTGTTGAAAAAATAAATCTCTTATCTTTCAAAATAAATTCCTTTAATGAAGATTTTTACTGAAATTTTAGCACATAATATTAATAACTCGTTGCTGTTTAAAAGAGTAAAAAGTACAAAAGTTACAAGTCAGAGAAAACAGTCAGGTTTTTTTTCTCAAATTTACCCATACTTAGCTGTGAAAAGTCTATTAATTTATTTTTATAATAATTTTAAAACTTGTAAATGACTATTTTTAATAATCCAATCGTAATAGGTTTATCAAACAAATTTGTATTTTTTGCTATTAACTTCTTCGCACTTTAAGCAACACAAAAAAATGCAAGTGGGTAAAAAAATATATAATTATATATGCTTATACAGTTATTACTCTAATGTTTAAAAAATAGATTTTAAACGGAACTACTTAATAATATAACAATAATTTGATTCAAAGTAAATAAAGTCACAAAGATAGAGGTGCAAAAAATGTTATTATCTTATCAAATAGAATTTTGAAAAAGTTTCGATGTAAGACCAATAAATTATTTTCCATTTTAAATAAATTATTTAATCCAGTAAGAATTGAATCTTTTGAAGGATTCTTTAATATAATAGCACAATCTACTCTGTCAAAATAAGATATCGCTGATATTTCAGTGAATTCTGGAACAAGGGTATCCTGGATAATAATACCTTTATTTTTATCATGAGTTATAGAAAAAACTTCCTGGTCTATAAAATCTTTTGTTGAAAAGCTAATAAATATCTTTTTAAAGTTCATATACTCAAAGATGTTTCGTTCATAATCAAAGCTTGTAACAACATTCGAAAAACCAGAATTTTTAAGTTTTTTTTCTATCAAACTTAGTTTATTAGCGGAAAGTTTAAGACCATCTGCTATTTTAACAATGCAAATGACATTATCATTTAATTCCAGAATTTTAGAAAGAGGTTGATTGTAAGAGGATCCTGTGCTTTTTTCTTCTGAGATCAAATCAAGAAATTTTTGGCCATACGGTTTAGGAAAGTTGAAGAACGAGGATGATTCCATACTATCCCAGGATTTTATAAGCTCATTTATCCAGGTGTTTTTATAGAAAAATGTGCGACTTTCAATATAGTCAGAAAGAGAAATACCCGTATATTTCTCGAAACTTTCAAGATTTTTACTGATATTATAAATCACAAAAGTATCTTCTAAGAATGATTCAACCTCAGGGTAAATGAAGGGTCTGAATGTTAAAGAAAAATAGTTTTTCTGTGATGCCTTTGAAAGAGTCAATGTTTTGGGAAGTAAAGTAGTATATAAGAGGCGATCACTATAAAGAGTATATAGAAGTGTAAAAAGCTTATCTGTAGTTTTTTTTGTTTCGAAGCATAGAAAAGTGTTGAAACCAAGATCGACTCTATTTATATGAAAGATAACAGGGTCATACGAGTCTATTGAAAATGGAAGATTGAAAAAATAGAAATTTTCTTTTGCCTTATCCTTAAAAAACTTTTCTAAAGCAGTCAGTGTTTGATCCTTTGAAAGTAGTAAAGATGCAAAATCATTAAGGAAAAAGTTATATTTTCTTAAATCCAGGCTTTGAAAAATTTCATAGTAAATCTTAAATGAACTTAAAATATACGATGAATCAAAGGTTTTTTGAAAAGTTAACTCTTCATCTTTATTGTTTTTTATTATTTTACAAAGATCATCAAAATATTTCTGATTACTCTTTTTAAAACTTATGATTGGTTCTTTTATTGTGATGAAATCTTCATTATTTATAAGAGTTGCTAAAGATGCTAAAGTTGCCTTATCAATATAAAATTTCCCGGCAAAGTAATCTTGCGCAAAAACTTTGCATGGAAAGAGGATAACAGATAAAATAAAGAAGATAATGACTAAAAATATTATATAATTTAAAAAATAAGATTTTTTATGCAAAATATTTAACCTTTCAGTTGTTTTTTCCATGCTTTTTATATAAAAATTAAAAAATTTGAGTAATTTAGCTAAATTCATAGTAGCTCCCATATGTTTAAAGTACAACAGTCTAAAGTCGAAAGTCCAGGAATAATTTGTATAGCTAATATGATAGGGAATATAAAATTTTAAGATACAATTCCTTTAATATTTCTATCGGCAAATACCCTTTCGTTACCTGCAAATAAAATGCAATCATCACAACTAATATAGTCTGATGCACTGAAAATCTCAAGTTCTTTGAAAACATCTATAGTTATCTGTTCAAAAGTTTCAGGATATTCAACATTTTCAAACCTTACAGGTGTTCCTGGAGCCTTGTTGTGTGTAAGTACCCCAACTTTTTTATCACTGGAAGTTGCAGCTAAAATCATCCCATTTGACTGCTCACCTTTTAAAGTGGCTGGTTTAAGATTGGCAAGTAAACAAATATTTTTGTTTATAAGTTCTTCAACTGTGTAAAAAGGTCTTAATCCTGCAACCACATGTCTTGTTTCATTTCCAATATCTACCTCTAAGACATAAAGTCTATCGGCTTGTTCATGAGGTTTTACTGAAATTATTTTACCTGTAACAATATTTAAAGAGGATAAGCAGGATTTCTTTTTTAAGGAAAAATTTTCATCAACTTTTGAAAAAACAATTTTTGACTCGTTAATTTTATGTTTAAATAGTTTTTTCCCTATGTTATCTATATCAAGAGAAAAACCAAGTTGATCGGAAATAGTTTTACTATAACCCGGTAAAACAGGTGAAATAAGGATCGTAAGATCTTTTATGATTGTTAATGCTGTTGTTAAAACTATATGTGCTTCAGTTTTATCATCTTTTATGAGCTGCCAGGGTTGTTTATCCTGAAAATATTTATTTGCAAGATCCGTGTATCTGTGAAATATTTCCATCGCTTTTCTGTATTCAAAATCTTTGATTTGCTGTAAGAACTCCAGCTTTAAACCTGAATATTTTACATACTCTTCTTCATCTATAGAATCTGCCGATAATCCATCGAAATTTTTTTGCAGAAAACTTGCAACTCTATTGATAAGATTACCGTATTTGGCTATAAGATTTGAGTTAATTGTAGTTCTAAAATCATCATCATTGAAACTAAAATCGTTGGATGACTTATTTAAAAGTGTAGCGTAATAGTATCTTAAATACTCTGGATCTCCATTTCTGCTGATAAAGTCGTTTGCAGTAATAAATGTTCCACGGGATTTACTCATCTTTTCACCATTGATAGTTAAAAAACCATGAACCTGAATATGCGAAGGGATAGAAAAATTTGCAGCCATTAATACTGCCGGCCAGAAAAGAAAATGAAAGTAAATAATATCTTTACCAATAAAGTGATATATCGAGGAATCTTCTGTCTTCCAGTAGCTTTTCCAATCAAGATTATTCTTATCACAAAATTCTTTTGTGCTTGAAATATAACCTATCGGAGCATCGAACCAGACATAAAAGTATTGATCAGAATCAGGTATCTTGAAACCAAAATATGGTGAATCCCTTGAAATATCCCAATCTTCAAGTCCATCTTTAATCCAGTTTAAAAGATAATTCTTAATCTCGCTTTGAAAATTTGATGATTTTATAAATTTACTCAATCTATCAGAAAAGGCTGAAAGTTTAAAAAAATGGTGTTTTGTCTTTTTTAAGTCAGGTTTTTCACCACATACTATGCAGTAAGGATCTTTTAAATCTTGAGGTTTATAAGTTGCATTGCATTTTTCGCATGTATCACCATATTGATCAACGGCTCCACAAAAAGGACAGGTCCCTTTTATAAATCTATCAGGCAAAAAACGATTACAATGTGAACAAAATGTTGACTCGATCTCTTTTTCATAGATATATCCGTTTTTCTTGATTTCATTGTATATGAGTTCAACTATAAACCTGTTGTTTTCACCATTTGTTGAATAAAATTCATCAAAGCCGATATAGAATTTGTCAAAATCTTTTTTATGCTCTTCGTGAAACTTTTGAATCAAGGCTAAAGGAGTAATATTTAGTTTTTCGGCTTTTATTTCTATAGGTGTTCCATGAGTGTCATCAGCGCAGATGTATATAGCATCTTCCTTTTGAAGTTTGCAGCTTCTCGCATAGATGTCAGTTTGAATGTACTCAACAAGATGCCCAAGATGTATGGGTCCATTTGCATATATCAAAGCTGAAGTTATGACTTTTTTCATCTGAAAATCCTTATTACAAAATCTATATTAAAAATTTGATCAAAATACTCTGTATAATTCTAGATATATTTGAATCAATCCAGACTACCAGTATTTGTATATAAATCAAGCATCATAAGTACAGATTCTTCCTTTTCGATGTACTGTTTGATGATAAGTTCTATTTTTCTAAGTAATAGTATTATTTCAGTATTTGAATAAATAGTTTTTTTGAGAATATAGCTTTTCATATAATTCCAGTAAGTATCTTTGGAGCTCTCATAATCGGACTTCATTATTCTGAAAGTCTCAACAACTATTTCGAGTTTATCCCCCTTCTTGTACTTTTTATCGCTTAAAAGAAGGGCATAGGTGTTACTATCTTTCGCATCTTTTAGCTCATATAGAAATATCTTTTCATCATCGAGAAAGAAGATCTTACTTATCATTCCTTTAACGCGAAATTCATCTGTTTTCCCCTGTACTATCTTTTTTGAAACAGAGGTTATATTTAATGAACAGCCATAGAAACCTGAGAGTAAAATTACAAAAACTAAAAGCCATAAAAATGTTTTTTTCAAGTTTTTTCTGTTTTTCATGTTTTATCCTTTATATTTTTAGTGATCATTAAAATTAACTTAAGTCATTTTTTCGTTATAACTCGATCTTAACTGTTTAATACAGTTTAAAGTAAAACAGTCCAAAATCTAAAGTCTAAGAAAAAGAAAGAAAATTTTTATCTAAATTTAGTCAATATTTACAAATAATTTTCTTCGTAAAGTCCGGCCATAAAAACAAACGAAAAGCACATTTTTTTCATTATTTAACCACACTTTGTTGTGAATATTCCTATAACTTAAATTTATAAGGTTAAAATATACTATCAGAATATAATCAAAATAAAACAAAAATTATAACTCAGAATAATAAAGCAGAATAAAAAAAATAACCAGAATAAAGCATATTTTGAATCATTTAGAATAAAATAGTAACAAAAATAATTCATGCTATGATTAAAAATTAAATAGCTATGCAACTTACTCTAAAAAAATAGAAGCTTAAAAAATAAAAAATAGGAAATATTAGAATCGAGTTTAATGTTTAAATAAAATTAAACTTAAATTAAAATATAGGTTAAATTTATCTTCTGGAAGTATTTTTAGCAGCATGAATCAAGAATTTTTAAGATAAAAAACCATTAATTTAATTTATTCTGGTTATTTATTTAGATAAATATAGTATAAATTTTTAAAATTTCATTAATTTATAAATATTTTCATAGAATATTCTAAAAATAAGTAGTATAATTATTTTGTTTGCAATATTTTTAAAACAATGTTTTCTTATCTTAAGTTTGCTTAGTAGTATATTTATTTAGTCTTCTTTTATAGATTTATATAAATAGTTAAATAAATTACACAAATTAATACAAGAACATGATACTATAGTCAATAGTTGAAAGTCTAAAGTACTACAGTTCAGAGTCTTAAGTCGAAAGCCAGGGGAAAAGATTTTTATATTACAGTCTAAGGTCCAAAGACCGGGAAGAATATTTTTGTTAGTACAGTCTAAAGTCAATAGTCCGGGGATGACTTTTACAATGAAACAGCCCAGAGTCCAGGGAAAGAATAAAACAGGTTGAATAGTCTTAAAGTATTATAAAATTTAAAGAGAATGCTAACATAGATAAATGGATATTTTCTTTATTTTTCTGGCAAATTATTCTTCTCTCTCTTCACTGGTTTATATAGCTAAAGAGAACTTCTATTTAAAAAATTTCAGGGGAATTTAAAAGATTATTTGAAAAGCGAATTGCTTTTATTATCGGTATGTATTTTATATGAAATTATTTGCGATAGATAATTTTATAGAACTTTAATAAAAGAAAATCAGTTGAGAAGGTTTTATATATTGATTAAGAATAAACCCGGAGTTGATATATGATAAATAAAAATGGATTTGAGGATTATATTGCAAGTATTGATATCTTTAAAGAACTTAATTTTGCCATAACTATCTGTGATAAAAGTTTGAAGATAGTTTATATGAATGATAAAGCCATGGATACATTTAAAGAAAATGGTTATCTTATAGGTAAAAACTTGCTTGATTGCCATAAAGACGCATCAAAAGAGAAGATTCAGTTTTTACTGGATGAAGGAAAGACAAATGTTTACACGATAGATAAAAAAGGCGTTAACAAACTTATCTATCAGACTCCCTGGTATAAAGAAGGCAAAATCGAAGGACTCATAGAAATATCCTGTGAAATTCCGAAGGATATGCCTCACTTTATAAGATAATTTATCTTTTGAAATAGTGAGTTTAATTTTGAACAAAGATTCATTTTGAATAAGAGTTTGAATAATGAATAATAATCCCGGCAAATTCAGGAAATTTTTTAGTAATATATTTTTTTTTAATTATTTTTTGTTTATATTTTATTTTGGTGCTATATTAAAAGATGTTGTATAAAAGTTGTCAAAAAAAGGGAAGTGATAATGAATTTAAAAGCTAAGTATATTATATCATTTTTGATTATTTATCTTATAGCCTCTGTCAGTTTAACCGTTTATCTTACCAATAAAAATCAGGAAACACTCATCAAACAGGCTAAAAGTAACTTTGAGAGTATCTTGATAGTTATCGGAAGAACTATAGCCTCACCTCTTGTAACATTTAGAAGCATAAAACAGGATGAAATTGCTATAAATGATGCCAGACGAGAGATACTTGAATCAAAACAAAAAGAACAGAAGTTTGAAGATTTAAAAGAGATCCTTATATTTGATAAAAAAGGAGAGCTTGCTTTTCCCTCTGCTTTAGATACCTCGCTTAATAAATTAACCGATAAAATTATGAAAGATAATGTTCTTAATGCATCAATAATGGATGCCTTTAAAATCAATAACTCAAATTTTACTGATTTAAGATTCAAGTTAGGAAAAGAAAGTATGGCTGTGCTTATATATCGAGTTCCTTTTGAATGGCAACAGGGTATAACATATCCTGGATATGTTGCCACTATAATAAGTTATGATAGGATTTATAAAGAACAAAATGCAATAAGAATGCGCGCTGTCATTATCAACCTTTTATTTTTAAGTTTTGCTGTTGTCTTTATATGGGGCTTAACATTGCTTTTAACAAAGAGAATATACATAATCATTGGAGCTGTCAAGAATCTTTCAAGTGGTCAATTTACCAAGATTGAACCTCAAGGTAAAGATGAACTTGAATCTCTGATGAAAGAATTTAACAATATGATAGATGCTATAAAAGAAAGGCAGCTTCTTGGAACCTATGTTTCTCAGAATACTATAGATATGGTTAAAAAATCTGCTGCAGCTGAATTTGACATAGAACCATCTTATCAGGAATATGCCATCTTTTTTTCAGATATTAGAGGTTTTACATCATTTTCCGAGCAACATGACCCAAAAGAAGTCATGGATAGCCTCAATAAGATTCTCGATTATCAGGTGGGTATAATAAAAAAATACAATGGTGATATTGATAAGTTTATGGGAGATTCTGTTATGGCCATATTTAAGGGTGATGATAAAGAGGTAAATGCACTGAAAGCAGCCTACGAGATTCAGAAAAAATGGCCTTTCAATGGAATATATATCGGTATTGGTGTAGCCGTTGGCAAAGTCATAGTTGGTAATATCGGTAGCTCTCACAGAAAAGAAGCTGCAGCGATAGGAGATATTGTAAATACAGCGTCAAGGCTCTGCAGTCATGCAAAGAAAAAAGAGATAGTCATATCTGAGGAAACTTATACCAAAGCTAGAATACAGGGATTCGATGGTCCTGAGCATATTTCAGTGAAAGGGAAGAGTGCTCCTATACCAGTTTATAAAAAGCTTGTCGAATGAGTCTAACTTTGTAAATAATCTAATTCTTCTGAAATTTTATTTTTATATTTTATAATATACAAAAATGTTTAAAAAATGCTTTTAAAATTTAATATATGGAAGGGAAGGATATTTTTATGAAATGCTTAAATTTATTATCCAGTAAAAGGAAAGCTGAGCTTTTTGCTATATTTTTTATCGTTTTTTTTGTTTTTCTATCTTTTTTTTCATGTTCAACCACAGATTCAGCAAAAAAAACAAACCCTGTTTATGAACAGCAGGCAAAAAATGAGTTCAGTGAGTATGATTCCAGGATATTAAAAAAAGAACCGGAAGAGTTTCTTGTCGATCAAGATATATATTTAATTATTCTTAGACAGGCTATAGATATGTACAATGAAGCCATTAAAACTGAAGATTTTGATCTTCTGGATCAGGCTGGAAAGTACTTTTACTATGTTTATGGTAAAACCGGTCTTCAATCTGCAAAAGATTATCTTTTAAAGATCAGAGAGTATAAGAGTAAAAAACTTGCAAGCTATATTGCAAGTGCCAAAAAAAGTGAGAAAAATAAAGATATCATTACTGCTGCTGTCTTCTGGGGTAAGGTTTTAAGACTTGATCCATCAAATAAAGAGGCGAAAGAGTTTTTTAAGAAAAATAGGGCTGTTATAGAGCAGGAAGTAAAGAAAAATCTTGAAAAGGCAAAAAAGTATGTTGATCAGGGTAAATTTACTCAGGCTGAAAAGCTTTATAACTCGGTTCTCCTCTACGACCCTGATAATCAGGAAGCAAAGGCTGGACTTGAAAAAATAAAAAAAATGAAGGAAGAACTTGCAAAATCAAACTTTAAAAAGGGAGTAGATTACTTCAATAAAAAGGATTACGATAATGCTATAAAATGCTTTAAGCTTGCCTTGAGCTATGGTTATGACAAAAACGCCATAAATATTTATCTTGATAAAATAGAGATAATATTAAATATAGAGAAATATTATCAAAAGGCTCTTGATGCCTTTAATAACCAGGATTATTTCGCAGCTTATGATTTTTCACAGGAAGTTATAAGACTTGATCCAAATTATAAAGATATCAAAGAGTTAAATGCAAAGATTAAAAAAGCGATAGAAGATAAGATTCTTGCAATGTACAACAACGCTGTTGAGCTATACAACCAGAAGAGATACCAGGAAGCACTTGATATTTTTAAAAAGATAGCAGAATATAACGCCAGCTATCAGGATGTTCAATACTATATTCAAAATTGCATTGCAAAGATTGAATCCTTAAGTCAGGGTTGATTTTTTTTCGACTTTTTCCAGATCAGTCTTCTACTTTAACTTTAGACTTGTGACTTTGGACCTGAGACTGTATTATAGATCGGTTAGATAATTTCTTATATCTTTGATGCTCTGTTTTATTGCTTCTGGAAGATTTTCATCAAGCAATAGTAAAGATTCGAGTCTATCCAGTAAATTTTTTGCAACTCTTATCTTTTGATTCGTCAAAGTTTTATCCTGATCATCATCATCGAGAAATTCATCAGCATATCTATATATAGTTGATGGAGATAAATTTTTCTCAAAAACCTCTTTTTCAAGATTTTCAAATTGTTCTTTTTTATTGTGGTACTTTTCTTTTAATTTTTGTAAAGCAGCAAGCGAATCTAGTGATGGTAGATCATCATAGTTCTGTGGCGGCATGTTCTTATCTTCAATATACTGAAAGCTTGAGAGAAGTTTTATCACTGTTTCTTTTTTAACTCTTAATTCTTTCGTAGCATATTGGTAAATGTTTTGATAACCCCAGCTCTCATAGATCTTACTTTGTGAGATCAATGAAAGAACTTTTGCAAATTCTATCCAGTTTTTTTTGAATTCAGCTGATTGCAATTTTATTTGTTCTCTTGAAATTTCTTCCATAAATACTCCTGCTATATTATTCAGTTTTTTCCATAAATTTTATGCATTCATCACAAACTTTATCGTAATCAAAATCTAGCTGAATGAAATGATTTGATTTTTCTAGCAAAACAATTTCGCAATTATTTTTTTTAACACTATTTGAAAATTTAACAATCTTTTCATAGGGTACTAAAACATCTTTTTTTGAATGTACAATTAGAATCCTGCAGGAAAGTTTTTTAAATATATACCTTGAGATTTTAGAAAGTTTATAAAGCTCAAAAAAAGCTCGATATGGAATATCTCTTGTTATAGGCTTGTAGTAATTTTTCCATCTAGGATGATTACAACCGGGGTTAGTATATTTCATTTTATATTTTTGCTTTGAAACGACTCCAAAAAAGGATCTAAAAGGTGAAGGAAAGAAATTTTTATTTATATAAAAAGCTGGAGAAAGAAGAATCAAATTAGTTTTAATATTACTTCTAAAATTCATTTGCTTGTATAATATTATTGATAGAAGTGCACCCATGGAAAAACCAATTATTGTAAGATAGCTTGTAGTACTTGATGAATTCTTTGTTTTAATTTCACATAGAATTTTTTCTATTTGATCTTTAATGGATTTCAACCAATCCTTATAAGTATATGCGAAAAGTAACTCACTTTCTAGTTCAGGATCCTGACCGGGAATCTTCACATAATAAACATCTAAGCCAGAATCTTGTAGTTTATCACCAAGAAGCTGCATGTTTTGAGGACTTCCAAGAAAACCATGGATAAGTATAACATTTCTATTTGCATTTTCACTCATGAATTTGCTCACTTTATAATGAAAAAATAATAAAATTCCTGCAACATCTTAACTGATTTTGTATCTTTTCATGTTATTTTTATTAAATATTATTCTATTTTTGTTTATTTGATAAAATAGTTATATTTTGTTTTGAGCTCAATCTCTTAATGAAAAGATTATATTAAATAAATTCTTTATAACAGAAGAAAATATCAACAGCTTCATAAATAATGTTTCTGAAATAAGGTATCAGTCTAGCATCAAAATGCTTAATATACAAAAACAGTTAGTAGTTGCTTTCAAGAGCACCGAATGGCTCAAAGTTCAAAAAGTAAAGGGAGAATATAAAAATTCTATCTTTTTACTGGAAAGCCATTTATTCGAAATATAAGAATCATGTTATTCAATTTTTAAATAAAAGAAATTGAATTCGTAAGGCAAGTTTTAATCTGTGATAGGTTCTAATTTTGCTTTTCATGTGCAATAAAAAAATATCTGTCGACAGCGAATTTTTGAATATTTTCATCAATTATAACAAAAAAATATTTATTTGAGTGTTTTATTTCTTCTGTTTTATTCAAATTATTTATATCATAAACAATGTAATTCTCAAGTTTGCATAGACCTTTGTTTGTGAAGATTTGAAGATCTTTTTTATCAAGCTTTGCACTATTTTTTGCGAAGATATAATAGATCTTGAAATTCTTTTCTTCTTTTTCTTTCATTTCATTCAAAAGCGAAAAATGGAGCTTATCAGCCAATTTCAAAATCTGATTTTGTAGATTATTTTCTATAAATATCAAACCAGAATCCAGATCATAACCCTCTGCGATAAATTCGAACATTTGAATGAGTTCATTATCCTGTGGATCAACCATCAAATCGAGATTGGATTTTGGGAAATAAAAGCCTGTGGTATAGGGTCTATGAGATGCAAGTTCTGTGTATGGGAAAATATCCTCTACCTTTTTCTCCCATTCAGGGCAATAATTATAAAATAGTGAAGGATCCTCTAAAAAAGCTATTTTTTTCTCTTCAGAAAGTTTCATATCGGATACAAGTTCATATGCCATATCGATGGCTTTTCGGTAGGCTAAACTTAGTGATGAAGCATAAAGTGAAGATTTCATCCTTCCTTCTATTTTCAAAGCATCCACCTGAGCTATAATAAATAGAGGGATTTGTCTTAATAATCTTAAATCTTTTGAGGATAAAATATAACTGTAAACTTCATCTTCCTCGATAGGAAATTTTTCCAGAGGTCTTTCCCTTTCAACCAGATAAGCGAATCTGCAGGGATGGATACATTCACCTTTATTTGCATCCCGTGCAGTTGTGCTTTGTTTACCAGCAAGATTTTTAGTTGTCATATATAAAGATAGAAGGCATCTTCCAGATATGGAAACGCACATGGCTCCATGTATAAAGGTTTCTATTTCAGCATCCAGTTTTTTTCTTATAAGATACTTTTTTATCTCATAAATCTCAACTAAGGAAAGTTCTCTTGCAAGTACAAAACGCTTGACCCCCTGGTTATACCAGAAATGAACACTCGAATAATTTGTAAGGTTTGTTTGAGTAGAAAGTATTAAGATTGTTTTTTCGAGTTTATTTTTACTCCTCACTTTATTATAAAATAAAACGGCAGCAGGATCTGAAACAATAATGCCATCGACTTCAAGCTCAAGCATTTTTTTAAAATAGTCAAAGTATTGGTTCAAATCATTATTTTTAAGAAAAGAATTTAGAGTAATATCAACTTTCTTATTATTTGCATTTGCATAGGATAATAGTTTCTGGAGATCGTCAAATTCATTATCAGACTTTATCTTTCTTAAACCAAACTTATTCAACCCATAGTAGACAGCATCAGCACCAAAAGAAAAAGCTTTGATTGATTTATCTAAACTTCCACCCGGACTATAAAGTTCTGGTTTTTTTAATATGGGCATATATAACTCACTTTAGAGAAAAATTTTATTTTGAGAATATTAAAATAAAATATCATGCTTTGCATGTTTATGACTTGTAAATGGATGGTCATTCATTTTAAGATAATCAAATATAATTATATTAAATTATTTTAAAAGTATAATCTTGATAGTTTGAATCTGTATACTTTTTTAACTTATATATTTTTTTTGAATTCTGTAAATTGGCTTTTTTTAAAAGATAATATGGTGAAAAGTCCGAAATTTAAAATCCTGATTCAATATTTCAGTCTGATCAGGATGATTTTTAATTCTTAATAGATAAAGTACTTTTATTACCAGAGAAGAAATAAGAAATATTCTGATCTCAATTTTAGATTTTTATTTTTTCTATGATTGAAATTTTATAAAAGTGATATAAAAAGTTAAAAACGAATGAATAGGGAGTTATTTCATATGTCATGGTATAAACTTATTAGAACAAAAGATGGATATAGGATAGTTTTCTCATCTTTTTTGCGTTGGGAAGCTATCTTAGTTAGTGCTTTTCTTATTATCATGTTGTTATTTCAAGTATTTGTAGTAAAAGATCAGATAAATATTTTTGTTGGAATATTTATAGCTATTGTATTAATTATTACACTTTCTATTTCAATGATTGTAGATACATATAATATATCAATAACAGATAAAACACTTTCAAAAAAGAATGGATTTTTATTTCTTGTAAGAAAGAAAAAATACAATTTTGCTGATATTCAGTCTATATCCTGTGAATCACTTGATTACAATATGAAAAATATAGATTCAAAAGGTTCAAAAATGCCGAAAGGTTACTCGTCTGGCGTAAAAACATACAATTTTTTATTGATTGAAACAAGTGATGGCAGGTCATATCGAGTAGAATATAAAAAAGGGGATAAAAAAATATTCGAGCAACTTGTTTACGATGTGAATGCTTATAAAAGTCAGGAATCAAGCGTGTAATACAAAAATATTTATAAAGAAAATTATAATTAACAGATTATAATTTGCAGATAAAAGTTAAATTAAATCTAAAATTAAAAGAAATTATAAAAAAATTTTTATGTTACACTTGACAATTCATAATTCTTGTTTCATAAATAAGATAGATTCCTAATAAAGGAGGAGTTATTTCCATGAAGAAAAAAGTTATTATCATTCTTGCAGTTGTAGTTTTGATTACTGTTGCTGCTACCATGCTTATAGGTCAACCAAAAGATCTTACAGTTTTTCGTTTCAACAACGGAACAGAACCACAGACTCTTGATCCTGCTATAATGACTGGAGTTCCTGAGTTCAGGATTGCCATGCAAATCTTCGAAGGACTTACAGTTTATAATCCTCAAACTCTAGCACCAATGCCTGGTGTTGCCGAAAGATGGACAACCAGTAAAGATGGACTTACCTATACTTTCTACTTAAGAAAAACTGCTAAGTGGTCAGATGGTACTCCTATCGATGCTGAAACATTCAGATATTCCTGGCTTAGAGCTCTTGCTCCAGAAACAGCAGCTGAATATGCATATCAGCTCTGGTATATTAAAAATGGTCAAGCTTACAATACAGGAAAGGCAAAAGCTGAAGATGTTGGTATTAAAGTTGTTGATAAGTATACTCTCCAGGTTACACTTGAATCACCAACTCCTTATTTTATTTCTCTTATTTCTTTCCAGACATATATGCCAACTCCAAAACATGTTATCGATAAAGTTGGTAATGACAGATGGTTCCTTAAAGATAATATAGTTTGTAATGGACCTTTTAAGCTTACAGAGTGGTATCCAAATGACCATTTAACTCTGGTTAAGAATGACAAATACTGGGATAAAGGTAAAGTAAAACTCTCTAAGATTTTTATTTATGCAAATGAAGACAACAATACTTCTCTTGCTCAGTTTGAAGCCGGGGAACTTGAATATCAAGAAGGTGTTCCAACAGAGCTTATGGAAAAATGGAAGACAAAGCCAGAGTACCATGCTGCTCCGTATTTAGGAACTTATTATTATGTTGTTAATGTTGATCCCAAGCTTCAGAAGAACAACGCTCTTTTAGATGTTAGGGTTAGAAAGGCTCTTTATTTATCCATAAGAAGGCAATATCTTATAGACAACATTTTAAAAGCCGGTCAGATTCCTGCATACTCATTTGTACCACCCAATATGCCTGGTTACAAAGGTTACAGTGGACCAAAAGAAAACATAGAAGAAGCAAAGAAGCTTCTCGCAGAAGCTGGATATCCGAATGGTAAAGATTTCCCTGTTATGACCATACTTTATAATACAAGTGAAGCTCATAAAAAGATTGCTGAAGCTATTCAGCAGATGTGGAAACAGGCTTTAAACATCGATGTTCAGATAGAAAATGTTGAATGGAAGGTTTACCTTGATAGAGAGCATAAGGGCGACTATATGATCTGCCGTGCTGGTTGGATTGGTGACTATGTCGATCCAAATACATTCCTTGATATGTGGATAACTGGTGGTGGAAATAACTATGCTAATTATAACAATCCTAAGTATGATGAACTCATAGCTAAAGCTAAGGTTACTTCGGATCCAAAAGCAAGAATGGCTTTATTTAATCAAGCAGAAAAGTTGCTTATGACAGATTTCCCTGTTATTCCTATATACTTCTATGTCAATGTTTTTACTTTGCAAACCTATGTCAAAGGTTTTTATGAGAATATTCTTGGATTGCATCCTCTTAAGGAAGTTTATTTGATAAAGAAGTAACTCTTTAAGCTGTTAGGCTGCTCTATCAAGAGCAGCCTTTTTTATTTTATTTCCGTTTTTGTTTGATGAACAGGCAGTGAGAGAGTTATTTAATGCTCTAAAATGATTTTAAATTATTTGCTTTTTTAAATAAACATAGGTGTCTTCATTCAAAATATGACCTGAGTTTTAATTTATTTTTAGTGTGTGCACACTTTCAGATAAATGAAAACTCAATTTTGAATTATAAGTAAATATATTTTTATGATTTAGATTAATTTTCTTGCAAATTTATTAAAATTTTATAAAATTTTTATGTCTAAATATCTCATGAAAGGGGATAATCAATGTTTAAATTTTTGCTTAGACGATTTTTATCATCAATACTTACAATGCTTATTATCATCACAGTTGCTTTCTTTATGATAAGAGCTGTCCCGGGGGATCCTTTTTCGACTGAAAAGAATATGCCGGATGAGGTTAGACTTAATATTGAAAGAAAATTTCATCTCGATCAACCACTGTGGAAACAATATCTTATGTACATGTCAAATCTTATCTTCCATTTTGATTTTGGTCCTTCATTTCGAAGTCGTGGATTTAATGTTAACGATCTTATCAAGCTATACTTTCCGGTTTCTTTACTCATAGGTTCTCTTGCAATGATTATTGCTATTATTTTTGGTGTTATCTTTGGCATGATTTCAGCACTAAACCAGAATGGATTCTGGGACTATACATTTATGTCGCTTGCTATACTTGGAATATCAGCCCCACTTTTTGTAATAGTTCCTCTTATGCTCTTAATATTTTCTCTTCCAGGAGGTCTTCATATTTTACCTGTTGGAGGCTGGAAAAGAGCATCTGAGGTTGGAGTCCTGGGTATGATTCCTTACCTTGTAATACCTGTTTTTTCTCTTTCCCTTCCCTATACAGCTTATATTACAAGGATGACAAAGGCTGGTATGATGGATATAATAAGAAAAGATTTTGTAACAACTGCTAGAGCAAAAGGATTAAAAAACTCAACTGTACTTTTCCGACATATAATGAAAGGTTCAATCATCCCTGTTGTTTCCTATATTGGTCCTGCGTTTGCAGGTATAATAACAGGTTCAGTTGTTGTTGAGCAGATTTTAGGTATTCCAGGAATGGGAAGAGTTTTTGTCACAGCTGCTTTAAATAGAGATTACTCGATGGTCATGGGAGATGTCATAACCTATTCTGTTTTAATTATAGTGATGAATTTTGTTGTTGATATACTCTATTCATTTCTTGATCCAAGAGTTAAATATACTTAACCCCTGGGCTATTTTGCAATATTAATATTTTATTCAATCAAGAAAAATTAAAAAAAATAGACTCTTCGCTAATAAGCAGGAGCAACGTTGAGGAAAATTAGTTCTTCATTTGTTTGTAAGGCTTAGTTTTACAAAGAAAATTGTAAGTAAATATAGAAAAAGAGAAATATTAATCATTCAAAAAAGTTAAGAGCAATAAAATATAAAAATAATATAAATAAAAAATTATATCAATTGTTACCTAAAAAAAAGGTAGAAAACCTTTTTTTTAAATAGGTAAGCATTTGTCATATGATATAAATTGTAAAAATATCATACCGATAAGATTTAGATCAGGAGGAATTTTCTAATGAAAGAGAAAAAACAAAAAGTTAGAGAAACTATAGATACAGAAGAAGTCAAAGGTGTTTCGCTCTGGGCTGATGCATTTAAGCGATTAATGAAAAACAAACTGGCTGTTCTGGGTGGAATTATAGTCATTCTCTTTGTTCTTGTTGCCATCTTTTCTGATGTTATTATCATGGCAGTTTGTCATCATCCTCAGGAGTATATTGATTTTGATAATCCAAATCCTTTTGCAAAGCCATCTAAAGAGCATCTGTTTGGTACAGATCATCTGGGAAGAGATCTTTTTGCGAGGGTTGTGTATGGGAGTCGTATATCTCTATCGATTGGTTTTGTTACAGCGCTTGTAGCTCTTGTTTTAGGGGTAACTTACGGAGCTATTGCTGGTTTTGCACCAACAAAGGTAGATGAAGCGATGATGAGATTTGTAGATATACTATACGGTATCCCTTATATGTTTTTTGTTATTTTATTGATGGTTGCTTTTGGTAGAGATTTTTATATGTTATTTATTGGTATAGGTGTTGTTTCATGGATGACAATTGCCAGAATAACAAGAGGACAAATATTAACTTTAAGAAATAATGAATATATCGAAGCTGCAAAGTCTATCGGTGTGTCAAAAGCAAGATTAATATTTAGGCACCTGATACCAAATGCAATAGGTCCAATTATCGTATATCTTACCTTAACAATACCAAGTATAATGCTTCAGGAAGCTTTTCTTTCATTTTTAGGTCTTGGTGTACAAGCTCCAATGACTTCCTGGGGTGCTCTTGCAAGTGAAGGTGGTAACCTTGGAGCTATTCAAACTTACCCACATCTTATACTCTTTCCTGGTATTGCACTTGCCTTAACTCTCTTTGCTATGAATGCTTTTGGAGAAGGTTTAAGAGATGCTCTTGATCCATCAATGAAAAATAGAATTTAGAAATTTTTGATCTGCATAAGAAATATACTAAAAGAATTTTATGGTTTATAAGGAGATATTAAACGAAACTAGAGAGCTTTATTGATTATTATATTTTAGTTATAAAGTGTATTTTTAGTTAGAGGAGAAACTTAATAGTTTAAGTACTCTATAAGCGGATTTTTTGTAGATTTTGTTTTAAACAATAATTTAAGGACTGATTATGCAAAAAGAAATATTGCTAAAGGTTAATGATTTAAGAACTATATTTAAAACTGATGAAGGGATAGTTCGAGCTGTTAATGGAGTTTCTTTTATTGTAAATAAACAAGAAACTATAGGGATTGTTGGTGAATCTGGTTGTGGAAAGTCTGTTACAAATCTTTCTCTGATGGGACTTATACCTTCGCCTCCCGGAAAGATTATATCCGGGGAAGCTTTGTTCGATGGATTGGATCTTTTGCATATCAATGATAAACAAAAAAGAAGGATTAGAGGTAAAAAGATTTCGATGGTTTTTCAGGATCCTATGACTTCTCTTAACCCTTATCTTCGTATTTCCACTCAAATGACAGAAGTTCTTTTAGAACATGAAAATATTAATAAAAAACAGGCCCTGGAAAGATCGATTGAGATGCTCCGTTTAGTCGGTATTCCAGACCCTGAAAAAAGAATATTTTCTTACCCGCATGAATTTTCTGGTGGAATGCGTCAGCGAGTTATGATAGCTATGGCTATATCAACAAATCCAGAA
>Ga0208825_1000787_pt1 | contig 27681 bp, 12 predicted proteins | sample AD_UKC113_MetaG_FD_184450 | JGI IMG/M metagenome (GOLD analysis project Ga0208825, IMG submission 184450) | Active sludge microbial communities of municipal wastewater-treating anaerobic digesters from Hong Kong - AD_UKC113_MetaG (SPAdes)... | ecosystem: Engineered > Bioreactor > Anaerobic >...
AATCAATATTCAACTATAAACTATAATTTGTATTTAAGGACAATTAAAAGGCTACTGTATTCTCGCAATAGCCTTTTAAACTTTATTAGTTTACACCATTTTTTAATGTCTGATACCAAAGTCAGGTTATATATCAAATAATAGTACAATGCAATAAACTTTTCCCTAAATTTGCTTAAAATCCTAACAAATATTAGATAATAAACAATTCTATTGAAAAAATAAAAAAAGCAGTAAATCTATTACATTTTTCCATTCCAAAACTATGTTTATACATAAGTTTGTATCATGGCATATGTAATAGATTAACGCTTCTTAACCTAATATACTCCAGCTCGTAACTGTCAAGAATCATTTGTCCTAATTAAGGTACATCATCCTCAAAGGCAATGGATACACAAAAATCATCACAAATTGCAGTTTTAAACCTGATACCTCTATTATTAAATTTAATTTTATCATTTGATGTATCAAGCCTTTTGAAATTCATTTTCATTCCCAGTTTAAAAACCTTTGAAGCAGCTTCCTTCCTTGTCCAATATGTTATTGTTTTTTGGGAAAACTCCACACCTTTAAATCTTTTTAAGTCCTCTTTTTCATTTATATTGTAGAAATGCTCAATTAAAGAAGGCTTTATCTCATCAATCCTCTCCATATCCACACCTATGCTGTTTTCAGATATCATTCCAATACAATACGGAAAGGAATGCGTTATTGATACACATAATTCGGGATATTGCAATATATAAGGTGCACAATCTCCACCCTTGAGAACATCTATGCATGAAGGATCAAATAGTCTGGAACTCTTCATTTTATATTTGAAAAGTGCAGACTTTACGGCATATCTTCCCGAAAGCCACTGAATTTTGTTCTTCTCATTCTTAAGGCTGTAATAATACTCCATTTCCTTATGGGAAAGGACCGAGAGAAGGTTTAAATCCTTCTCTTTCAATCTTTTTCCCATTTCAACCATATTCACAAGGCAGAAATCAAATTTATAATACTGCTTTAACGATTCAAGGGCATTTTTTAAAATATATTCTGTTTTAGAATTATATTCTATTTGAGGAAAGTTTGCCATAACAACCCTCCATCATTGTGCTATCTTCTTAACAGTGACTTTTTTAGCATAATAGCAAACCTCTCCCTTTTCATCGTACAGTATTACATCATAAGATTTTTCACTATCATTGCCACCGATCTTTTTAGCATACGCCTTATATTTACCGGATTTCTTAGGTGGGTTTACAATGCCGAACTCATCAACCTGCCATGGCAGATAAAGCCCATCAGTATTATACGAAGAATGAATACCGCAGCACTGCATTATAGAATCGGCAAATGCAGGATTTATCAGCATATTGTCAATATTATACTTCTTATTGTTTATCTGTTCCTCCGACAATGCAATTAAAAGTACAACTCCCCTATCATTGTACTTAAACATATTGATTTTTGCGGCCTTTTCATCCATAAACAGCGGTCCTAAATTTATTGCATTAGGAAGCCTTTTGGATAATTGTTCAAGGGAATATTTAAACGGAATTTCAACCATATCGGCAGTTTCAATCTCTTTAAGCTTATTTAAATACTCATAATCTCCAATCATTGGTGAAACATCCATACTATTTAGTTCTATCAGCCTTCCCTCACCAATTTTAGGCTTAAAGTAATTGTAGAATGTAGCCTTTATGAAGCCATCGGAATATTTTACAGGCTTTAATACAACTTCCTGAGGCTTTTCATTGAAGAGCTTTAAAGCATTATTAAACTTAAGATTTTTAAAGCAATATTGACCGTTTTTCCCAAACAACAAGCTATGTGCCTGTGCACCCATTTCCATAAAACCAACAGCAGGCATTAAAGGCGTTTTTCCCACTCTGTGATGGTTAATGATAGGGTCTGCTTTAACGGAAAGTACCTTGTATATTCTTTTTATTTCTCCATCTTTTTTACCGACCCAGTCTATAAGAGGTGTTTCATTTTTTATGCCGTGCCATTTCTTTAATCCCACAAAATAACTAAGTCCCTTACTTATTACAATCTCATCGATATTTATATTGCTTGATAGTATATTAATAAACTCATTAACTCCCCGTTCAGGCTCAATCAAATGAAGTCCCATTTCCTCAGCATTCTCTTTAACAAACTCATTTCTCCAAGCCATACCCATATCTTTCCATCCGGACCATGAAATGCTGACCGCTCTAATTTTCTTGTTCTGAGACTTAATCATGGACATAAAGCTGCTAAGAAAATTATTTGCTGAACAGTAATCCAACTGTGCTTCGTTTCCAAACCTACCGGATATGGATGAAAATGCAATAAGCACTTTTAAATGTTCTTTATCTACCAGCCTATATAGATTGCATAGTCCGTTGGCTTTAACTTCAAATACTTCCTCAAACTCTTCCTTTGTCTTCTGCCCTATAAGCCTGCTTTTTTCTATGCCTGCACCATGTATAACAACATTAACCGGACCGAAATTTGCTACAGCAGCATTAAGAACTTCTTTCAAGCCTTCATGATTTCTTACATCACAGCTGTAATAACGAACATCACATCCATTTTTTCTGATATCGTTTAAAAGCTTGTAGACCGAAATTGCTTTGTTCAATTTGTTGTACTCATTTTGAACCTCTACAGGAGTAGCTTTTTTACCCTCCCTCTTAAGCTTGTCATATATTTCATTCTTTTTTTGCTCCAATGAACTTTCGTCAAGCTTTGACAGCTCTTCTATATTAGGAGGCAAAACAGTTCTACCAACAATTGTAAGCTTAACCTTGAACCTTCTGGAAATTTCATGCACAATTCCTGCTGTAATTCCATTTCCTCCTCCTGTTATTACAAAGTGATTTGAATCAAATTTTTCAACAGCTGTCATATCTTTTCGATCCACATTATCCAACTTCAAAGTCACTCTTTTATCATCAACATATCCAACCTCATAAAGACTTGATGACTCCTCCAATTCATCATGGATTTTTTCCAATACATCCTCGTCGAGATTTAGACTGTTCTTTTCACACAGGTCGACTATTTTTACTTTTGATTTCCCAAACTCTTTTCTAAGACCTTTATAAAATCCGCATAGTGCACCATAGTAAGGATTCAACTTTAAATTCTCGTCGCTTGAAAAACCAAAGCAACCATCGGCAAAGACCGTGCATATTATTCTTAATGCCGGATCGGGTCTTATTTGAGACAGCTTTTTATAAAATATAAACCTTGTTAGACCGTTTAATTGCAGTATCTCTTTTTCTGATTCATATGTAAGTTTTTGAAATTCATAAGTTTCCCCTAAATGCCCGCAATCTATGATGACATCGGTCTTATTAATTATATCTTTACAGTTAATAATCCTTTCTTCAAGCTCCTCTGAACTAATGCATTTTTCGTACACAAACTCACCGACATCGGAAGAAATCTTTTTAAAATATTGGCAAACATCTCTTACTGCTTTTGAATTGTCTCCAATAACAAGGATGCTTTTGTCCTTTAAATCATAATCCTTTGCCCCAATGTTCTCCGAAACAGCTATGGGGTATTGAACGCACAGCTCCAATTGATCATCATTTTCGGCAACATCTTTATTATCAGCAACATCTTTTGTTTCGACTTGGGTATAATCACTATCATTAGTTATATCATTATCGTTATCACCATCATATTTGGATTCGGCCGGTTGCAGTGAGCTTTCGAATTCTTTTAAAACATTGATTTTAACCATATCAATTATAGATCGAATATTTTTGAGCTCAGACTGGCTTATTTTTACATTTCCATCAATATTGAATTTCCGAACCAGCTCAGAGAAAATAGTCGCTTGCTTTATGGTATCAATACCTAAATCAGCTTCAAGCTCCATATCATCCTCAAGCATTTCAACAGGATACTGGGTAACCTCAGAAATAAGCTTTAATACCTCCGCACCCACATCATTGTCATTGAAATCCCTAGGCTTCTTACTGTCGTCATTTTCCCTTACTATATCTACATCCTGCAAATCTTTAGTTTTAGGTAATTGTGTTGCATCTTCCGCATCAATGTTTGCAGCTTTTTTACCTTTTTCTCTCACAAACTCAATTAAGGCTCCGATTGTTTTGTACATTGAAAGATTCTCAGTGTTTTCTTCAGTTATTTCAAACCTGTCCTTTAAAATTGAGAATATAGTGGCTTGTTTTACAGTATCAATTCCCAAATCGGCTTCCATTTCCATTTCCTTATCAAGGAGCTCAACCGGATACAATGTTATTTCCGAAACAATCTTTAGAACTTCATCTTCACAATCATTTGCAGACTCCATCATAGCCGGCTTCACTTCAATTTTTTTAGCTGTAATATCTTGTGCATTGCTTTCAGATTGAGATTTCGCAACTTCAACATTATCCTTTTCCATTGATTCGTCACATAACATAGTCTCTGCAACAAGAAGTCTTCCATAATTCTTTAAACATGCATCTTTCGAAGATATCCTCTCAATCCATTCCTGATATGCCTTTTTGTCAACAATCCTTTCATCTCCTCTAGCCACTCTTTGCAGCAAATGGTAGTTTCCATTGCCGCCAAAAGCGGACACCGTCCTTAGAACATACTCAACCTCATAGTCGCCACCCTTGGATAAATTGAGGCCTTCAAGATCAGGATCAGGCTCCTTGTAATTTACTACGGGAGGAATTTTCTGATACTGCAGCACCTTTGCCGAAACGGCTTCTTCAATGGATGCACCTAAAGTATGGCCTGTCATTCCTTTTGTGTTTATTACTTTAATTTCCCTAAACTTATCGCCAAAAGCACTTTCTAAAGCTTCCTTTTCCATATTTGAACATCCACCCTGCCTATGGGAATAGGTCTCATGGGAGCAATAAACCATTTTAGACGCTATGGCATGTCTGCTAAAGTTATGCATTTTTTCCATTTTGGATATAAACTTGTCCAACTCTATACAATGCTTATTTGTATCAATTCTCGATTGGTGTCCGCCGGAATTAAACATATGAGTGCCTAAAATACGGCATATGCCGTTCATTCCTCTTTTAGCAACATCCGAATCTTTTTCGATAATAAGTCCCACGGCACCTGAGCCTAGAATCATACCGCTCCTACGCTTATCAAACGGAATAGCAGCATCATACAAATTGTCCGCTTCAGTAAGTGCACCGACACTCGAGAATGCCCCTCCAACCCACGGCAGCATATTTCTTCCGTTGGTTATATCTGCTCCTATAACTATCATCCTGTTGGCATGTCCCGCATATATCAAGTCCTCGGCAACGGTTACCGCACTTGCTGTCGTTGAGCATGCTGAGCTTATGTGCATATTAGGACCTTTCGCTCCTATAAACTGTGCTAACATGTTATTGGCTTTAGATGTCAGCTGAGTCAGTAAATTGTAATTGAATTCATAAACATCCGATTCGGTCAGATTGTTTGAAAGCCTTGAATAATGCAATGCGAACCAATCAGTCAATATTTTTTTGGAATCATAGTCATTTACTTTTGAAATAACCCCCTCAAAAAACTTTAAGATATCCTTTCTTGTACTTGAACTGAACTTAGCTGCAGTATACTTAGACACTTCAGATATTACCGCTTCAATAGGAGATAATCCGCTTGCGAAAATAATACCGGTTTCATCTTGCATCTCTTCCGGCAATACTAGCCTTCCCGGCAATAAAGAGCCTGAAGATGTCTTTTTAAGCTCCCTAATAAGTGGAATTCCTGCATCCTTTAACGCCTCATACCCTGCTGCAACTCCTGCACATACATTTTGAGTCATTTGATTTAAAAACTTTTCGTCAATAAGATAATCATTGACCATATCTATTTTTCCGAATTTACCTACAAAATGTATGACCTCATTTATTGATGATATTCTTTTAAATACAGTTTCCTTTTCATTTTTTATAAGTCTTGTAATATTTAAATCCAATATGCTTTCTGCTTCCTCATCAGTAAGCATTTCAATCATGTTTCTGCCATCTAAAATATACTGAAAATTATCATCCGTAAAAGCCTTCTTAAATGTTCCGGGAAGTCCCATGGAAACACCGGTATATAAAAGACTTTCCCTGTTATTTTCAAAGCTTTCTCTGATACTTTTAAGACTTTCCTCGGGTTTTTTAACCGTACCGCCAATATTTTCGCATGGGGTATCTTTTTGATCTACTTTATAAACAACAGTACTGACATTTTCTTTCTGCAAGCCAAGAACCGTGTTGGAAGGAACATAATTAATCTCCACACCACCGGCAAAAAGCATTGCAAGTGCTTGTTTAAAACATTCTACCGGGCATTTGCTCCTGTTATTTACATTTATCACTTTAACTTCCTTATCGGAAAGTATACTTTTTACAATGTTAGTTAGAACGTTGGAAGGTCCTGATTCTATAAATACCCTTACACCCCTTTCGTAAAGCTTTAACACAGAGTCGGCAAATCTTACAGGCGATAATATTTGTTCTTTCAACACGTCAGCCACATTATCGTTCCCTATCATCAAATCATTATAAAATTCCGATAAATGACATGCCATTATTTTAAATTTAGGACTGCTAAACCTGATATCCTTTATGCTTTCATAAAACGATTCCGCTGCCCTAGATACAACATCCGTATGAAACGCATGGGATACATTTAAAATGGTGTTCTTGTATCCATTTTGGTTTAAATACTCGGAAAATCTCTCAATTTCCTTTTTGTCTCCTCCCACAACCGTCTGTTCCATAGAATTGATGTTGGCAATCATTACACCAAGCCCGGAAGACTTTATGATTTCCTCCACCTTATCCGCTTTTTCCTTTATGCTAAGCATGCTTCCTCTCTGATCTTCATCAATGCTGTCAAATGAATAACCTCTATGGCCTATTATGCTTACAGCCGATTTCAAATCGATCATTTCACCTGCAAACAGCGATGTTATCTCCCCAAGACTGTGCCCAATCATAAAATCTGCCTTAATTCCTGCCTCACATAACAGCTTGTACACTCCAATATTGCTTATAAACATTGCTGGATGAGTATTTTTAGTGTTTTTTAGAGTATCTTTAAGCTTTTCATCATCTCCGAAAATTAAAGGCATTATGGAACTGTTGTATTTGGACTTCCAAATTGCATCCGCATTCATATAGAAAGCCTTTACACAGGGGTAAGTTTCATAAAGTCCCTTCAGCATATTGGGATATTGGGAGCCTTGCCCCGGAAACATTAAGGCTATTTGGGAAGATGTCACCTCAGGACCGTTACCTGCATAAATCCCCTTTAGATTTAGTTTATTGGCCTCATTTAATCTGTCTTCTCTTATATAATGTTCAACCATTTTCCATTTGTCCTTCAACTGATGAAGCGAGCCGGCACAAATAGATACACGCCAATTGTGCTTGCAACTGGCAGATATGTTATTGATATAAACAGCCTTTTCAAACGTATCTTGAGATTCTTCACAATTTTTAACAAACGATTGGTAGGAGCCAATCAAATCTTCAATGGAATCACCCGAAAACAAAACAGTCTCTTCCTTATTTGTAAAATTTTCTTTAAAATCTAAAATATTATTTCCATCATTCCTGCATTTGTTTATACTTAAGCTGTACGATTTTCGCAAAAACTCAGGCCTGAATTCCTCCAGGCAAATATGATAATCAGCACCTCCAAATCCATATGAACTCACGTTAGCCCTTCTTGGATGCTGAGAATTTTCCATCCATTTTATGTTATCCTGAAGTATATAAAACGGCGAACCTTCCAACTGCAACTTTGGATTTATTTCCACAATGTTTGCAGTTGCCGGCAATATTTTGTTTTGAAGTGCCAGTGTGGCCTTTATAAAGCCTGCAATCCCTGCTGCATTTTTTAAATGTCCTATATTTGACTTTATCGACCCGACACCACAGAAATTTTCTTTTTGTGCACCCAGCTCGGCAAAGGCTTTTTTCAATGCCGAAACCTCAACAACATCCCCAACAATGGTTCCGGTACCGTGAGCTTCAATCATTTCAATTGTATCAACCGGATAACCTGCCATTTGACATGCTCTTTTTATAACCCTAACCTGACCTTCTTCACTTGGTGCCGCAATATATTTTCCTTTACCGTCGCTTCCCTGTCCGTATCCCGAAATAATAGAGTAAATATGATCTCCATCCCTTAAAGCATCCGAAAGCCTTTTAAGTACTATTGCACCGCCTCCAAGTCCCATAACAAACCCATTTGCCCTTGAGTCAAAAGGATATATGCCATCGGGAGATAAAGCATTTATTCCGCTAAAAGATACCAATCCGATTTCCGATACGGTTACTTCCACCCCTCCGGTTATGGCAGCATCAAACTCATGGTTCAAAAGACCTGAAACACTAGCTGCAATAGCTGTAAGTGATGAGGCACATGCAGTATCTATTACATATGATGGCCCCCATAAATCCAATATATTGGAGATCCTTCCTGCAATTACATTTTGCAGATATCCCGGAGAAGTATCTTCAATTATCGGCAGAGTATCCTTAAGAACATCCCGGGAGACATCTTTTAAAATCTCTTGAATTTTCGGCAATCTCTCCTTAGAAATATCAGGATGATTTAAAATATGGCTTTCTACATTTGCAAAAAAAGTTCTTCTTACTACATTCTCAAACTTTTCCCCCGGACATGCATTACATAAAATAACTGCCGTACGCTCTTTAGGAAGACTGCTTTTCAAATTTTCTACAGCTTGATCGACGCAATATATTGCGGCCTTTTGATTATTATCCATGTATGCTGCAACTGCCGGGGGTATCCTGTATTTCCTCCCCAAACTCATAAAATCAAATTCATCTATCATTGCAGCAATCTTAGTGTAGCTCTTGTCCTGCTTGCTTGTTTTACCTTTTACCTCCGGTCGGTAAAATACGGATTTGTTAAAGTAACGATCGGGTATTTCTTTAATCGATACTCTCTTTTCCAATATATTTTTCCAAAGAGCATTGGTATTCATTGCATCAGGCAAAATACACCCTACCGCAACAACGGCAACTCTCTCCTGAGGATAATAATACTTCATAACAACAACCTCCAAATTACATTAAAAATACAGATTTAAATTTATTTAAAATTTTTAATTAGCCGCATCTTTAATGCCAATGGTGAGCAGTCTTTTTTCATTAAGTATTGCCTTGTAAATTTTCATAGGTTGAAATGATGTGAAAAAAACGTTGTCCAACTTACTAAATAATGATAGAATCGGTATTGAAATACAGTCACACCAATGAGAGAATGGTACAAAAGTAAGTCTTTTGCCATTTTCTGAATTGATAAGTACTTCCAGATTCCTTTCCTTTGAATCAAATAAAGATTCACAATAATTCATAAATATCTCTCCCCTATTGAATAAATTAAATAAATAAAAATCAATTTTGAAATTAATATAAATATTTTTTTAAATTAATATAAATAATTGATAATGTATATATTTAAGCTCTAATATCTAAAAATCATTCCACCACTGCTTGCTCCTGCACCGTGTGCCTGCATCATTACAAGATCTCCTCTTTTGAGTCGTCCTGAAACAATAAGTTCATTAAGATTCAAAGGACTCATGGCACCTACTGTGTTGCCGTACTTGTAAAACAGGTTCTGACTCTTCTCCTTCGGTATACCAATCATATTAAGCTGTGCTTCCCATATCTTTGTTGATTGATCGGATGTAACAAAAAAATCAATATCATCTATTGCCAGATGAGTCTCTTCAAGAAGCTTATCCGCAACAATCTTTGAGTATTCGGCAGAACTGTTAAAAATCAAATTGCTATCTGATATTTTCATAAAAAAAACACTCGGATCCAATTCCTCCATATCTTCACGATTAAAACTAGTACCAAATGTAACCTTTGCATTATGATACAAAGCATGATTGGTAAAAAGATAAGATGCCAGGAAATTCTTTATTTCAGAATACCCTATAAGCATTGCCACAACAGCATCCCCGAATAAAAACACAGTCTTAGGATCAGGTTTTCCCCAGTGTCTTATACACTTTCCGATAGCACTGCCTCCAAAAATAAGAACATAGTCGTCACCGGTAGCGATATATCGAATAGCCATATCCATAGCATGCAAAAAGCCGCTGCATGCCGAGCAAATGTCAAAGGCAGGTATTCCTTTCTTTGCTCCAAGCTTTCTCAGCACCCCAATTGATGAAGCAGGTATCATATAATCGCCAAATAACTTGGTGTATATGACTCTATCCACTCTATCAATATCTATATCCGCTCTTTCCAGACACTGAATTGCAGCTTCAGCCATTAAGTCCTCCAGCTTTTCGTCAATCTGAGTCCATCTTCTTTCCTTTATTCCCAACGAGTACTCAACTGCTCTATTAGTTGCCAAAATATCATAAGTATCAATAATATACTGATTTGAAACCACATGCTGAGGAATGCCTACACCTGTAGATACAATTCTCGCATACCTATCCATTTTCAATGACCTTATTTCAGGGAATTTTATTTCTGTTTCCATTGGGCCTCCAATTATTCAAATATATTAAATGCGATTAATCTTTTACATCTATATTCTGCTAAATGTAATATTAATTATAGTTGTTAGTCTTAAACTTTATATATTAAGCCTCCACCACTTAGACCTTCCCCATGGGATATCAGCATAATATTCATACCTCTTTGAATCTTTCCCGTTCTAAAACCATAATCCAAAAGTAATGGCAGCATCGCAGACATAGTATTTCCATAATCCTTTAAAAGGGTAATGCTTTTATCCTCCGCTACCCCCAATACATCCAATGTGAGTTCCCAAATTTTGCGATTATTCTCGGTTACCAGAACCAAATCAATATCATTTATTCCAAGGCCGCTTTCCAAAAAAAGATTTTGTGAAACGGCAACAACTGCCTGTTTGTAAAACTCTTCTGCTACTTTCCAGTTATCCATTTTATATGTATCAAATACACGTGACATTTGGTCCTTGTCGTCTAATGATTGATCCAGATCAACAAGTGTTAAGGGAGTTATCGCAGTAGCATTCTCATAATATTCATAATTAGAATAAAAATAACTTGCCAATATATGTTGCTCTTTGGAATATCCCAACAAAATTGAGGCAGCTCCATCCCCAAACAAGAAAGCTATCCTTGGATCGGTCTTGCTTAACAACTTGGTGGTCATGCCTCCGGACACAATAAGAACATAGTCGTCTCCGGTACTTATATATCTTGATGCGGCATCAACAGAGTGCAAAAATGACGATATTCCGCCATCAATATCAAAAGCATGTACAGCAGTTGTACTTTGAAGCTTCTGCTGCAATATGCTTGCTGTCATTGGTAGAAGGTTGTCTCCATAGAACTTATTTACAATAAGCCTGGATAAATCATCCGGCTTTAAACCGTATTCTACCAGACATTTATCAGCTGCTTTTTTTAAAATATCACTGTCAGACTCATGGTCATATGCTACATGCCTTGTTTCAACTCCTATGGATTTTACAATAGCAGAACTTTTAAAAGGCAGGCCGTTTCTATATATGATTTCCTCATTGTTTACTATTTTTTCTGGTAAGTAGGATGCTGATGATTTTATTTCGCAATAGCGGTCTATGTTCTTCCTTTTATATTCAGGAAAAATATATTTAGTATTCGTCATATATACCCCCAAAATTTTATGAACAAAACCCTTAAGGATTTTTTATTCTTAATTTTTTGCATGATAAATCAAAGTGTATCCTGAACTTTTACTGTTTTTAACACAAGGGAAATTCTCGACTTTCTTAGGTACTTCAATAATTTATTGGATTAATTATTCCGGTCCGGCACTTAGGATAGTGCCACAGCTTCATGCATACTCACGTAAAGGCAGTATAAAAAGCTTTTGTAGTTATGTTTTACCTATAACCCCGGATAAGGCTGGCTTATAGAAAGATAATGCTTTTTGAAGGCACTGTATAATTAAGAGTAAAACTTCAAAATTTCAAAATAATTAAATACCATTAATTTTTACATTTATCTTCTGCTAAATGTATAATTAATTGCGTATTTAATGCAGCAATAATTAAGTTTACAATGTACAAAAATATAATCTTATCAAACAATTACCTGTCAAAAAAATATAAAATTAATAATTGTTTAATACAAATATGATAATACAGGATAAAAAAAATGTAAAGTCCCATACATAATAAGTTAACTGAATATATACTTTCTAAGTACAATTGTTTTGTGTCCCTTTCACTGTAAAGAATTGCCCATGTCGTTCCATAATGGTATAATTTAATTAAGATATCAATTTAGCTATATTAAATACGATTAATCTTTTACATTTATATTCTGCTAAATGTAAGATTGAGAGTAAATAACGTATTTAATGTATTAATTTTTATTAATTTTAAGAGGAGGGATCAGAAAACATTTATTTAAGACAAAACTAGAGAATTTAGATTAAAAATTAGGAGGTAACGATGTTAAGTAAAAAGAGTTTTCTAAAAAAAGTATCAGTGTTCTTGTCAGTTACATTGCTGACATCTGTAGTGGTTATTCCTCAGACCACTGCAACATCCAATGCTGCACCAACATTCAATTATGGTGAAGCATTACAGAAATCAATAATGTTTTATGAGTTCCAACGTTCCGGAAAACTTCCTGAAAACAATAGAATTAACTGGCGTGGAGACTCAGCTCTTACAGACGGTGCCGATGTCGGTGTTGATTTGACAGGCGGTTGGTATGACGCAGGTGATCATGTCAAATTCAACCTTCCCATGGCTTATACCGTTTCAATGCTTTCATGGAGTGTATATGAAGCACGGGATGCTTACGTAAAAAGCGGACAACTTCCCTATATTTTAGACAATATTAAATGGGCTACAGACTACTTGATCAAGTGCCATACCGCTCCAAACGAATTCTATTACCAGGTTGGAAACGGTGATGATGACCATAAATGGTGGGGTCCTTGCGAAGTTATGCAAATGGCAAGACCATCATATAAAGTTACATCTTCAAGTCCCGGTTCCACGGTTGTAGGTGAAGCTGCAGCGGCTTTAGCATCAGCATCAATAATATTCAAAGAAACCGATCCTACATATGCTGCAAATTGCTTAAAACACGCAAAAGAGCTTTTCTCTTTTGCAGACACTACCAGAAGCGATAAAGGTTATACTGCAGCAACCAATTTCTATACTTCCCATAGCGGATTTATAGATGAATTAACATGGGCTGCTATATGGTTATATATGGCAACAGAGGATCAGTCATACCTTAATAAAGCTGAGTCCTACGAACCTCAATGGCAAAGAGAAAACCAGTCCACCGATCTCAAATTCAGATGGGGAATGTGCTGGGATGATAAGCTTATGGGATGTTTCCTTTTGCTTGCTAAATTAACAAATAAAGATGTATATAAGGAAGCTATTCAAAGGCATTTGGATTGGTGGTCTGTTGGAACAGGCGGTTCACGTATAGCTTATACAGCTAAGGGGCTTGCATGGTTAACTACATGGGGTTCCTTAAGGCATGCATCCACCACAGCATTTTTGGCAAGTGTCTATGCTGACTGGAGCGGATGTTCGTCAGACAAGGCAAAAATATATAACGATTTTGCCAAACAGCAGATAGACTACTGTCTCGGAAGCACAGGCAGAAGCTTCCTTACAGGCTTTGGAGAAAATCCTCCACAGCATTACCATCACAGAACAGCTCACGGTTCCTGGTATGATTCCATGAAAGTGCCTGAAAACCACAGACATACACTGATTGGAGCACTTGTTGGCGGACCTAAGAGTGCAGCAGACAATTCATACTATGACAAGATTGACGATTATGAATCAAATGAAGTTGCATGCGACTATAATGCAGGTTTTGTCGGTGCTTGTGCAAAGATGTATGAAGACTACGGCGGAACTTCAATACCTAATCTGACTGCAAATGAAACTCCTACGGAAGATGAGTTCTATGTAGAAGCAGCAATCAACAATCAGAGTGCAAACCATATTGAAATCAGAGCATTCCTTCTGAATAAATCTGCATGGCCTGCAAGAATGGGCGACAAGCTTTCCTTCAGATATTTTGTTGATTTGTCGGAAGTTATTGCTGCAGGTGCAAGTCCATCCGATATAAAAGTGTCGTCAAACTACAGTCAGGGCGGTACTGCAAAAGGTCTTACGCCTTGGGATGAATCCAAAAACATATATTACGTGACTCTAGACTTTACAGGAACAAAAATATATCCAGGCGGTCAGTCACAGCATAAACATGAAATTCAGTTTAGATTATCGGCCCCCGAAGGAACAAGCTACTGGGACAACAGTAACGACTTCTCGTTTAAAGGAGTGTCAAAAGATTCAAACGGAGCTGTAAAAGTAACAAATATGCCTGTATACGATAACGGAGTATTGGTTTACGGTATGGAACCGGATGGCGGTACTCCTGCAACTCCAACTACTAAACCTACACCTACTTCAAGCGGCAATAAAGTATACGGGTATGTAAAACCAAGCTTTAACTATACAGAAAATCAAGCAGCAGCTGTACAATCCGGATTTAAGGTTGAGTTAGAAGGCACATCTTTAAGTGCAGTTACAGATGAGAATGGTTATTTTGAAATTACCAATGTGCCCGGAAACAAGGTATATACCCTTGTAATAAGCAAAGATGGATATCTTGCGAGAAAGGCTTCAATTACAGTTAACGGTAATAAAGAAATTTCCTCAAAAACTGCACCTATTGACATATGGGCAGGTGACATTCCTGTAAACGGTGTACAGAATAATACCATCAATATGGCCGATGTCATAGAAATAGCAAAATCCTTCGGTAAGACATCTTCTACATCAGGTTTTATGTCGTCTGCAGACTTTAATAAGGATAATACCGTCAACATGGCCGATGTTATTATACTTGCTGTAAACTTCAACAAAACACAGGCGGATTACCCAGAATTATAATAAGTGATTTTAATCTTTATTAGAACCATATAATATTTTTAGGGATACCCAATTCTAAAATTAAACGATTGGGTATCCCTTATTTAATGTAGAAATAAAATTTAACAAAAAATTTATTTCTTCTTGGTAATTATTAATATAAAATATTATTGAAAATTTATAAATAAAATTTATATTCTAAGGGGGAGATTCAATGAAAGCCAAAAAAAAGGTTAGCAAATGTATAAGCTTAGCTTTGTCCATCATTATGGTGCTAAGTATGCTTTCTACATTTAACCTTGCATCATTCGCAGTCGACAGCAACGACTACAACCTTGTTGAAAACGGCGATATGGAAAATGGAACAAATTGGTGGCATAGTAATGGAGGAGGAAGTCTCACATCTGCCACAGATGTAAAACACAGCGGAAGTTCCAGCATTAAAACAAACGGAAGGACCAATGGATGGAACGGTGTAGCCCAAGTGCTTACCGACAACCAAAGGGAAAATCCTCAGGTTGGAAAGACATACCATGCTTCTGCATGGGTTATGTTTGACTCAGATAATTCATCTGAGGTAACATTCAAGTTATCAATAAAAAGAAATGACGGTACTGAAGACAAATATGACAACATTGCTCAGGCAACTGTTTTGAATGGAGAATGGACCCTTATCGAAGGTAACTATACCCTTCCTAAAGATACCGATATTTCCAAAGGTGTACAAATATATATTGAAACTACAGAGTCCGATTCCTTTGTAGATTTCTATGCAGATGATGTAAGCTTTACATTGGTAGGGTCTTCATCTAACGAGAAATTAATTGCATTGACATTTGACGACGGACCTGACAAAATCCTTACGCCTCTTGTGCTGGACAAGCTTGAAAAATATAATGTTCCGGCAACATTCATGATGGTTGGAAGCAAAATTGGCGAAGACACAAAAGATGTTATAAAAAGAGTTATTGATTTGGGCTGTGAAATAGGCAACCATTCATGGAGCTATGCCGATATGGCAAATATGACTTTTGAAGAGATTAAAAAGTCGGTTGATGACACTACATATGCTATTGAGCAGTATTCAGGGACAAAACCATTGTTTTTCCGTCCGCCCAATCTTTCAGTAAGCGATACTATGTTCGATGCAATCGACATGCCTTTTGTTAGCGGAATTACTGCGAACGACTGGGATCAATCAACAACTGCAGAGCAAAGAGCAGCTGCCATATTAAACAATGTACGAGACGGTTCAATAATACTTCTTCACGATGTTCAGCCTCTACCCCACCCTACACCTGAGGCTCTTGATATAATAATTCCTGCACTCCTTGAACAAGGTTACAAATTTGTAACATTAAGTGAATTATTCAACAAAAAGGGAGTTGCATTAGACCCCGACGATAAAACAATGTATGTAACCGTAGGCGTTGATACTCCTACAATAGTAGGTAAAGATATCGTCAACAACGGTGATTTCGAGGACGGAATAAATTGGTGGTACGGCAGGGGATCTGCTTCAATAGAAGCTGTTAAAGATGAGTCCGGTAACGGTACTTCTGTATTAAAAGTTACCAGTAGAAAAAATGGATGGGAAGGTGCTGCCCAGAATCTTGTGGGAAATGAAAAGGGCGATCCCGTTCCAGGTGTCGAATACACAGGAACTGCATGGGTTATGTACAATGGTGAAAATGCACCAGACACAATGACATTTAAACTCAGTGTTGAATGGAATGACGGTACGGATACACATTGGGATCAGGTAAGTCAACTGACTGTTAATAAAGGAGAATGGACAAAGCTTGAAGGCACTTATACAATCTCTTCAAATGCTGCTCTTTACGAAGGTATTCACCTTTATGTAGAAACCAATGAAGGAGCGGCAGCTGATGATGAAACATGCATTGACTTCTATCTGGACAATGTAAGCTTCAAATCAAAAGGAACTGTAGAAGAAATCGTATTTGACTTCGACCCTAATGCAATATCACTTCGCAGCGTATTGGATGAATATTTCCCCATAGGAGCTGCTATAAGGCCCGACATGACTGAGCATCCTGTATATGTCGAATACCTTAAAAAACATTACGCAAGCGTAACTGCCGAAAACGTAATGAAACCAATAGAAATTCAGCCTGCTGAAGGCAAATTTACATTTGAAAATTCAGATAAGATAGTTAACTTCGCAATGGAAAACGGTATGCTTGTAAGAGGACATGCATTCGTATGGCACAGTCAGGTTCCCGATTGGCTCTTCACTGATCCTGACGATTCAAGCAAGCCTGCTTCAAGGGAAAAGCTTCTTGAAAGGCTGAAAACCCATATGGAAACATTCATGACAAGATATAAAGGTATGATTCATACATATGATGTAGTAAACGAAGTTATATCCGATGGTGAAGGACTCCGCGATTCAAAATGGAGATCAATTGTCGGAGATATGGACGGAGACGGAATTGATGATGACTATATCATTGAAGCATTCAAGTATGCACTTGAAATAGCCGAAAAAATCGGTGACAACGATGTAAAATTCTGTATAAATGATTACAGCCTTGAGTCCAACTCAAGAAAATTAGATGCTTTTTATGAAACCGTTAAACGTATTTTAGAAGCAGGCATTCCGGCAGATAGACTTGTTGCGGGATTCCAGATGCACATAAGCTCTTATGGACCTTCAATGGAGCAAATTAAAGAATCTATTGAAAAAATTGCTTCATTAGGCGTGAAGATTCAAGTAACTGAGCTTGATGTTTCTATCTACAAAAACGATACTGAAGAGAAAAAGGCTGCAACAGACGAGATTTTAGCTGCACAGGCAAAAAGATACATGGATTTATTTGATTACTTCAAAAAAGCAGCTAAAAAAGGCATTATCGACTCAGTTACATTGTGGGGAACCGATGACGGTATGTCATGGAAAAATGACTTCCCAATACAAGGTAGAACTGATGCTCCTCTCTTATTCAACAAAAGGCTTCAAGTAAAACCTGCATTTACTGCAATAACAGATCCTGACAGTTTACCTGTTTACAGGAAAGAGATTAACACTTACAAAGGCTCACCTTCCATAGGACCAAATGACATTGACATATTATGGAGCACAATTACTCCTGTTGATGTGACACAAGCCGTATATGGTCCGGAAGGAACAACCGCAAGTGTTAAAACAATGTGGGATAAAGATAATCTTTACATTCTCGCACAGGTTGCCGACAATACTGTAAGTTCAAAAGACAATCTTGAGATTTTCATAGATAAAGATGAATCTTCACCGGAAGATAATATTCACATTACAATAACTCCTGATGATGAAGTATACTATGCAAAAAGAGATGATAACGGTTATACAGTTCAGATTGCCGTTCCTATTTCAGGTTTCGCTCCTAAAAAAGGTGACAAACTGGCAATCGATTTCAGGGTAAATGACTATACTGAAGACGATACATTGTCCTCAGTCATTGTTTGGAACGACTACAAAAACAATTTAGACACCGATACTTCAGGTTACGGCTATGTTGTATTGGGCAATGAAGCAAAACTTATTCAGGTTAAAAAGGGAACTCCTGTCATTGACGGTGTCGCAGAAGGCCTCTGGGACGATGTTGAAGCGACAACTACAGACGTTTGGGTAGCAGGTTCATCGGGCTCCACTGCAAAATTCAAGATTCTCTGGGATGACAGCAATCTTTATGTTCTCGCAGACGTAACCGATAAACTCCTTAGCAAAGCAAGCTCAGACGCTTATCAGCAGGATTCCATAGAAATATTCTTAGATCAGAACAATGCAAAAACTGTTGCTTATCAAGCAGACGACTATCAAATAAGAATCAACTTTGATAATGAAACAACATTTGACCATGGAAAACCTGAGGGCTTCCAATCTGCTACATCACTGACATCCAACGGTTATCTGGTAGAAGCTCTAATTCCATTAAATGCAATAATTCCTGAGGCAGGCAAAGTATTAGGCTTTGACCTACAGGTTAATAATGATGAAGACGGCAATGGATCAAGGGACAGTGTAAGCATATGGTGCGATGCTTCCGGTAACTCCTGGCAGAACATATCCGGCATAGGCAATATCATACTTATTAATGAAGCTGCAACAGTACCTACTCCTACAACTAAACCTACTGCTACTCCGACTAATACGCCGGTATCTAACAGTGGTAGCCAAGGCGGTGGAATTGTGGTGGTATCAACTCCTACACCAACACCAACTTCTACCCCAACTACTGCTACAACAACACCAACTGCAACACCTACACCAACTACTTCACCAACTGCAAGTGCAACAATTGCACCGGTTTCTCCTAAGCCGGCTGTAGGTTTTACAGACATCTCAAATCACTGGGCTAAAGAATATATTACTGCACTGATAGAAAAAGGAATTATTAGCGGTTACACAGACGGAACAATCAAGCCTGATAAAAATATTACCAGAGCTGAACTTACCGTTTCCATAGTAAAAGCATTAGGGCTTGAGCCTTTAGATGATGCCAAGGTTGATTTTAAAGATGCAAAAGACATACCTTCATGGGCATTAGGCTATATTGCAGTGGCAAATCAAAATGGTATAATACTGGGTAATGCCGATAATACTTTAAGTCCTAATAAGGAATGCAGCAGGCAAGAAGCTATTACAATAATTATGAGAGGCTTTAAGCTGGGCGAATCCGATAGTGAGCTTAAATTTAAAGATACCAAGGACATCCCAAGCTGGGCATACAAGTTTATTGCTAAGGCTACCGAGTTAGGTCTTATCAATGGGTACCCCGACAACACATTTAGACCCGGCAAGAATATAACAAGAGCAGAATTGTTTACTATATTGTATAAATGCACAAATATAAATGTAAATGCAAACGAAAATGCTAATGAGAATGCAGATGAAAGTGCTAATTAAGCTTCATTAATTTATTAAGTTGAAAATAGCCGGTTGCACAAATTCAGCAACCGACTATTTTTCTTTTGTATATAATTCATTTAATATTCATGCCTTGGCTACCACTGCAAACTCCTTTGATTTATTATCAAATCCTTTTCCTGCAACATCTGAAAATATATCTGTCACTCTTAAACCACTCTCAGCAAACTCCGATTTTATGGAATCCACACTAAAGCACTGGAACCAATTGTATATAACCCGTTTACCCTTCTCTTCAATGATTGTATACTTTTCCAGAATAAGCTTCTCCATATCATACTTAAATGTATTAACAAAGCAATAATAATCATCAGGCGACCAAAATTTATTAAGATGGTTGAAATCATATGTTGAGTTTTCTTGATATTCATTATAATAATTATAAGAATATACATCCAATATTATGGAACCTCCAGGCTTTAAAAGACTGCGAAATATGCCTAGAAGCTTTTTCCTCTGCATTGGGCTTAAGGCAGTATAATCACACATTATCATTGTTATAAGATCATATTTTTCACTTGAATCAAACTTAAGATAATCGCAATATATGTAATTTATATTAAGATTGTTTCTTGCCGCTTCTTTTTTAGCATATTCAAGAGAATTACGGGAAAAATCGACTCCTGTAACTTTTGCTCCTGTCTTGGCAAAACGGGATGTGTATAGACCCGGACCGCAGCCAAAATCTATTATGCTCATGCTGCTGTCTATATTAAAATACTCAACCATCCATTGGACTGATTTATCAATAAACCCAATATTTCTAGAAGCTGCATCAACAGATTGGTCAAGATGGAACTCCAGCATCTTTCGCGATGTATAATCATTTGTCCATAGCTCAGGTGCGGTATAAAACTCAAATGGCTTTGGCTTTTTATTTATTTCCTGCAATTCATAAAACATAAAGTCCCTCCTAAAAACACTCATAAATAAAACAGTTACAGCAACATTCAGCCATAACTGTTTTTATCGTAATTCCCTGACATAAACAATCGTTGAAAAACATTGAACTTCAACTAAAACTCAGCGGAATTAACCGTTCTAGGGAATGATACTACATCTCTTATATTTGACATACCTGTAATATACATTATGGCTCTTTCAAAACCGAGTCCAAAACCGGCATGCTTTGTGCCTCCATATTTTCTTAAATCCAGGTACCACCAATAGTCATCCTTATTAAGTCCCAACTCATCCATTCTCTTTTCAAGATAATCAAACCTTTCTTCCCTCTGGCTTCCTCCAATTATCTCTCCTACTCCCGGTACTAAAAGGTCCATAGCCGCAACTGTCTTGTTATCGTCATTAAGCCTCATGTAGAAAGCTTTGATATCCTTTGGATAATCGGTAACAAATACAGGCTTTTTAAATATTTGCTCCGTAAGATATCTTTCATGCTCTGTCTGCAGGTCTGCTCCCCATTCCACCGGATATTCAAATTTGTCCTTTACCTTCTTTAAAAGCTCTATTGCCTCGGTATATGTGACATGTGCAAACTTGGAACTTACTATATTATTGAGCCTGTCAAACAATGTATTGTCAACAAAACTATTGAAAAACGCCATTTCCTCCGGTGCATTTTCCATGCAGTAGTTGATTATATATTTAAGCATATCCTCTGCAAGCTCCATGTCATCTTTAAGGTCTGCGAAAGCAATTTCCGGTTCAACCATCCAAAACTCGGCTGCATGCCTTGCAGTATTGGAATTCTCAGCCCTGAATGTCGGTCCAAATGTATAAATATTTCTGAAAGCCATACAATATGTTTCACCTTCTAATTGACCGCTTACAGTGAGATTCGTTTCCTTTCCGAAGAAGTCCTGTTTAAAATCAACTGCACCCTCTTCGGTTCTTGGCAGGTTATTTAAGTCAAGTGTAGTCACTCTGAACATTTGTCCTGCACCTTCAGCATCACTGCCGGTTATAATGGGAGTATGAACATACACAAAGTCTCTTTCTTGAAAAAATTTGTGAATTGCATAAGCTGCTAAAGACCTTATTCTGAAAACTGCAGAAAAAGTATTTGTCCTAGGCCTAAGATGTGCGATAGTCCTCAAATACTCAAAAGTATGCCTTTTCTTTTGAAGCGGATAATCGGATGTTGACAGACCTTCAACCTGAATGCTGCTTGCTTTTAACTCAAATGGCTGTTTTGCATTAGGAGTTTCAACCAGCTTTCCGCAAACAATAATTGAAGACCCTACAGGTATCTTTGTAATCTCTTTGAAGTTAGGGATATTGCCATCTTCAAAAACAATTTGAAGGTTCTTAAAGAAAGACCCATCATTAACCTCAATAAAACCGAAAGTCTTAGAATCTCTTAATGTCTTAACCCAACCTGATACTGTTATATCCTTGTTTACGTAATCCTGAGTCTGCCTATACAGACTTTTAATCATTGTACTTTTCATGTTATCCATTAACCCCTTTGTTAATTGATATTTTAACCTTTATTTTATATTTAATTCACTAAAATAATTAAATATATTATATGCGATTAATCTTTTATAATAGCTTTATATTTGCCTCTTCGCAAACCTTAATCATTGAATCCGGCCATATAGACGCCTGTACTTCACCAATATGAGCTTTTTTCATAAAGAACATGCAAAGCCTTGATTGTCCAATGCCACCTCCAACAGTATAAGGAAGCTTTCCGTCCATTAAATCCTTATGGAATTTGAGACCTTTTCGTTCTTCACAGCCAGCCTCCCTAAGCTGTTTTACAAGGGAATCCTCGTCTACTCTTATTCCCATTGATGATATTTCAAAGGCTCTGTTCAAAACAGGATACCACAAAACAATGTCTCCGTTAAGTTCCCAGTCATCATAGTCAGGAGCTCTTCCATCATGCTTGATTCCGGACTTTAAAAGGCCTCCTATTTTCATTACAAATACAGCCTTTTTTTCCCTTGCTATCATATCTTCCCTTTCCTTAGGAGAAAGTTCAGGGAACATATCTTCAAGCTCCTGGGTAGTAATGAAGCTTATTTCATCAGGCAATATTTGGGGAATTTCAGGATGCATTTCACAAACAAAGTCTTCTGTTTTCTTAACCACACCATAAATTTTTCTTACAATGCTCTTTAATGTATCAACATTTCTATCTTTCTTTTCCAATACAAGCTCCCAATCCCACTGGTCAACATAAATAGAGTGAAGATTATCGAGATCTTCATCCCTTCTTATGGCATTCATATCGGTATATAATCCCTCGCCAACCTTAAAGTCGTATTTACTGAGAGCCATACGCTTCCATTTTGCAAGAGAATGCACCACTTCTACAGTATCCCCGCCAATCCCCTTAACATCAAAAGCAACCGGTCTTTCTACCCCGTTAAGATTATCATTCATTCCCGTTTCAGGCTTAATGAACAAAGGTGCTGAAACCCTGCTTAAATTAAGTGCTTTAGCAAGCTCGCTTTCGAAATAGTCTTTTATCCTCTTAATAGCGGTTTCCGTTTGCTTTACATCTAAAATGGGATTATATTTTTCAGGTATAATAAGTCTGTCATTTTTATCCGCCACATTATTTCCTCCTCAACGTACTAAATAGTCAATTCACATTATATCATCGTTTTAAATGTATTTCCACAAAAAGGTGAAATAAAGTAGACAGGCTGCATTCATAAAATTCTTATGATGCAGCCTGATATATGTTCATCCTTAAAGACTTATATTATTATTTTTCAATATTCCTAAGCCTTTTGTCAATACAAAATATTACTTTATCAGTTAATTATTACATATATCTTAATACAGTGCGGGATAGTCGGCTGACGTTTTATTGAAGTTTTTAGCAAGAATAATTACATCCGACATATTTATGCTGTTATCCCTATTAAAATCTGCATAATCCATGTATCCTGTATCGGTAGATACCTTATTGAAAGCTTTCGCAAGTTCTATAACATCTGCAATATTAATAGTACTGTCCTGAACATTCTTTATAGGCAAATCGCCTGCAAACATATCCAGTGGGGCAGTTTTACCGGCTATTTCCTTATTGCCGTTTACGGCAACTGACTTGATAGTTCTTTCAAGATACCCTGTCTTACTGATTTTGATGTCATATGTTTTGTTTGCGGGAACATTTTTAATCTCAAAATACCCATTTTCATCAGTAAATGCACTTAATGCCGTTCCATCAAGCTCAACCTTGAAATCTGCCAAAACACTGCTGCTTGTAAAACTGAATGCAGGCTTTATATAACCCGATACTGTAGAACCTGAGCTGCTTCCTGTTGGTGTAGGCGTAGGAGTTGAAGTCGGTATAGAAGAAGTTGGTTTTGTTGGTGTAGGTGTAGATTTTGTCGGTGTTTCACCTTCAACAAATTCACTTAACGATATACCGTTTTTACCCAACGGTATTTTATGATCCAATCCAACAAACTTACCTTCACTATTCGTCCATAATGTAGGCAGCAAATAGTTGTCATATTTATTATCATTCCACTTAAGGTCTCTTCCGCCTTCAAAAGGTGTTCCTTCGTCACGGGTAAACAAACCGCCTGTATCTGCCGAGTCAATATTGATGCACCAGAAAGTATGATGAAGCTGATACTTGTTTTCTATAATATAATCTCTCATGCATCTTAAATATTTTTTGTTGAGGTCGAGAAGCTTATCTCCGCCTTCCGTAAGTCCTCCCCATTCACCGAGCAGCAAAGGAGAAATACCTTCTTCCATAATATAAGCCCAGTTATCTCTCCAGCATTCTTCATAGAGTATCTTTTTAGCTTGTGCATCGTTGGCAGTAACAAAATCCCCTTTAAACCACTCCTGCTCATATACCAAAGGACCATAGTCATGAGGTGAATATACAAGCTGCTTCTGATATTTTCCGAGATTTATGGGATAATCCCTAACACCTCTTAAATTGCCGCCCCACCAGTTACCGTAATAATCATTAGTTCCTGTCCATGGGCTTGTATCCACTTGCTCATCATCCCATTTTCCGTCTTTGGGATATATTTCAACTCCTTCAACAAATATCAAAACATTAGGATGTACGTCCAATATTGCTAATGCTGTCTCCTGAGCCACTCTCTTCCAGTTTGTAGCTCTGTTTGAATCATCCCATATAGCACTCTGGGATATTATCTTGAGCGTTCCTGAATTGGTATGGGGCTCGTTTTTAAGGTCAAACCCTATTATGGTATCATCATTTTTAAAATGATTAGCTGCCCATACCCAAGCAGATTTAAATATTTCTTCAGTAATGGCACCCTTGAACCATAGCGGATGGTTATGTCCCATATTATCTGTTTCTGCACTATGTACATCAAGTATAACTTTGATTCCTACCCTTTTAAAGTTTTCCAGCATGAAGTGAAATAATTCGTAACTGTTCAATCCTGCCAGTGCTTCGTTATTGTAGCTGGTATCGGTCGACATGGGATACTGACCCTTGCTCCATGCATATAACAATTCAGTCGCGATAGGCAATCTCACCACATTTATACCTTTATCTGCCACTATTTCAATATCTTTCACAATATTGCTGTGATAAGAATCCAAAAGCATCATTTCCCTACAATTAAATCCAAACCAATTGGCACCGGTTAACCATACTTTTTTGCCATCCTTGTCCACAATGTTTGTACCTTCAACGTGAAGCCAGTCATCACCTTGCTCTGCAACATCATCAGCTGAAGTTGTCATTCCATAAGGTATGGCTGATGAAATTAGAAGCGTCACCAATGATAAAATTATAAACTTTTTCATTTTACTTTTTCCCCCTAAACTACCGTTTAATAAAATAATAATTTCTTGCAGCATTTCTCTTTATGGAATTTGTATAATGAATAGAATTGCATATTTCAATAGATAGATATTTATATATAAATACGACGGAGAAATGGATAGTTTTTTATTGAGTAAATGCAATATAATTAAATTAAAGCCCTATTTTTAGTAATTTTCCTTGTCACCTCCACAAAATATTTATTTTATATACTTTTTAATAAAGTCATTTTAAAAATACATTATTAAAATATTTGATGTAATATATATCAATAATATCATAAAATTTTCTTAAGTACAATAAACGAATGATTATACAAATTCAGATGCTTGAGCTTCTTTTTGAGCATTATAAATGTCTTAAACCATCACAAAATTAAAAAGGCTCATTATGAATAACAAGCCCTTTTAATTCTTCTATTCTTTAAACAGATATCAAGTTATAATTCTACATTCAACAGACTTGCCATAGCCAATCCCGTCATAATCATCTATGTATTCCGGGATTTCAACATCCTGAGCTTCCGGACCGATTAAATTGTATTCATCCCAACCATTGCCCCAATTCATTCCGATTTTCGTTCGGTCCATTATTTCAAGATCAAATGCATCTAACGAATTATTATCAATATCCAATTCAGAATTATTATCATATTCTTCACTTAAATATTGCTCAGGTTCACTGTCTTCATCATACTCATCATAAAAGGAATCTTCCTGCACTTCTTCTGCATAGCTGTCATTAAAGCCACTTTTATAAATGTTCTCATAGTCATAGCTATCTTCATAGTCGTTTTCATAATCATCATCGTAATCGTTTTTATAATCTTCCCGTTCATTTTGACCATCTTTAAAGTCATTCCCGTCAATATCTTCCTTATCCTCATTTTCTACTTTTTCATAAATAAGTTCTTTATCTGCTTTTTCATTTTCTACTTTTTCATTTTCTACTTTTTCTTCATTGGTTTCATATTCTTTTTCAACAATGTCTTCATTATCTTCACTGTTGTTATTATCGCAATCCACTTCATCATAGTTTTCTTTACAGCTGTTTTCATCATTGGAATAAACATTTTCATCTTTGGATTCCATATCTTTGCCAAAGTCCTCATTATCAATTTCACTTATTGTTGTCCATGAAATCTTCTTAAAATTGTCCATATTATCTTGTTCATTTTCACAATTAACTTCGTCACAAGTATTTCTTGCTTCATTCATCTGTTTATTCAGTATTTTTGAATTTTGTGAATGACTAAAATATGTTCCAAGACACCTTTTTAGCATATTCTCATTCCACTGTATTTTATTGGCATTATTATTTGTATATGATTTATGTATCTCGTCTTCTTTCACAATATCTTTAATAGAAGCCTGCAAATTTGTATCTTCTGTATTTTGATATGTATTTTGGGTAATATCCTCTGTCGTACCTTCCGATTCCTCTACCTTATGGGATATATCCTGTATTTTTTTTGCAACCGTATTATTCCGATTATATTCCTGCAATGCTCTTCCAAGACACTTTCTTTCCATCTCTCTATTCCAGCGGATATAATTTGTTCTCATTTTCAATCCACATCCTATCAAATTTTAACATGCATAAATCAATCATAAACTAATTGATTTTACATATATTATTTTCTATGTAAATATTATATATTTTTTCTTAAATTTATGTTCCTATGGTGATTTAAACATTTTTATAACCCTTCTTTCAATGAAGTTATTGTGCCTATTGAATCACAATTTTCTATAATAACATTAGATACAAAATATTAAGGAACATAATGTAACAAAAATAATGACTTACGCATAGCATTATTAGTGTATATAAAAAAACTTCCTCAGAGAGGATGTAATGGAGGAATTAAAATGGAACAGACTACTAGTCATGTTGTATGTACAAATTCGTCAGTACTTAACTCAACTACTCTATTAGCTTCACCCAGTCAACCAAAGAAAGTCGAAGTGATCTTGTCAATATTACTTGACACATTTTTCTCGAACACTTTGTGGTTTTTGCGTTGGTATATAATGGGATGGAGCGTAGCGTAATCCCATTATATACCAACGCGTCGCTTTGCTCCCATCGCTAC
>Ga0208825_1000790_pt1 | contig 27579 bp, 22 predicted proteins | sample AD_UKC113_MetaG_FD_184450 | JGI IMG/M metagenome (GOLD analysis project Ga0208825, IMG submission 184450) | Active sludge microbial communities of municipal wastewater-treating anaerobic digesters from Hong Kong - AD_UKC113_MetaG (SPAdes)... | ecosystem: Engineered > Bioreactor > Anaerobic >...
CGTTGCCACCAATTTCCACCTGTGGCCCGTCCTGTACGGCGCGCCCCTGCGCATCAATGCGCACGTTCATGATGGCTTTCTTGCCGCTGTGGCAAATGGTTTTGATTTCGGAAAACTCATCGGCCCACGCCAGCAAATACTGGCTGCCTTCGAACAATTCCCCGCGAAAATCTGTGCGCAAGCCGTAGCACAACACCGGGATGCGCAGCGCATCCACCACTTCACTGAGCTGCCAGACCTGCGATTTGCTCAAAAATTGCGCCTCATCCACCAGCACGCAATGCAATGGCCCGTTATCGCGGATGTCGTCTTCCACCACCTGCTGCAAATCAGCATCGCGTGAAAACGCCAGCCCCTGCGCGCGCAAACCAATCCGCGAGGCCACCGTACCCGTCGCCACCCGGTCATCCAGATGCGGGGTCAAGATCGCCACCCGCATGCCGCGCTCGCGGTAGTTGTGCGCGCTTTGCAGCAAGGTGGTGGTCTTGCCCGCGTTCATCGCGGAATAGTAGAAATAGAGTTTGGCCATGCACGGATTCTACCGGCGCACAAGGCTGGCACGCAGGCCCGCCAGCTTCGACAATGGCAGCATGCAACATGCGCATCTCCACGGCCTCAACCCCCCACAACGGCAAGCGGTGTTGCACACCGAAGGCCCGCTGCTGGTGCTGGCCGGTGCCGGCAGTGGCAAGACCCGGGTCATCATCGAAAAGATCGCGCATCTGATCCAGTCTGGCCGCTACCCGGCCAAGCGCATCGCCGCAATCACCTTCACCAACAAATCCGCGCGCGAAATGCGCGAGCGCGTGGGCAAACGCATCAAGGGCGACGCCGCGCAAGAATTGACGGTGTCCACCTTCCATGCGCTGGGCTTGAAGATCCTGCAGATTGACCACGCCAAGCTGGGGCTGCGGCGTGGGTTTTCGATTTTTGATGCCGATGACTCGGCCGCGCAACTGAAAGATTTGCTGCCGCCGGGCAGCAAGCCCGATGTCATCGATGCCGCCAAGCAACTCATCAGCCGCGCCAAAAACGCCGGCCTGTCGCCCGAGCAAGCCAGCGCCGCCGCAGGCAGCACCCGCGAGCGTGAAGCCGCTGCCTTGTATGCGCGTTACCAGCAACGCCTGACTGCCTTCAACGCGGTGGATTTTGATGATTTGATCCGGCTGCCGGTGCAATTGCTGGAAACCGATGCCGAGGTCTGCGCCGCATGGCGCGAGCGTATCGGCTATCTGTTGGTGGACGAATGCCAAGACACCAACGATGCGCAATATCGCCTGCTGAAAGCCATTGCCGGTGACGCAGGCCAGTTCACCTGCGTGGGCGATGATGACCAGAGCATCTACGCCTGGCGCGGGGCCAATCCGGATAATTTGCTCTCGCTGGGCACGGATTACCCGGCGCTCAAAATCGTCAAGCTGGAACAAAATTACCGCTGCTCCAACCGCGTGTTGCGCGCTGCCAATGCACTGATTGCCAACAACCCGCACGCGCACCCCAAAACGCTGTGGAGCGAAGCTGCCGATGGCGAGCGCATCCGCGTATGGGAATGCCGCGACGCCGCGCACGAGGCCGACAAAGTTGCCGCCGAGCTGCAATTTATCGGACAAAAATTCACCCCACCCAATGGCGCACCGCCATGGGCCGACTGCTGCATTTTGTTCCGTGGCAATCACCAAAGCCGCGCCCTGGAAAAAGCCCTGCAACTGTTGCGCATTCCCTATCACTTGAGTGGTGGCACTGCGTTTTTGGATCGCGGCGAAGTCAAGGACGCGTTGGCGTGGCTGCGCCTGCTGGCCAACCCCGACGATGACGCTGCATTTTTGCGCGCGGTGCAGTCGCCCAATCGCGGCGTGGGTGCCGGCACCTTGGCCAAGTTGGGCGAGCTGGCCGCACACGCGCACCTGCCTTTGTCGCGAGCCGGTGAGTCGATCACCTTGGCCAAGCAACTCCCCGCACGCGCCGCCAATGCCTTGCAGGGGTTTTCCAGCATCTTGCATGACCTGCGCCAAGACGCCCACCGCCTGTCACCTGCCGAATTGGTACGCAGGCTCAATGAGCGCTCCGGCCTGCTGGCCGCCTTGCAGGCCAGTTGCAAAGACGCCGCGCAGTTTCAATCGCGGCGGCGCAACCTGGATGAGCTGGCCGATTGGTTTGACGGCCCCAAGACCTCCGGCCCCGGCGAATTGGCGGCGGCGCTGGCGCTGCTCAGCCATGCCGACAAAGGCGATGCCGGCAATCAGGTGCGCTTGATGAGCATGCACGCGGCAAAGGGGCTGGAGTTTCGCTTCGTGTTTATCGTCGGCGTGGAAGACGGCAACCTGCCGCACGAGGCCAGTCTGGAAGAGGGCCGCCTCGATGAAGAGCGCCGCCTGTTCTATGTCGGCATCACCCGCGCCAAAGAACGCCTGTGGTTGTCGCACGCCAAAGAGGCACAACGCTGGGGCGATAAATTGCGCCTACAACCCAGCCGCTTTATCGATGAACTCCCCGCTGGCGAATTGCAGCGCGACGGTGCCGACCCGGTGGCCGATGCCGCACAAAAAGCCGAGCGGCGCAGCGCCAGCTTGGCCAATATCCGCGCCCTGCTGGCAGATTGAACAGAAACCGTCACCTGCGCCGAGTAAACTGAGCGCCCGTTGTCGATGAGCCTCGCCATGCGCCGTTTATTGCCACTTGTGTTCGTTGCCCTCCTCAGCGCCTGCGCCAACACTGCGCCGCGCACCCATATGGCGGCATCGGATGTGCGCGAAATCGACAGCCTTGCCGCCATCGCTCCGGCCCTGGCCGAATCCCACGCGCGCAGCTTGCTGGTGCTGGATATCGACGACACCTTGCTGACCTCCGACGGCTTTTTTGGCAGCGACAAATGGTACGAATGGCAAAAGCACCTACCCAAGGACGACCCGGGCAAAGTGCCCTGCCTGTTTGATGTGATTGCACTCAATTACGAAGCCGCCAGCCAACACCCCACCCAGCCCGATGGCCCGGCACTGATCAATGCCATTGCCTCGGACAAACTGCTGCTGACCTCGCGCAACCCGTTATACCGCGGCGGCACCTTACGCACCTTGCGTGATGCCGGCTACGCACTGCCGCAGATGCTCAGCACACAAACCGAAGGTAGCAGTTGGGATGCCCGAGCAAATGCGGCGGCCAAGCCCGTTCACGTCAGTTACGACCAAGGCGTGTTCATGACCTCGGGGCAAGACAAAGGCGTGATGCTGCGCGCATTGCTGCAACGCCTGCGCCTGCACTACGACCGCGTACTGCTGGTGGATGATGGCCAGAAAAACATCGATGCCATGCGTGCAGCCCTGCGTGACGCCCATATTTCGTACCTCGGCCTGCACTACACCCGCGTCGACAAAACCATCAGCGATGCCGACGCCACTGCCGGGCGCAGCGGCTGGCAGGCATGGCGGCAATTGCTGGCCAGCACCTATCCGCAACGCTTGCAGGCGATGGAACACGGAAGCTGTAGTTATTGATAAAAATCAAATGGTTGCGCATTAAATACACCCTATTGCATTAAATTTAACATGCAAGTAACATTTCTGCGTCCGGTGCACGCCGGAGTGATGCCACAACCGTCGTCCATACCGGCCCTGCCGGTTCTTGAGGAGGCCCCGGGCCTCCTTTTTCTTTGCCTGCCAACTTGCACCCGCAGGCATCGCCGCCGACACTCCCCCGTATGCCGTCAGGTTTCCTCCCCCTTCGTCGCTGCTCCTACGCGCTGGCCTGCGGCCTGACCCTACTGCTGAGCGCCTGCCAGCCCAACAGCGCAAAGCCGCATGCCCCGCTGGCGGACCCCCCCCGTCGCACGACTTTCGCCACCCGCCCGGTGGACGCGGTGTACCTGCTGCGCGACCGCCTGCTGGCACGCGACGGTGCCGGGTTTGCGCAACTGGCGGTACCGCCAGCGCTGCACGCCGAATTGGAGCAAGCATGGCGCAACGGCCATAGCCGCTGGCCACTGGACGAGCTGCCCCTGGATGCCCGCATCCCGCGCATGTTGGCCGCCTTGCAAGTGCCGAATGCCGACAAGGTCTTGCTGGCCACGTTTCGCAACCAATTTGCCGGGGCCGATGCCGATATCGACCAAGCCATCCGCACACTGCTGGTATTTGGCGGCGAATACGTACAAACCGACCCCGACAGCAGCCCCGCCGAACGTGAACACACCCGGCAAGCCATGGCCGCCGTGGGTGCGTGGGCCCTGCAAGCGCCACTGGCCGACCCCAAGCGTGCGCAACGGTTCTTCCCCATCGTTGCCGCCGCCGCCGTGCGCAGCGGCATCAACGGCAAACTGGGCGACGCCGCCTTCACCCAGCTGGGGATGACCCAAAGCCTGAACCGGCTATCACCCTTCCTCGCCACCTTGCTGGCCCAACTGCGCCAGCAATACGGCCTCGACATCGACGCGGCCCTACGCAGCCTGCACGTCAGTCTGGCGCAGCAAACCGGCGACCAAGCTCAGCTGCGCCTGCGCTATACCCTGGCCGGTCACCGCATCGACGCGCTGCTGCCCGCCACCCGCATCGACGGCTACTGGTACCTGACCGATTACGTCGCACGGGCGGAAAGGTCGCTCCCGGCAAGCCAGCTGAATGTGCGCTAGCACATAATTCATTACCACCAGTGGCTTGGCCGATATCTCCACCATCCCGGCCTCGGCGGTGGAGCGCATTGAAGTGCTGAAAGACGGTGCCTCGTCGATCTATGGCTCGGACGCCATCGCTGGCGTGATCAACGTCATCACCCGGCAGAATTTTGAAGGCGCGATGGCCAGCGTGTATTACGGTCAATACGGCCAGGGCGACGGTGCGATCAAGAAGGGCGACGTGGTCTGGGGGATGGGTAACGACCGTGGCTCGATCGTAGTTTCCGGTGAATACCGCAAGGAGGATGGCGTGGGTGCCACCGCCCGTGGGTTCGCCCAATATCCGCGCGGCCCCCTGCACCCCACCGACAACTGGACCACGGTGGGTGCCTACGGTGGTTTTGACATTGGCCGCTTCTGGTACGTCAAGTACACCCAGAAGTTCTGATCGCAACACGTCAACACCGCAGCATCAGGGCCGCCCTTCGGGGCGGCTTTTTTTATTGTTGCCAACAGCAGTCGGTTTGGGTTTGCCGCATATCACCGCAAAAACGTGATCGCCTTCTCAGCACTGCAACACCACCCGGTCGCCGGCATTCGCCCCCGTCGCCCGCCGCTCGGCCATAATGGCAACGATGCCTAACCGCCAGACACCCCCACAGGCCAGCCTGTTCGACCCACCTCCTGCCGACGGCACTCTGCCCGCGACGGGTGGTGACGCCGTGACGACCGCCGCCAGTGATGCCGCGCCGCTACCCGTGCCGGAATTTGTAACGTCCGGTCATGCCGAGACCGCGACCGCCGCACCCAGCACCACATTGCCAACGGCGCGCACCAGCAACGCGCGTGCGCCGCTATGGGCGCGGATGCTGGGAGCCGTGTTGGATCCATGGCTGACTTTGGACATCGAAAGCGATGCTGCGGTCGCGGCAGATCCGCGGCCGATTTGCTATGTGCTGGAAGACTACGGCCTGTCCAATGCGTTGATTTTGCAGCGCGCCTGTCGGCAAGCTGGGCTGCCGCCGCCTCTGCAACCTATCGCCGGCGACCCGCTGGGGCGCAAGCGCGCCTATGTAGCGCTCTCACGACGCCATGTGAATGCACTGGGCCTGCTGCCCGGAGCCGAACACAAGACGCACTCCGGTTCGTTGGCGCGGTTGCTACAAGCGCATCAACGCAATGCGACGCTGGATGTGCAATTGGTTCCGGTATCGATTTTTGTAGGCCAGGCCCCCAAGCGCAGTAGTGGTTGGTTTTCCGTGCTGTTTTCGGAAAACTGGACGATGGTGGGCCGCTTCCGGCGCTTGCTGGCCATCCTGCTCAATGGCCGCGACACCCTGGTGCAATTTGCCGCACCAATGTCGATCCGCGAGACCTTGGCCGAGGACTTACCGCCGGAACGCGCCGTGCGCAAAGTCTCGCGCGTGCTGCGCACCCACTTCCGTCGGGTGCGCGAGGTGGTCATTGGGCCGGACTTGTCCACCCGCCGCATGCTGGCCGAGCAAGTGCTGTCGGCACCGCTGGTCAAAGACGCCATTGCCGACCAAGCGCGGCGCGATAACAGCAAACCGGAAGAAGCCTGGAAAAAAGCCAATGCGTATTTCTGGGAAATCGCCGCCGACTACTCCAACACGGTGGTGCGCTCACTGAGCTTCATGCTGACCTCGGTGTGGAACCGGATTTACCGTGGCGTGTTGGTGCATCACCTAGATCAATTCAAGCAAGAAGCACCGGGCCACGAAGTGGTGTACGTGCCCAGCCATCGCAGTCACATGGACTACCTGCTGCTCAGCTATCTGCTGTATAGCCACGGGGTGGTGGCACCGCATATTTTTGCCGGCATCAATCTCAATTTGCCGGTGGTGGGCAGCGTTTTACGCAAAGGTGGCGCGTTCTTTGCGCGACGCAGCTTCAAGGGCAATGCGCTGTATTCGGCGGTGTTCCGTGAATACATGGCGCAGCTGGTGGCCGGTGGCTATTCGATCGAATACTTCATCGAAGGCGGGCGCTCGCGCACCGGCCGCCTGCTGCAACCCAAGGGCGGCTCGCTGGCGATGACCGTGCGCGCCTACCTGCGCCAACCGACCCGGCCGATGCTGTTCCAGCCGGTCTACATCGGCTACGAAAAACTGATGGAAGGCCGCAGCTATCTGGATGAGCTGTCTGGCAAGCCGAAAGAAAAAGAATCCATCTGGCAATTGCTCACCGGTATTCCCAAGGTGCTGCGCAGCAATTACGGGCAAGTGGTGGTGAATTTTGGTGAGCGCATTCAACTGCGTGACATCCTCGCCACGCATGCGCCGGAATGGGATGGCCAACCGGTGGGCGACGATGAAAAGCCGGTGTGGTTTTCGCGCACGGTGGACGCGCTGGCGCAAAAAATTCAAACCCATGTCAACCGCGCCGCCGACGTCAACCCGATCAACCTGCTGGCATTGGCATTGCTATCCACGCCCAAGCACGCGATGGGCGAAGCCGACCTGCGTGCGCAAATCGCGCTGTCAAAAACCTTGTTGGCAGAGGTGCCGTATTCGCACTGGGTGACGGTGACACCGCACACGCCGGAACACATCATCGCGCACGGTGAAGAGATCGGCTTGATCGAGCGCACCACCCACCCGCTCGGGGACGTGCTGGGCGTCAGCGGCGATAACGCGGTGTTGCTGTCTTACTTCCGCAATAACGTGCTGCATTTGTTCACCGCATCGTCGTGGATCGCGGTGTGCTTCCAGAACAACCGCCGCATGGGTCGCAAACAATTGCAACAGATCGGCCGCAGCCTGTACCCGTTCTTGCAGGCGGAGTTGTTTTTGCCGTGGGATGCCGACACCTTTGCACAGCGTATCGACCGCACGATTGAAGTGTTTGTGCGCGAAGGTTTGCTGGAACAAGTCAGTGACGACGACGGCGGCATCTTGCAGCGCAATGCCGGCCAGACCGACGAAGTGTTCCGCCTGCGCGCGCTCGGCCACACCTTGCAGCAAGCCTTTGAACGCTACTACATCGCCATTGCCATCCTGGTAAAAAACGGTCCCGGCGTGCTCGGTGCCGGTGAACTGGAAAGCCTCTGCCAACTCACCGCGCAGCGCCTCTCGTTGCTGTACGCACCGGCCGCGCCGGAGTTTTTCGACAAGTCGCTATTTCGCAGCTTCATCCAGCAATTGCGCGAGCTGAAACTGGTCTGGCCCAACCCCGACACCAGCAAATTGATGTTCGATGAACGCCTGAACGCCTGGGCCAAAGATGCCCGCGTGGTGCTGGGCCGCGAACTGCGCGCCACGATTGAAAAAATCAGCCCGGATACCGGGCGCACGACGGGCGAGCAACCCGCCGTGACGGATAACAGCACTGCCGACTGAAACACACACAAACGGGGCCGCAGCCCCGTCTGTGCGCTTGCACACACGGCCGCACAATCAGGGGGCACCACCCCAGCAGGTGCGGGTACCGTCATCACCGACGGCGCAAGTTTGCGTGTAGGACGCGCTGACGTGCACGTAGCGTCCCGCCGGCGGTGTGGCCTGCCCGTGGGCGTTGCTGCCCCAGCAGGCCAACTCACCACTATCGCGAATCGCACAGGCGTGTTGTTCCCCGACCGACAGTGCCTTGAACCCGCCGGTGGGCACCGCCGTGGCCGTCATCGCACCACCCCAGCAAGCCAAGGTGCCGTTAGATCGCAGGCCGCAGCTGAACTGGTCACCTTCACCCAAGGCAAGCCAACTGCCACTCGGCACCGTAGTGGCGCCCGTACCGCTGTAACCCCAGCAGCGCGCGCTACCATCGTTGACGATGCCGCAGCCGTGGAACGACCCCCGGCTGAGCTGGCGGTAATACATGCCGGTTCTGAACGGCAGCAGCGTCGGCGTGGTTTGCCCGTAGTTGTTCAAGCCCCAGCAACCATATCCACCGGCACCCGTCAGGGCACAGCCACCCAGGCTGCCAACGCGCATGTCGGCGTACTGACCGCTCGGCGGGCTGGCGCGGTTGACATCATTGAAGCCCCAGCACGAGAGCGTGCCGGTCGCACTGCGCGCGCAGCTGAAACTACCACCCGCGCCCACGTCGGCAAAGCTGCCGGCAGGTGGGGAGGCTTCGCCGCTGCTGTTGCTGCCGGAGCAAACCAAGCTGCCATCGGCATCCAGATCGCAGGCGTGCGCGTAACCCGCAGCCACGGTGCCCATGCCGAACGGGCCACGCGGCGCATTGCGTTGGCCGTAGGTGTTGTCGCCCCAACACACAGCACGGCCATCCACGGTCAATGCACAGGTGTGCTGGTAGCCGGCCGTCACCGCGCTATAGCGGTTTGCCTTTGATAGCGGCGGGCTGGATTGGCCATTGCTGTTGCCGCCGCCGCAAGTCACGCCGCCATTCACACTCAAGCCACAGGTATGCACGTCCCCGGCCGCCAGTGCAGTCAACGCCGACCCTGCGGGAACGCTGGCCGCAAGCCCATTGCCCCAGCACACCGCACTGCCGTTTGCACGCACACCGCAGGTATGAAAAGACCCGGCAGTCACTTGAATGAATTGCTCATTGGCGGGCACCGTGGTGCCGCCATTGGTGTTCGACCCCCAGCACTGCGCGACGCCATCGGCACGCAAGCCACAGGTATGCTCGGCGCCTGCGGTCAATGCCACGAACAGTTGCTTTGGCGGTTGGGTTTCGCCGGCGACATTGCGCCCCCAGCAAGCAACCGCGCCGCTGGCACGCAGGCCACAGACGTGCACATTGCCGGAGGCAAGCGCCACGAATCGCGTGTTTGCAGGCACCATCAATTGTCCGTAACTGTTGTCACCCCAACACACGGCAACACCATCCGAACGCAGGCCACAGCTGTGGTACGCGCCCACCGACACCGCCGTGAATGCCCCTTTTGTTGGCGGCGTGCTTTCCCCGGCCCCATTGCTGCCCCAGCACGCCACCGAACCATCCTGGCCAATTGCGCAGCTATGGTTGCCACCCGCTGCCAACGCCACCACCCGCCCACGCCCGTCGGGAATGGCACCCGAACTGGTTTGTGCCAGCGCAGCGCCCGACCACAGGCCCGCCAGCAAGACGAACCATCCACACCATAAAGCCTTCATCGCACACCCCTTCGCAGTGCCGACACCGCATCGGCAGTCCCATCCTTAGCGCGGTTTGGGGGGGATAGCGGACAACCCTAGACCTACGCCGGTTGATCCGGAATCAGCGCATTCTCGATCCACGCGATCTGGTCTTTCAGTAGCAATTTGCGTTTTTTGAAGCGTTTAAGCATCAACTCGTCGGCGCGTATATCCGCCTGCAAGCGTGCGATGGCCGCATCCAGATCGCGGTGCTCCTGCCGCAGCACGGCCATGCGCTGGGCGAGGCGGGACATTTCGGCAGGGTGCAGGGGCTGGCTCATGGTGTGAGCATAACGCGCCGGCTGGTCGCGTGTGACGGGTAAAATGGCAGGTATGCACAGCCTCGACGCCCCCACCGCCGCCCCGCCCCGCCACAAGCACGAAGCCGACAAACTGGCCAAGCGCCTGCGCCATCAGGTGGGCCGCGCGATTGCTGATTTCGGCATGATCGAAGACGGCGACAAGGTGATGGTGTGCCTGTCCGGCGGCAAGGACAGCTACACCTTGCTGGATGTGCTGCTGCAATTGCAGAAAAAAGCGCCGGTGCGTTTCAGCATCACCGCGGTCAATCTGGATCAAAAGCAACCCGGCTTTCCCGAGCACGTCCTGCCCGACTACCTGAAGTCAATCGGTGTGGACTTCCATATCATCGAACAAGACACCTATTCGGTGGTCAGCCGGGTGATTCCGGAAGGCAAGACCATGTGCTCGTTGTGCTCGCGGCTGCGCCGTGGCGCGCTGTACACCTATGCGCAAACACATGGCTACACCAAAATTGCGCTGGGCCATCACCGCGATGATTTGGTCAACACGTTTTTTCTGAATTTATTTTTCCACGCCAAACTCAGTGGCATGCCACCCAAGCTGCTGTCCGATGACGGCAAGCATGTGGTGATTCGCCCGCTGGCCTATGTGCGCGAGGCCGACATCGAGGCGTATGCCGAGGCCAAAGGCTTCCCGATCATCCCCTGCAACTTGTGCGGCTCGCAGGAGAATCTGCAACGCAAGCAGGTGAAAAAAATGCTGGCGCAGTGGGAAAAAGACAGCCCCGGCCGCATTGAAACCATGGCGCGCGCGCTGGGTGATATTCGCCCCTCGCAATTGAGCGACACGGCGTTGTTCGACTTTCGCACCTTGGGCCAACGTGGCGACGCGGCGTTGCCCGATGCGCATGCGTGGCTGGCCGGCGCGCCGGCCGAACACACCCCCCTGGCGCTCCCCGCGCGCCCCATTCGCAACCACGACGGGTTGGATATTTTGAAAGGCTGACCCGTCACTGCCTTTGCGCCTGCACGTTTCTCATCAAGGATTTTTGATGTTTTTTCGCAACCTCACGCTGTTCCGGTTTCCCTCCTCACTCGATGTGTCTGACCTTGAAAGCCAACTGGCCGAATGCGCACTCAAACCAGTGGGCCCGCTGGAATTGTCCTCGCGCGGCTTCATCACCCCGTTGGGCCAACACGGCGACCAGTTCTGCCAACGGCAAGACGCGGCGTTGTGGCTGGCCATCGGCGGCGAAGATAAATTGCTACCCGGCGCAGTGGTCAATGATCTGCTGCAAAAAAAGTTGGCATCGATAGAAGAAAAAGAAGGCCGCAAACCCGGTGGCCGCACCCGCAAGCGGCTCAAGGACGAGTTGATTACCGAGCTGCTGCCGCGTGCCTTCGTGCGCCCGGTGCGCACCGATGCGCTGATGGACACCCAGTTGGGTGTGATCGCGGTGGACACCTCCTCGCGCAAGAGTGGCGAAAGCGTGGTGTCGGAAGTGCGCCGCGCACTGGGCAGCTTTCCGGCGTTGCCGTTGAATGCCGAAGTGGCCCCGCGCGCCATTCTTACCGGCTGGATTGCTGGCGACCCCATGCCCGACGGCCTGAGCTTGGGCGACGAATGCGAATTGCGTGACCCCACCGACACCGGTGCGGTGGTGAAAATTCAGCGCATGGAATTGTCGGGTGATGAAATCCGCAAACATTTGGAAGCCGGCAAACAAGCCACGCGCTTGGCATTGGTGCTAGATGACCATGTCAGTTTTGTCATCGGCGAAGATTTGATCGTGCGTAAATTCAAATTACTCGATGGCGCGGTGGATCAGTTGGAAGCCAGCGATGGCGATGACATCGTGGCGGAATTGAATGCCCGCTTTGCACTGATGGCCGGTGAATTCAAACGCCTGTTTACGGTGCTGGAAGCGGCCTTCAAACTCAGCAAGGCGGAGTGAGTTAGGTGCGGTGGTCAGCGCCTACAATCGCGGCATGACCAACCTCGCCGCCACCTTGCTATACGCCCTTGCCTGGAGCGTGGCGCGGTTGCCGTGGCCGCTGTTGCGCGCGCTTGCCGATGCGCTTGCGCGGCTGTGGGTGGCCCGCAACGCGCGCGAGGCACGGGTCGCACGCCGCAACCTGGAATTGATCCGTGGCGATTTGGACGACCACGCGCGCACATGCTTGCTGCATGCCATCTTGCGCGCCACTGCGCGGCAAGCATTTGAAACACTGCGCCTGTGGACACGCCCATCACCACGCAATTTGGCCGATATCGTGGCGATCCACGGTGAAGCTTTATTCGATACCGCACTGGCCGACCCGCGCGGCCTGATCGTGGCTGCGCCGCATATGGGCAACTGGGAATTGCTCAATCAGTGGCTGGCGAAAAAAACGCCACTGGCCATTTTGTACCGGCCGCCGGAATCGGCCATTGGCGAAGCTTTTCTGCGCCGCGTGCGCGCCAATGTGACCGGTGAAGTCGAGCAAGTGCGCGCCGAGGCTTCTGGCGTACGCACCCTACTAAAACGCCTGCAAAAAGGCGGTGTGGTGGGCATTTTGCCGGATCAACAACCCAAGGCCGGCGAGGGCGAATTCGCGCCATTTTTCGGCAGACAAGCACTGACCATGACCCTGTTGGGGCGGCTGGCCAACCGCAGTGGCGCGCAAGTGTTGCTGTGCTGGTGCCAGCGCCTGCCCGGCAACGGCGCACCGCGCTTTGCCTTGCATATTGCGCCTGCCCCCGCAGGTATTGCCGATGCCGACCCCCAGCGCGCGGTTGCCGCACTCAACGCCGGCGTGGAGGCGGTGGCGCAGCGCGATTTTGCGCAATACCAATGGACGTACAAACGCTACAGCCAGCGGCCTGACGGCAGTGGCGAAGAAAACCCGTATTGGGATGCCTCCCCATGATGTTTGCAACCTGCGTGTTGGCGCATGACTAATTTCGATGCCACCAATACCAATCAGCGCTTGCCGCTGTCGGGTGTCGTCATCACCTTCAACGAAGGCGACCGCATTGCCCGTTGCGTCGGCTCACTGCTGTCGGTGTGTACGCAGGTGGTGGTGCTGGATTCAGGCTCCACCGACGATACGGTCTCGATTGCGCGCGCCTTGGGTGCCACCGTCATCGACCAGCCATGGCTTGGGTTTGCCGCACAAAAAAATGCCGCCATTGCGCAGGCCACACAACCTTGGGTGTTGCTATTGGACGCCGATGAATGGTTACCGTCGTCAGCACAAACGGAGCTACGCAGCCTGTTTGCCGATGCGCAGCTGGCGCGTGCCGATGTTTGGCAGCTATTGCGCAGAACGCATTTTTTAGGATGCGCGATGCGCTTTGGAAGCTTCGCGCAGGAACCCGTCGAGCGGTTGTTCCGGCCACAACTGCGCTATGCACCGCAAGCCGTGCACGAATACCTGGATGTCCGTGGGCAGCGCGTGCTGCGTTGCCGTATCCGCGTGGAGCACGACACCGCACGCAGCGCCGACGAATACTGGAAAAAATTGCAACGCTACGCGCAGCTCTGGGCCGACCAGCAACGGGCACGCGGACGCAAGCACCACACCGGGCGTGGCGCACTGGCGGCCTTGGCTTACCTGCTGAAAAACCTACTGCTGCGCGGTGGACTCTTGGATGGGCCCAAGGCTTGGCATTTCCATTGGTTGCACGCCAAGTATGCGGCGTTGAAATACCGTTTATTGTGAGGCAATCGCAATTTTGCCGATGGCAAACATCACGCGTTGCGCGCTGCTAAACCGGGTTGCGTCCACGTCCCCACAAACGTGCGGGCGCATTGTGCAGTTGCCAGCGCAGGTCGAGCCAAGCCCGACGGATTTCGCGCCCCATCCGCCCCGCCGCACCAACCGTCGCTTTCTGCTTGCCACCGGCGCGGATGGTGGAATCAAACACCTCCTCGCAGGACACCACCGCCGGCTTCAAGCCCAAACATTCCACCCCATGCAGCCACGCTAGATCCATGTAATCGTCAACCGGGAGCACCCAGTTTTTTGCATGCTGTAACAAGCGCTGCGCGGCGGAGGGCGCAAGGTAATAACCGAATGCACACATCGGGCTGCGCCAGTAGCGATGCAATACAAAATCACCAAAGCGTCGCCACGGCGTGCTTGGGCAATCCGCGGCGTGCAGGCGGAAATAGCCCACGTCCTCGGGCAGTGCGGGCAGTGCCTGCAATACCTCCGGCAAGCGTGGATCTAGAACGATGTCGTCTTCAAGCACGATGATCGGCACGCCACCTTCCACGCAATGCTGCCAAAGTAGGTAGTGGCTGGCCCAGCAACCCATCTCACCGGGCCGAAATGGACGCCCCTTCTGTGCGAGACGCTGGTTTAGATCGATATTCGCAAACAGAGGATGCGGCACATGCCCATCGATGGCATCAAAAAAAACAAAAGGAAGATCAAGCTTTGCGACTTGATCTGCAATCGAGGCACGCCGATCGGTGGATCGGGGCAAGTTGATGATGTGCAAAACTGGGGGGGTCATACGTCAATCGTCTTGTGCGCGCGTCGTGCGCGATTCGCTTGATTGCAACTGTGCATTTGCCGCTTGATGTGTCGTTTGGCGATTGCAATTGCGTGTGGCACCCGCCGCCACCAACCACCACCGTCGGCCATTGGCGATATCCATATCCCGCGCTTGGGTTTTGTCGATGCAGGCCGGCAAGCCGTCGCCCTCTTCCACCAATAGCCAACGTGTGGCTGGGCTGGCGTGTTGCCAGCGCAGACCCGCAGCAAACTGGTCGGCAGGTTCGCGCTTGAAACCAAAATCAGCAGCAGGTCGGTCGGCCATCAACAGTTGTTGTTCGCGCCAGCCGACCAAGCCCAATTGCGCATGCGGGCCGATAGTCTGCCCAACATGCCGCATCAAGCCGCGTGAGGACGAGCCATCATTGAGCAGTGGCGCGGCAATCAGCGAATACAACACCCACAACGCAACCAACTGCGCGGCCAATGCCTGCGGCGCACGGCGACGACCACACCACAGCGCCGCCGCCAGCCCAATGCCGCCACATGCCATGAACATCCATGCCAAACCCTGCGACACGCCCGGGTCGCGGCCTTGCATGAATTTCAGCTCAAACCCGGGATCACTCAACAACATCGTCAGCCCCGCCGCCAATGCCGCCAATGCCAACGCCCAGACAAAGCCCAGCAGCACGCGCTGCACCTTGATGTTGCGCAGTAAACCGGGCAATAACGGCGCCAATGCCAACGCCAACATCGGCAGCGCAGGCAGGATGTACATATCGCGCTTGCCCGACGGGATGCTGAAAAACACAAGCACCAGGAGCACCCATGCCAGCGGCAGCAGATAGCGTGGGTCGCGTCGTTGCAGGCGACGTCGCCACGCCGGGATTGCCCATGGCAATACCAGCACGGTGGGCAACCACGCCGTGAGCATCACCTCGATGAAGTACCACCACGGCTGCCCGTGATGCCAGGAATTGGCATAGCGGGTGACGGTTTGCCGCAGCAAAATATCATCGACATACGCGCGGTAGTCCGCGCCACCATGACCCGCCGCGGCCACCAACATCGGCACCAGCCACACCCCGCACGCCGCCAGAAACGCCAGCGGGCCAAGCCAGAATTTTGGGTTACGTGCGTGCACGCGCACATCGGGCCAGCCGCGCAGCGATGCCATCCCGGCAGGTATCAGCATGAGTAGCGCGATGACGCCCACCCCCTTGGTGATGGTACCCAAGCCTGCCGCCGCCCAGCCCAGCGCCCACATGCGCCAGTTCGGCCCATGCAGGACATGCCGCAACAAGCCGTAGCAAGACAGGGTGATCCAGAACACCACCAACGGGTCGATCTGCGCTTTCTTGGCCTGCCATGTGAACTGCAAAGTCAGCAGCACCGCCCAGCCGGCATACACGCCGACCCGTGGCGTCCACAGCCGCTTGCCTAGGTCCACCACGCACCACAGCGTGCCCAATGCCGCCAGCAATGAGGGCAGCAAAAATGCGATGCGCATTTCGCCGGTCAGCCACCACAAACCCGCTTGCATCCACATGAACAGCGGTGGTTTGTCTGAATACAGCTCGCTGCCACGATGTGGAAATAGCCAGTCGCCACTTTCCAACATCTGTTTGGCCACCAGTACAAAACGCGGCTCATCGGCTGGCCACGGGTCACGCAAGCCCAGCCCGGTGACAAGAACCAAGCAGGCAAACAGCCAAAACAACCAGAGGTCGCGACGGGTGTGGGTCATACGGATGCGGACGTGCGATGCCGTTAGGATTTGCGCAATCGTGCGCAAAAAAAGCCGTCTCTGCCAGCGTCTCCGGGTAACCGCTGATGCCCTGCGCCAGTGTCGTGGCCGAAGCGATACGCCAGTGGGATCAACTGCGCGTCGGCGTGGCGGGCAAGAAACGCCTCGATTTGCGTGGCATTTTCGGCGCGCAAAATCGAACAGGTGGCATACACCAAGGTGCCACCGGGCGCGAGCAAGGGCCACAGCGCCTCCAATAATGCGGCCTGCACCTTGGTCAGCGCCGTGATGTCGGCGGGGCGACGGTGCAGCAACACATCCGGCTGCCGCCGCACGATGCCACTGGCACTGCATGGGGCGTCGATCAGGATGGCATCGAACGCCTGCCCATCCCACCACGTCTGCGGCTGCTGCGCATCGGCGGTACGGGTGTCGATTGTCAGGCGCAGGCGGGCGAAACTGTCTTGCATGCGGCGCACGCGGCGGGCATCCACATCCAGCGCCGTGATGTGCAAAGACGCATCGCGTTCGGCCAGGTGCGCGGCCTTGCCGCCGGGGGCGGCGCAGGCATCTAGCACCCGGCCGCCTGGTGCAGGTGCCAGCGCATCCGCGATGGCCTGTGCGGCAGCGTCTTGCACCGACACCAGCCCGGCGTCAAACCCCGGCAACTGCTGCACCGGCACGGCGACATTCAGACGCAGCGCATCGGCCAAGTCCGGGTCGGCGGCAGCCTCGATCCCCGCTTCGCGCAGCAAGTCCCAATAATCATCGCGCAAGATCCAGCGCCGGTTGACCCGCAGCCACAACGGCGGCATATCGGCACTGGCGGCAAAAATTGCATCCGCCTGTTGCGGCCAATCGCTGCGGACTTGTTGCGCCAACCATGCCGGCCATGTCGCTTCCGCCGATACCACCGGAAACGCCTCGCGGGTGGCACGTCGCAGCAATGCATTGACCATGCCTGCCTGATGCGTGCGCTTCAGCGCGCGTGCAGCCTCCACGGTTTCCGCCAGCGCCGCGTGCGCGGGCAGGCCCAGCGCCAGTTGCGCAAACCCAACCAGCAGCAACGCATGCAGGTCGTGATCACGTGCGCCAAGCGGCTTTTGCAGCCAGTGCGCCAAGGCCGCATCAAAAGCCGCGCGCTGGCGCAATGCGGTCATCACGATGGCCTCGACCAAGGCCCGATCACGCGCATCGGGCAGTGTTGGCAAGGCGCTGCCGAGTGCGGCCTTCAGCGATCGCCCGCGATGCAAGACATCTTGCAGCACATGGGTGGCCGTGACCCGGCTAGTGATTGCGGCGGTCATGCCAGCAGGTTGTGGCGGGCGTTCAGGTAATCCTGCGCGGTGATCGGCTTGCCACCTTCGCGCTGTAACCGTAGTAGCCGCAGCACACCTTGCCCGCAGGCGATGTCGATGCCGGCGCGGCTGGCGTCGAGCACTTGTCCGGGGCTGGCGGTATGCGCTGTGGCAAGTGCTGTGGCCGCGTAAATCCGCACACGCTCACCCGCCAGTTGCGCCTCGGCCACCGGCCACGGGTTGAACGCACGCACCTTGTTGGCCAGCACGGCGGCCGGCTGCGCCCAATCCAACTTGGCCTCGGCCTTGTCCAATTTGTGCGCATACACCACGCCCGCACTAGGCTGCGACTGCGGCGGCAGCAGCAAGGTGGCACGCAACAAGCCCAGTGCGTCGGCCAGCACACGCGCGCCAAGATCGGCCAGGCGGTCGTGCAGCTGGCCGCCGGTCTCTTCCGGGCCAATGTCGATGGCTTGTGACAGCAGCACCGGGCCGGTGTCCAAGCCTTTCTCCATCTGCATCAAACAAACGCCAGTTTGACGGTCGCCGGCTGCAATCGCGCGCTGGATGGGCGCCGCACCGCGCCAGCGCGGCAGCAGCGAGGCGTGCACGTTCCAGCAGCCATGCACCGGGATGTCCAGCACCGACTGCGGCAGCAGCAGGCCATACGCCACCACAACCATCACATCGGGTTGCAGTGCGCGCAAGCTCGCCTTGGCTTCGGCGCTGCGGAAATTGTCTGGCTGAAACACGGGGATGCCGCGCTGCACCGCTTCCAGTTTGACCGGCGAAGGCGTCAGCCCGCGTCCACGCCCGGCGGGGCGATCAGGCTGGGTATAGACCCCTACCACTTCGCCACGCAATGCGGCGGCGCGCAGGCAGGGCACGGCGAATTCGGGGGTGCCGGCAAACACGATACGCATGGGTTCAGGCCGCGCTGCGCTTGGCCTTCAGCAACTTCTTGCGCACCATCTCACGTTTGAGCGGGGACAGGTAATCGACAAACAATTTGCCGTCCAAGTGATCCATTTCATGCTGTACGCACACCGCCAACACACCATCGGCCGTTAGCGAAAACGCTTGTCCGTGGCGATCCAGCGCCTCCACCGTGATGCTATTGCTACGGGTGACATCGGCATAAATCCCCGGCACTGACAGGCAGCCTTCCTGATACACCTGCTCGCCATCACGTGCGCTGATACGTGGGTTCACGAATACCAGCGGCTGGCTTTTGTCCTCGGTCACGTCAATCACCATGAAGCGCTGGTGAACATCCACCTGACTGGCGGCAAGACCAATGCCCGGGGCTGCGTACATGGTTTCGAACATGTCATCGAACAGCGCCTGCATCGCCGGGGCGGCCAGTTCCACCGCCGAAACTTCGGCGGCCTTGGTGCGCAATCGCGGGTCTGGAAATTCAAGAATCGGGAGCAAGGCCATGGCAAAAATCCGAGATTTGACAGCCTGTTTGGCTATCGACAATCGATTATATCTGGTCAAACCTGCATCATTGCTTGCCAGACGCCTTGGGTTGTGAGCTATATTGAGCGGGCTACAGGGGATTTTGCCAAGGGCTGCGGGGAGATAGCGACCATGCTTGAACGGGTTTCCAACCTGATGCGTTTTAATGTGCCGCGTTCGCGCGGGTTACGCACCATGCTTGCCGCAGCGTTGCTGACGGTGGCCACATATGCGGCTGCCGCACAAATGCGCAGCGACCATCCAGACAGCTACGTCGTCAAGCGTGGCGACACGCTGTGGGATATTTCTGCGCGCTTCTTGAAGAAGCCGTGGTTATGGCCAGAAATTTGGCAGGCCAATCCGCAGATCAAAAACCCGCACCTGATTTACCCGGGTGATGTGGTCAGCTTGGCCTATCTGGATCGCGTTGCCGTCCAACCTGGTGCGCGCACCGAAAGCCCGGTCAACGCGGTGCCGCTGGCCGAGATCGAGCCGTTCCTGAAAGATCTGCGCATTGTGTCCGACATCGCCAACTTGCCCTACGTGGTGAGCTTGGAAGACGGCCGTCTGCGCGCCGCACGTGGCCAAGTGGCCTATGTACGTGGCCTGGAAGGCGCACCGGCGGGGCAGCGCTATCTGGTGGTCCGCCCTGAAAAGCGCTTCCGCATGGCAGAACGCTCCGACGCCTGCTGCGACGTGTTCCAAAGTCAGGACTTGGATGCCCGTGGCCGTACCGGCTTGGACGACAGCCTGTGGAGCAATGGCGCTTACGCCAGCACCAGCAGTGACTTCCTGGGCTATGAGTTGATGACCCAGACCGCAGGCACAGTGACTCGTGGCGAAGTGGAAGGAGTGAAGGCCACCACCCTGCTACTGGATGCCGAGGGTCGCGATGTGCGGGTAGGCGATCGTCTGATTCCGGTCGAAGCGCAACCCTACGACCTGCAGTTCTTCCCTCACCCACCCAAGCAGCAGGCCAAATATGGCCGGGTGACGGTGATGGCAGTGGCCGATCACGATAAATTTGGCGGCACCCGTGACGTTATCGCCATTTCCGGCGGCGCCCGCGAAGGCATCGACAACGGCACCGTGTTCTCGCTGTGGAAGCGCGGCAAGGCGGTTTCCGACAAAGTTGCGAGCGGCTTGGATCGGGATGAAGATTTCCGTCCGGGTGGTAAAAGTGTCCGCGTGCCGGATGAGTTTGCCGGCCATGCAATGGTGTTCCGCACGTTTGACAACGTCAGCTATGCGCTGGTGATGAGCAGCGTCAAGCCGGTGCACACCGGCTACGAACTCAAACACCCAGACGCCACCTACTGATTTTTCAGGGTTTTCTGACCCAATACCGCAACGGCACCTGAGGGTGCCGTTGTTGTTTGTGCGCGATGCTGAAGGCATGTCATATCCTTGCGAACATGAGCCCCTCCTGCGCCTGCTGCTCAGCGGCGCACCTACCTCCGGGCTGCGCCGCCTACTGGACTCGCATGGCACCGCGCAGGCGGCCGTGGTCGCTGGCGCACGCGATTGGGCCAGCCACGGCCTAACCGCACCGGTCTGCAATGCCATCCGCACACCGGATGCGGCGGCGCTGCGCAATGCGGCGGAGTGGCTACAAGCGCCGGGACACCATCTGTTGGGCTGGCGCGATGCCGAGTACCCCCCACTGTTGCGGCGCATCGCCTCGCCGCCCGCGATGTTGTTCGTGGCTGGCGACCCGGCCCAGTTGTGGCGGCCTGCGGTTGCCATTGTCGGTAGCCGGACTGCCACCGCCGGCGGCTGCACCAATGCTGGGCAGTTTGCGCGGCAGCTGGCCAAGGCCGGGCTCTGCATCGCCAGTGGGCTGGCTGCCGGGATCGACGCCGCTGCCCACAGTGCCACGCTGGAGGCGGGCGGGGTCACCGTTGCGGTGTTGGGTACGGGCCCGGATATCGCCTACCCTGCGCGCCACCAGACGCTGCTGGAGCGCATCGCGGCCACCGGTGCGGTGGTGTCCGAGCATCCCCCCGGTACCGGCCCGCTGCGCCAGCACTTCCCCAGCCGCAACCGCATTTTGGCGGGATTGAGTCTGGGCACCTTGGTGATCGAGGCTGCGCTGCGTTCCGGTGCGCTGATTACTGCCCATCAAGCCATCGATGCTGGGCGCGAGGTATTCGCGGTGCCCGGCTCGATTCATAACCCGATGGTGCGCGGCTGCCACCGGCTGATTCGCGAAGGTGCCACGCTGGTAGAGACGCCGCAGGAGGTTATCGACGCCCTGACTCCCCTCGTCCTGGACCTCGCCCGCGCCTTGCAAGGTGAACTGTGCGCATCGCCACTGCCATCCGTAGCTCCCGCGCAATCCCCACTTCTGGCCCAAACCAACTACAACCGGTTGTGGCAGGCGCTGGGTCATGACCCAACCGGTATGGATGCACTGGAGGAGCGCACCGGATTGACGGTGGCCGAACTGTCAGCCATGCTGCTCACGCTGGAACTGGAAGGGCATGTGGCGGCGGAACACGGTCGCTACTGCCGGATAGGTGGCTAAAGACCAGTGCATCGCAGCAACCGCGCCCATGCGGCGCAGGCAGAGGGGCATGAAAGAAAGCATTCTGGACGTCCTGCTGTACCTGTTCGAGCACTATTTCGCCAACGACATCGCGTTGGTGCCCGGTAATGATCCAGGGACGCAGGACAGCACCTTGCTGGGTGAATTGATCGACGCTGGCTTCTCGGCCGATGAAGTGCATCGCGCATTCGACTGGCTGGACGTGTTGGCCAGCCAGCGCCCCGCCGCCCAACCCATCCCCCTGCGTGGACCAATTCGGGTGTTTCACGGCGCCGAACTGGCCAAGTTAGACGTGAATGCCCGTGGATTTTTACTGCTCCTGGAACAGCACAGCGTGTTGGATGCCAACCAGCGTGAATTGGTGCTGGATCGGGCGATGGCGCTGGATCAAGACACCCTGGATTTGGATGATTTGAAATGGGTGGTGTTATTGGTGCTGTTCAATCAGCCCGGCAGCGAAGCGGCCTATGCGTGGATGGAAACCCAGATGTATTTAGATGACCCCGAGCCGCTACACTGAAACTTAACCCACGGGGGAATACATGACAGATTGGTATTACGCGGGCGGAGGCTCCGAGCAAATCGGCCCCGTTCCTGCAACGCAGCTGCAAGCGTTGTTTCAATCGGGTGCCATCACCCACGACACCTTGGTCTGGCGTGCCGGCTTGGATGGTTGGCAGCCATTGCAGCGCAGCTTCGAGGAATTAGGCCTGCGTGACCCACCGCCGCCGGTGCCCCCCATGCAGGCGGTCACCACAGACCCTTCACCCTATCTGCCCCCCACCGCAGCCGTGCTGGGCGAGGCGCCCATCGTCAACGGCGGCGAGGTGGTGTACGCCGGGTTTTGGAAGCGGGTGGCGGCCTACGCGATTGACGCCATCCTCGTTGGCATCGTCGGTGCAATTATTGGCGGCACCATCGGTGCGGTGCTGGGGATGCTGCTGCTTGGTACCGGCAACAGTAGCGCAAACGCAAGCGGCCTTCTGCTGATTCAAGGCGTCGCCAATGTGCTGGGTCTTGTGCTTGGGGTGACCTATTTTGCATGGATGCACGCCTCCAGCACGATGGCCACGTTGGGCAAGATGGCGATCGGGATCAAGGTGGTGCGAGAAAATGGCGAGCGGATCAGTTTTATGCGCGGCGTGGGCCGCTATTTCGCGCTGATTGTCAGTTCGTTGCCGCTCGGTATTGGATTTGCCATGGCTGGCTTCACCGAACGCAAGCGCGCCCTGCACGACATGTTGTGCGACACCGTCGTGGTGGATAAATGGGCATTTACCCCGTATCCAGAACGCCAGCACCGGGAGCTGGGGACGCTGACCATCATCGTCTTGGTCCTTTTTGGGTTGCTCGCTGTCATCGCCATGTTGGCAATTACCGCCGCAATATTCATGGCCGCCAAGGGCTGGCACTGAACGTACTGCGGCGCACGGCGCTTGACACGGGCCATGCATTCATGATTCCACTATAAATAGCGCCCGGGGCCCTTGCTCCGGGCGTTGGCATCTTCATCGGCCGTGCTTCGGCCTCACCGCATTACCGGAAACCCGCTCTGTCATGGCCAAAAATCTGCTTATCGTCGAATCGCCCGCCAAGGCCAAGACGATCAATAAATATCTCGGCAAGGACTTCACCGTCCTCGCCAGTTATGGCCATGTGCGCGACCTGGTGCCGAAGGAAGGTGCGGTGGATCCCGAGCATGGGTTTGCGATGCGTTACGAGACCATCGAGAAAAACGAGCGCCATGTCGATGCGATTGCCAAAGCCGCTAAATCCGCCGACCACTTGTTTCTGGCCACCGACCCGGACCGCGAAGGGGAGGCGATCAGCTGGCATATCGCCGAGATTCTGAAACAGCGCAACCTGCTGCAAGGCAAGAGCTTGCAGCGCGTGGTGTTTACCGAAATCACTCCGCGGGCGATCAAGGAGGCGATGACCCAGCCGCGTGATATCGCCTCGGACTTGGTGGATGCGCAGCAGGCGCGGCGCGCGTTGGACTATCTGGTGGGCTTCAATCTGTCGCCGGTGCTGTGGCGCAAGATCAAGGCCGGGCTGTCGGCCGGGCGCGTGCAGTCGCCAGCGCTGCGCATGATCGTGGAGCGCGAAGAGGAAATCGAAGCCTTCGTCGCGCAAGAATACTGGTCGGTGGAAGCCGAGTGCGCGCATCCATCGCAAACCTTTACCGCCAAGCTGGTTAAATTGGATGGTAAAAAATTTGAACAATTCACCATCACCGATGGCAAGACTGCCGAGGCGGCACGGCTGCGCATCCAGCAGGCCGCCGCCGGCAAACTGCATGTCACCGATGTCACCAGCAAAGAGCGCAAGCGCCGGCCGTCGCCACCGTTCACCACCTCCACCTTGCAGCAGGAGGCCTCGCGCAAGCTGGGCTTCACCACCCGCAAGACCATGCAGGTGGCGCAAAAATTATATGAAGGCGTGGCCTTGGGCGATGAAGGCAGCGTCGGCTTGATCAGCTATATGCGTACCGACTCGGTGAGCCTGTCGCAGGACGCCTTGGCGGAAATCCGCGACGTGATTGCACGCGATTTTGGTACCGACGCACTGCCTGACAAACCCAATTTCTACCAGACCAAAGCCAAGAACGCGCAGGAAGCGCACGAAGCCGTGCGCCCCACTTCGGCGCTGCGCACCCCGGCGCAAGTGGCGCGGTTTTTGAGCGATGACGAGCGCAAGCTCTATGAACTCATTTGGAAACGCAGCGTTGCCTGCCAGATGATTCCGGCCACCCTCAACACCGTCAGCGTAGAACTGGCCGCTGGTAATGCACACGCCTTCCGCGCCAGCGGCACCACCGTGGTCGTGCCCGGTTTTCTGGCGGTGTATGAAGAAGGCAAAGACAGTAAAAGTAAGGATGACGAGGATGAAGGCCGCAAATTGCCGCTGATGAAGCTGGGCGACAACGTGCCGCTGGACCGTATCCATGCCGATCAACATTTCACACAACCACCGCCGCGCTTTACCGAAGCGGCACTGGTGAAAGCGCTGGAAGAGTTTGGCATCGGTCGTCCTTCCACCTATGCGGCCATCATCCAGACCTTGCTGGGCAAGCAGTACGTGCTGCTGGAAGGACGCGCCTTCAAGCCCACCGATATTGGCCGTGCGGTGAGCAAATTCTTGTCCAACCACTTCCCCAAATATGTCGATTACGACTTCACCGCCAATCTGGAAGACGAGTTGGATGCAGTCAGCCGTGGTGAAGAACACTGGATCCCCTTGATGGAGAAATTCTGGGGGCCGTTCAAAGAATTGGTGGACGATAAAAAAGCCAGTTTGGACAAGGCCGATGCCGGCAGTGTGCGGGTGCTGGGCGCGGACCCGGACAGTGGCCGACCACTGAGCGCGCGCATCGGCAAGTTCGGCCCGCTGGTGCAAATCGGCACGGTGGAAGACGAAGAAAAGCCGCGTTTTGCTTCCTTGCGCCCCGGCCAAAGTATTTACAGCATCACCCTGCCCGAGGCGCTGAAATTATTTGAAATGCCGCGTCAGCTGGGCGCAGACACCAATGGTGAAGCGATCAGCGTGGGTATTGGCCGCTTCGGCCCGTTTGCCAAGCGCGGCAGCACCTATGCCTCGCTGACCAAGGACGATGACCCCTACGCCATCGATTTGGCACGCGCGATTTTCCTGATCGAAGAAAAAGAAGAAATCGCCCGTAACCGCATCATCAAGCAGTGGGATGGGCATGATGTGCAGGTGCTCAATGGCCGCTTTGGGCCGTATCTGTCCGATGGCGTGCTCAATGGCAAAATCCCCAAAGACCGCGAGCCGTCATCACTGAGCCTGGAAGAGGCACTGCAATTTTTGGGGGACACCGGCAAGCCGGTACGCAAGGGCTTTGGTGCCAAGAAGACAGCCAAGAAATCTGCCGCGAAGAAAACCACGGTGAAAAAAGCACCCGCTGAGAAGGCCGTAAAGAAAGCCGCCGCTAAAAAAGCACCGGCAAGAAAAGCCGCAAAAAAGGTGACGAAACCCGCCGTGGCGCCCCATGAGGCCGCAAAATCCTTGCTGACCGCCACCAAAGTGGAAACCGGTAAAAAGCGCGTGGTGAAAAAAGCCGCACGCGAGGACGCACCGTTCTAAGCCCATGCTCACGCTTGCGCAAAGCACCGCCTTGCTGCAACAAGGCGGCTTGATTGCCTACCCCACCGAGGGCGTGTGGGGCTTGGGCTGCGATCCGCGCAACGAAGCGGCGGTCTTGCGATTGCTGGCGCTCAAGCAGCGCGATGTGGCCAAAGGCTTGATCCTGATTGCCAGCGATGAAGCCCAGTTGGCGCCGTTCATCGAGACATCGCCATTGCGCCAAGCACAGCTTGCGCAGGTCCGTGCCAGCTGGCCGGGGCCCAATACGTGGATCATGCCGGCATCCGCCACTGCGCCGCGCTGGATCACAGGCCATCACGACGGCATCGCCGTGCGCGTGACGGCGCACCCGCTGGTGCGTGCACTTTGCGATGGCTTCGGTGGCGCACTGGTGTCCACCAGCGCCAATATCGCCAGCGAACCCTCGCCGCGCAGCCGCGCCGAACTCGATCCGCGCATCGTGACCGGTGTCGATGCAGTGTGCGATGGTGAAACCCTAGGCCGCCAGCAACCCAGCACCATTCGTGATGCGCGCAGTGGCAGCACGCTGCGCTGAAACCCGCGACGGTCTTGTGTTTGCGGGCCATTGAGGCAGTTTCAAGCGCAACAAAAAATTTCTTTGCCGACCCCTTGCTGCGGCGCACAAAGTGTGCTTTAGTCGGGTTGTGCACTGCGTCAAACCGGGATTGTTGGCGCGCGGTGTTCTCCACTTTCAATCACTTTGGACACTACGATGCGGCGCAGCCCGACTCGGGGTTTGTATGACCCTGCCAGCGAACATGATTCTTGCGGTTTTGGCCTGATTGCACAGGTCGATGGCAAACCGTCACGGGCGATTGTCGAAGGTGCGTTGGCAGCACTCTCACGGATGGCGCATCGTGGTGGTGTGGCCGCCGATGGCTTGTCGGGCGATGGCTGCGGGGTGTTGCTGCACGGCGCGCAAAATTTCGTGCGCACATTGGCCGAAGAGGCCGGCATCGCCTTGCAGAGCGCGCAGTTTGCGGCGGGCAATGTGTTTTTGCCGCAAGCAGCCGTGGCTGCTGCGCAGTGCCGCGAAGCGCTGGAAGCCGCGCTTGTGCGAAGTGGCGTGCAGGTGGCCGGTTGGCGCACAGTGCCGGTGGATACCGCAGTGTGTGGCGCCCTCGCCAGGGCCACGTGTCCGCGCATCGAACAAGTGTTTGTAGCAAGCGATGGCGCCGACGCGCAGGCATTCGAACGCGCGCTGTTTCTGGCGCGCAAACACTGCGAGCAACGTTTGCGCGAGTACCCCGAGTTCTACATCACGTCGTTGTCGGCGCGCTTGCTGGGCTACAAGGGCATGGTGCTGCCCACGTATTTGCAGCAGCTGTTTCCGGACCTGGCACGTGCGGACTTGCAGGCACGTGCGGTGCTGTTCCATCAACGCTTTTCCACCAATACGCAGCCGCGTTGGCCGCTGGCGCATCCGTTTCGCTATTTGGCGCACAACGGCGAGATCAACAGCATCGAGGGCAACCGCCGCTGGGCGCAGGCGCGCAAGGATGTCTGGTGTTCGGAATTGCTGGATGTCAGCGCCTTCGACGACGTGGTGTCGATGCACGGCTCCGACTCGCAATCGCTAGACAACGTGCTGGAGTGGCTGCTGCTGGGCGGCATGGACTTGCCCAAAGCAATGCGCATCCTGATGCCGCCGGCCACGCAATCGCTGGAATACAAAGACGCGGATCTGGCCGCGTTCTACGAGTACTACGCCATCAATTCCGAACCGTGGGATGGCCCGGCCGGTGTTGTTACTTGCGATGGGAAATACGCGGCCTGCACGCTGGATCGCAACGGCCTGCGCCCGGCGCGCTGGACACTGACTACCGATGGCCTGTTCATCATCGCCTCGGAAACCGGCGTGATTGAGTTCGCGCCCGAGCGCGTGCAAGCCAAGGGCAAGCTGGGTCCGGGTGAAATGATCGCGGTGGATTTGACCGCAGG
>Ga0208825_1000791_pt1 | contig 27567 bp, 20 predicted proteins | sample AD_UKC113_MetaG_FD_184450 | JGI IMG/M metagenome (GOLD analysis project Ga0208825, IMG submission 184450) | Active sludge microbial communities of municipal wastewater-treating anaerobic digesters from Hong Kong - AD_UKC113_MetaG (SPAdes)... | ecosystem: Engineered > Bioreactor > Anaerobic >...
GGCTGCATCGGCCGCCTCGCCCAACGGCGTGTGATAGAGCTGCACCGCCTGCAGGGTGCGCTGGCGGTAGTCCACGCCGTGGTCGACGTTGATGACCTCCATGCGTTCGTTCAGCAACTCGATGGCCGGCAGAATGCGGTCGCGGTGCAGGCCGTCGGGATACAAATCGTCCGGTTTGAAGTTGCTGGTGGTGACAAAGCCCACGCCGTTGTCGAACAGCGCCTTCAGCAGGCGGTGCAGGATCATGGCGTCGGTGATGTCGGCGACGTGAAACTCGTCAAAACAGATCAGCTTGAAGCGCTGCGCCATGCGCCGGCCCAGCTCGTCCAGCGGGTTCACGGTGCCTTGCAGCGCGGTCAGCTGCCGCTGCACTTCGCGCATGAACTCGTGAAAGTGCAGGCGCGTCTTGCGCTTGATCGGCACAGCCTCGAAAAAGCAGTCCATCAGAAAGCTCTTGCCGCGCCCCACCCCGCCGTACATGTAGACGCCCTTGGGAATGTCGGGGTGGTTGAACAGCTTTTTCAGCGCGTTGGAGCGTCGGCTCTTGTAGGCCGCCCACTCGTCGGCGCAGCGCTGCAGGGCGTCCACGGCGCGCAGCTGCGCCGGGTCGGCGTGGTAGCCGCGCGCGGCCAGCTCACGCTCGTAGGCGGCGCGCACGGCGCTCACGGGAGCATCCATTGACTATATATTTTATAGCTGCCAGCGCTTGCCACACGCAGGCCAGAGGCCGATTTTTCTTAAGCCCCTCAGAAATTGAGCGTGCGCTTGTCCACCGCCAGCGCGGCTTCCTTGGTGGCTTCGCTCAAGCTGGGGTGTGCGTGGCAGATGCGCGCGATGTCTTCGCTGCTGGCGCGGAAGGCCATGGCGACGCAGGCCTCGGCGATCAGCTCGCTCGCCATGGGGCCGACGATGTGTACGCCCAGGATTTCGTCGGTGGCGGCGTCGGCCAGGAACTTGACCATGCCGGTGGTGTCGCCCAGCGCGCGCGCGCGGCCGTTGGCCAGAAAGGGAAAGGTGCCGGCCCGGTACTTCACGCCGTCCTGCTTGAGCTGCTGCTCGGTCTTGCCCACCCAGGCGATCTCGGGGCTGGTGTAGATCACCCAGGGCACCAGGTTGAAGTCCACGTGCCCGTGCTGGCCGGCCATGCGCTCGGCCACGGCCACGCCCTCTTCCTCGGCCTTGTGCGCCAGCATGGGGCCGCGCACCACGTCGCCGACGGCCCACACGCCGGGCAGGTTGGTGCGGCACTCGTCATCGACCACGACGTCGCCGCGCTCGCCCAGCTTCAGGCCGACGGCCTCGGCGTTCAGCCCCATGGTGTTGGGCACGCGGCCGATGGAGACGATGAGCTTGTCCACGTCCAGGCTCTGCGCCTCGCCCTTGGCATTGGTGTAGGCAATCGACACGCCCTTCTTGCCGGCCTTGACCTCGCCCACCTTCACGCCCAGCTCGATCTTGAGGCCCTGCTTGTCAAAGGCCTTGCGCGCCTCCTTGGCGATCTGCTCGTCCACCGCGCCCAGGAAAGTTGGCAGGGCTTCGAGCACCGTCACCTCGGCGCCCAGGCGACGCCACACGCTGCCCATCTCCAGGCCGATCACACCCGAGCCGATCAGGCCCAGGCGCTTGGGCACCGCGCCCATGGCCAGCGCGCCGTCGTTGCTGAGGATCGTCTTTTCGTCGAACGGCGCACCCGCCAGCGCGCGCGCGCTGGAGCCGGTGGCGACGATGACCTGCTTGCCGGTCAGGTTCTCTTCGGTCTTGCCGGCAACCTTGATTTCGTATCCGCCATCGACCGCGCGCACGAAGCTGCCCCGGCCGTGGAAAAACGTCACCTTGTTCTTCTTGAACAGGTAGGCGATGCCGTCGTTGTTCTGCTTGACCACGGCGTCCTTGCGGCCAACCATCGTGGCCACGTCCATCTTCAAATCCTTCAGGTGAATGCCGTGCTCGCCGAAGTGCTTGGCCGCCTGCTCGAAGTGCTCCGAACTTTGCAGCAGCGCCTTGGACGGGATGCAGCCCACGTTGGTGCAGGTGCCGCCCGGCGCGGGGCCGCCGGCGGCGTTTTTCCACTCGTCGATGCAGGCGACATTGAAGCCCAGTTGCGCCGCGCGAATGGCCGCGATGTAGCCGCCGGGGCCGGCGCCGATGACGATGACGTCGAATGAGGTGCTCATGATGTTGGGTGAGTTGGGGTGCCGCGCCTAATCGGCCGGCACGAAGATCCACAGCAGAAGGTAAATGACGATGCCGGCGCCGCCGAACAGGATCAGCACCGCGAAGATCAGGCGCCAAACCCAGCTTTCCAGGCCCGTCGCCCGCGCCAGGCCGCCACACACGCCGCCGATCCAGCGGTCGCCGGTGCTGCGTCGCAGGCGATTGACGGCATCCAGCACGGGCGGCGGCACCGGCGGCGGTGGCGTCGCCGTGCCCAGCAGCCGCTCCTTGGCGCGCGCGAACTCGGCGTCGCTCAAGGTGCCGCGCTGGCGCAGTTCATCGAGCTTGCAGAGTTCGTCGGCGATCGACATCGTGGCGCTCGATCAAAGGTCGAACAGCAGGCGCGCCGGGTCTTCCAGCGCGTCCTTCATGGCCACCAGGCTCAGCACGGCCTCGCGGCCATCGATCAGCCGGTGGTCGTAGCTCATCGCCAGGTAGTTCATGGGCCGCACCACGACCTGGCCGTTCTCGACCACGGCGCGGTCCTTGGTGGCGTGCACGCCCAGGATGGCCGACTGCGGCGGGTTGATGATGGGCGTGGACATCATGGAGCCGAACACGCCGCCGTTGCTGATGGAGAAGGTGCCGCCCGTCAGGTCGTCCAGGCCCAGCTTGCCGTCGCGCGCCTTGGCGCCGAACTCGGCGATCTTCTTCTCGACGTCGGCAAAGCTCATCTGATCGGCGTTGCGCAGGATGGGCACGACCAGGCCGCGCGGGCTGCTGACGGCGATGCCGATGTCGAAGTAGCCGTGATAGACGATGTCGTTGCCGTCGATGCTGGCGTTGACCGCCGGGAACTTCTTGAGCGCGTGCACCGCCGCCTTGACGAAAAAGGACATGAAGCCGAGCTTGACGCCGTGCTCCTTCTCGAACTTCTCCTGGAAGCGCTTGCGCATGTCCATCACCGGCTGCATGTTCACCTCGTTGAAGGTGGTCAGGATGGCGTTGGTGGACTGCGACTGCAGCAGGCGCTCGGCCACGCGCGCACGCAGGCGCGTCATGGGCACGCGCTGCTCGGGGCGCTCGCCCAGGTTGGGCGCGGCGGGCGCGGCCACCTGCGGCAGGCTGCTGGTGGGCGCGCCGGTGGGAATGGCCGCCGGCTTGGCGCCGCCGGACGCCACGGCGCCCAGCACGTCGCCCTTGGTGACGCGCCCGTCCTTGCCGGTGCCCGCCACCGAGCCGGCGGGCAGGTTGTTGTCGGCCATCAGTTTGGCGGCGGCCGGCATCGCGATGCCGGACTTGCTGGTGGCGGCAGCGGCAGGCGCCGGCGCTGCAGCCGGCGCGGCGGCCGGAGCCGGCGCTGGCGCGGAAGCAGGCGCGGCCGCACCGGCGACGGCAGCGGTGTCGATGCGCGCCAGCAGCTGGTCAGCCACCACGGTGGCGCCATCGGCTTGCAGGATTTCGGTCAGCACGCCGGCCGAAGGCGCGGGCACTTCGAGCACGACCTTGTCGGTTTCGACCTCGATCAGGATCTCGTCAACCTTGACCGCTTCACCGGCTTTTTTCTTCCACTGCAGGAGCGTGGCCTCGGACACGGACTCGGACAGTTGGGGGACTTTGACTTCTACGATGGCCATGGTTGTTCCGTTGTGGGTTGAGCGTTTGGCGTTGGGCGTTGTGGGTTGAGCGTTGGGCGTTGACTTCGCAAAACGCCAAACGCTCAACGCTCAACCTCCCCTCATTTGTTCAGCACGAAGCCCTTGAGGCGCCCGAAGGCGGCATCGACCAGGGCTTTTTGCTGCTCCTGGTGCAGGTCGGCGTATCCGGCGGCCGGCGAGGCCGAGGCGGCACGGCCGGCATACCCCAGCTTCTGGCCGGCGGCCATGTTCTCGTGAATGTAGTGCTGCACGAAGAACCAGGCGCCCTGGTTCTGCGGCTCGTCCTGGCACCAGACGATCTCGGTGGCGCCCGGGTACTTCTTGAGCTCGGCGGCGAAGGCCTTGTGCGGGAACGGATAGAGCTGCTCGACACGCAGGATGGCCACGTCGTGCGAGCCCTTTTCCTCGCGCTTTTTCACCAGGTCGTAGTAGACCTTGCCCGAGCAGGCCAGCACCCGCTTGACCTTGTCGCCCTTGAGATCGCCGCTGTCGGGAATCACGGTCTGGAAGCTGCCGCTGGTGAACTCGGCCAGCGGCGAGGTGGCGTCCTTGTTGCGCAGCAGGCTCTTGGGCGTGAAGATGACCAGGGGCTTGCGCAGCGGGCGGACCATCTGGCGGCGCAGCACGTGGAAGATCTGGCTGGCCGTGGTGGGCTGCACGATCTGCATGTTGGTGTCGGCCGCCAGCTGCATGAAGCGCTCGACGCGCGCCGAGCTGTGCTCGGGGCCCTGCCCTTCGTAGCCGTGCGGCAGCATCAGCGTCAGGCCGTTGACGCGGCCCCACTTGACCTCGCCCGAGGCGATGAACTGGTCGATCAACACCTGCGCGCCGTTGGCGAAGTCGCCGAACTGCGCCTCCCAGATCACCAGGGTGTTGGGATCGTTGGACGCATAGCCGTACTCGAAGCCCAGCACCGCCTCCTCGGACAGGATGGAGTCGATGACCACGAACGGCGCTTGGCCCTCGGTGACGTTTTGCAACGGGATGTAGGTGCCCACGTCCCACTTCTCGCGCTTCTGGTCGTGCAGCACGGCATGGCGGTGCACGAAGGTGCCGCGCCCGCAGTCCTCGCCCGACAGGCGGATCGGGTAGCCCGAGGCCACCAGCGATGCAAAGGCCATGTGCTCGCCCATGCCCCAGTCCACGTTCATCTCGCCGCGGCCCATGGCGGCGCGGTGCTCCAGCACGTTCTTGACCAGGGTGTGGACGGTAAAGCCCTCGGGCACGGTGGTGATGCGCTCGGCCAGGCGCTTCCACTCGGTCAGCGGAATGGCGGTGTCGGCAGCGTCGGTCCACTTGCTGCCCAGGAACGGCGACCAATCGACCGCGTACTTGCTCTTGAAGTTGGTCAGCACCTGGTTGACCGTGTGGCGGCCGGCGTCCATGGCCGCGCGGTAGGCGGCGACCATGGCGTCCGGGCCATCGGCGGGCAACACCTTTTGCGTCACCAGCTTGTCGCCGTAGAGCTTGCGCGTGCCCGGATGCACGGCGATCTTCTTGTACATCAGGGGCTGGGTGAGCATGGGGGTGTCCTGCTCGTTGTGGCCCAGCTTGCGGAAGCACACGATGTCGACCACCACGTCCTGGTTGAACTGCTGGCGATAGTCCAGCGCCAGCTGGGTGCACAGCACCACGGCCTCGGGGTCGTCGCCGTTGACGTGCAGCACCGGCGCGTCGATCATCTTGACGATGTCGGTGCAATACAGGGTCGAGCGCGTGTCGCGCGGGTCGCTGGTGGTAAAGCCGATCTGGTTGTTGATGACGATGTGCAGCGTGCCGCCGGTGTAGTAGCCGCGCGTTTGCGCCAGCGCCAGCGTCTCCATCACCACGCCCTGGCCGGCAAAGGCCGCATCGCCGTGCACCAGCACCGGCAGCACGCTGTCGCCCTCGGCGTCGCCGCGGCGGTCCATGCGGGCGCGCACGCTGCCCTCGACCACCGGGTTGACGATCTCCAGGTGCGAGGGGTTGAAGGCCAGCGTCAGGTGCACCGGCCCGCCGGCGGTGGACACGTCCGAACTGAAACCCTGGTGGTACTTGACATCGCCGGCGGGCAGGTCCTCGGGCGCGGTGTGGTCGAACTCGGCAAACAGCATCGAGGGCATCTTGCCCAGGGTGTTGACCAGCACGTTCAGGCGGCCGCGGTGCGCCATGCCGATGACGATTTCCTGCACGCCCTGCTTGCCCGCGGACTGCACGATCTGGTCCATGGAGACGATGAAGCTCTCGCCGCCTTCCAGCGAAAAGCGCTTCTGGCCGACGTACTTGGTGTGCAGAAAGCGCTCCAGGCCTTCGGCCGCCGTCAGGCGCTCCAGCACGTGCTTCTTCTGCTCGGCGTCGAGCTGCGGGTTGGCGCGCACGCGCTCCAGGCGTTCTTGCCACCAGCGCTTTTGCACCTGGTCGGTGGCATACATGAACTCGGCGCCGATGGTGCCGCAGTAGGTCTCGCGCAGCGCGTTGATCAGCTCGCGCAGCGGCATGCTTTCCTTGCCGAAGAAGGTGTTGCTGACGTTGAACACCGTCTCCATGTCGGCATCGGTAAAGCCGTAGAAGGACGGCTCCAGCTCGGGAATCTGCGGGCGATCGGCGCGCTTGAGCGGGTCCAGGTCGGCCCAGCGGGCGCCCACGTTGCGGTAGGCCGCGATGAGCTGCTGCACGGCGGTGCGCTTGCGCCCCAGCTCGGAGTCGGCGCCCGTGGCCACCACCACCCGCGTGCCGCCCTGCTTGGCGCGCTCGGCAAAGGCGTTGATGACCGGCAGGTGCGGCACGTCGCGCGCATTGCTGCCGTCAGCCGCGGGCACGTGCTGCAGCGCGTCGAAGTATTCGCGCCAGGAATCGGGCACGCTGCCCGGGTTGCTCAGGTAGCTCTCGTACATCTCCTCGACGTACGGCGCGTTGCCGCCGAAGAGATAGCTGTTGCCTTCGTACGTTTGGTAGACGGACTGGGTATCACTCATGCTGCGCTTGCCTTTTGCACCCCTGCAGGGCGCTCAAGTTGGTCAAAAAAACCTTCCGCGTCACGGCTGAACCGGATGGCGGACGCGACTGGCTGGGAAGGGCCGGGGGGATTCGCAAAGCTTGGATTCTGCCACTGAATGCAGGTCAAGGCGCGCGCGAAGCATCGTCCCGACCACGCGCCGGGGTTCACGCGCCGGCGCGGGGGTAACCCAGGGTCTTGAGCGCTGCCGAGATCTCCGGCAGCACCGAATCGTCCTCGATGGTGGCCGGCACTTTCAGCGCCTCGCCGTCGGCCATGCTGCGGATGGTCACGCGCAGCACCTTGCCCGAGCGCGTCTTGGGCAAGCGATTGATGACCTGCACGCTCTTGAAATCGGCCACGGCCCCGAGCTGGGCACGCACCTTGGCCACCAATTCGGCGCAGATTTCGGCCTCTGGCCGCATCACGCCAGACTTGAGCACCACCAGCCCCACCGGCACCTGGCCCTTGAGCGCATCGACCACGCCGACCACGGCGGCCTCGGCCACCGCAGGGTGCGCGGACAGGATTTCTTCCATCTGCCCGGTGGACAGGCGATGGCCGGCCACGTTGATGATGTCGTCGATGCGCGCCATCACCCAGCCGTAACCGTCGACATCGAAATACCCCGCGTCGCCCGACAGGTAGTAGCCCGGGTAGCGCTCGAGGTAGGTCTCGACAAAGCCGGCGTCGTTGTTCCACAGCGTGGTCAGCCCGCCGGGCGGCAGCGGCAGCTTGATCACCAGGCTGCCGATGTCGCCGGCCGCCTTTTCGCCGCCTTCCTCGTCCAGGATATGAACGTCGAAGCCGGGCACCGGCTTGGTGGGCGAGCCGGGCTGCACCGGCAGCGGCTCGATGCCCATGCAGTTGCTGATGGCGGGCCAGCCCAGCTCGGTCTGCCACCAGTTGTCGATCACGGGCACGCCCAGGATCTTGCCGGCCCACTCGATGGTGTCCGGGTCGCCCCGCTCGCCGGCCAGAAACAGCATGCGGAACCGGGACAGGTCGTATTGCTTGACCAGCGCCCCGTTGGGGTCTTCCTTCTTGATGGCGCGAAACGCCGTGGGCGCGGTGAACAGCACGTTGACCCGGTGCTCGGCGCACACGCGCCAGAAGGCACCCGCGTCGGGCGTGCCCACCGGCTTGCCCTCGTACAGGATGGTGGTGCAGCCTTGCAGCAACGGCCCATAGACGATATAGGAATGGCCCACCACCCAGCCCACGTCCGAGGCGGCCCAGAACACGTCGCCCGGCTGCGTGCCATAGACCGCCTCCATCGACCAGCGCAGCGCCACGGCGTGTCCACCGTGGTCGCGCACCACCCCCTTGGGCTTGCCCGTGGTGCCGGAGGTGTAGATGACATACAGCGGGTCGGTGGCGGCCACCGGCACGCAGTCGGCCGGAGCGGCAGCGGCCATGGCCTCGTCCCAGTCGATGTCACGCCCGGCCACCATGTCGGCCTTCAGCTCGGGGCGTTGCAGGATCAGGCAGGGCGTGGCCGGCACGCCGGCGATCTTCAGCGCTTCGTCCAGCAGCGGCTTGTAGGGCACGCTGCGCCCCGGCAGCAGCCCGCAGGACGCGGAAATCATGGCGGTGGGCTTGGCGTCCACCACGCGCTTGGCCAGCTCGGGCGCGGCAAAACCGCCAAACACCACCGAATGCACGGCGCCGATGCGCGCGCAGGCCAGCATGGCGACGACCGCCTCGGGCACCATCGGCATGTAGATGACGACCGTGTCACCCTTCTTGACGCCCATGGCCAGCAGCGCGCCCGCGCAGCGCGCCGTCAGCGCCTGCAGCTCGCGGTACGTGATCTTGCGTTGCGTGCCGGCCAGCGGGCTGTCGTACACCAGCGCCAGCTGCTCGGCGCGGCCCCGCTCGACGTGGCGGTCCACGCAGTTGTAGCAGGTGTTGAGCACGCCGCCGGCAAACCAGCGGTAAAAGGGCTTGCGCGAGTCGTCGATGACGCTGTCCCAGCGCTTGATCCAGTCGATGCCCTCGGCAATCCGGGCCCAGAAACCGGCCGGATCGGCCTGCGCTGCCGCAAAGGTTTTCGCGTAATTTCCTGTCGCGCCGCTCATCTCGTGTCTCCTGTCATCGCCGGGTTGCAAAGCCCCCGTGCCCGATGATAGTGCGGCAATATTGACAGCGGCCTGACAGGGACATGCAACTACCGGATCAGCGCCTGCCAATCCTTGAAGCGCGGGTGGCCGGCATCGCCCAGCCACTCGAAGCCGACCATCTCGGTGCTCACCAGTTCGCAACCGGCGGCCGCCAGGCGATCGTAAGCCGCATCGCGATTGCGTTCGGTGCGCGAGCCGCACGCGTCCGCCACCACCCACACGTCCCAGTCCCGATCCAGCAGGTCCAGCGCCGTTTGCAGCAGGCACACATGCGCTTCGCAGCCGGCCAGCAGCAGCGTGCCGCGCTCGGGCTCGGCGGGCGCGGGCTTTTGCAGGTGCTTGGGCAGGCTGCGGGCGTTGCCGCGCTGCGCCGGCGCGGGCGGCGCCAGCAGCGGCTGCAGCGCCGCGGCGCCGCTGAACGCCGCCTTGGCCACGACGCGCTCGCACAGTGCCGCCAGCGCCTCGTCGGTGGCGCCCAGCTTGTCGGGCACCTGCTCGGTCGCCCACACTGGCACTTGCAGCCAACGCGCCAGCTGCGCCAGCCGGCGCGCATTGGCCAGCACGGCCACGCCCTCGTGAATGGCCGGCATCAGCCGGGCCTGAAAATCAACCAGCACCAGTTGGCAGTCGTCGGCCTGAAGCAGCATCGCTCACCTCGCACATGGACGCTCGAAGAAGGGCACGCAAAGAAAAACGCTCCGAAGTTTGTAGCTACGGAGCGTTTGTTTATGCTGGTGGGTGATGCAGGGTTCGAACCTGCGACCCCTGCCGTGTGAAGGCAGTGCTCTACCACTGAGCTAATCACCCGCATCGCCTTTGCAGCGAAAGGCGAATTATAGCGTGCTTTCCCGGGCTCTCCACACGGTCTTGCCGCCGCTGGCCTTGTCGATCTCGGCCAGCACGGTTTCGTGCGCGGCCAGTTCGGCGGCGCTGGCTTGCAGCACCGGCAAGGCGATGCCGCTCAGGTCGACGCGCGGAGCCTGCTGGCCCGGCTGGCTGACGTCGCCCAGGTCGATCAGCAGGGCCTCCTGTCCGCGCGTGAGGTTGATGTAGACGTCGGCCAGCAGCTCGGCGTCCAGCAGTGCGCCGTGCAGGGTGCGGCCGGAGTTGTCCACGCCCAGGCGGTCACACAGCGCGTCCAGGCTGTTGCGCTTGCCGGGGTACAGCTGCTTGGCCATCGCCAGGGTGTCGGTGATCGATTCGACGAAGCTCTCGAACGCGGGCTGGCCCACGCGTTGCAGTTCCTTGTCGAGAAAACCCACGTCGAAGGCGGCGTTGTGGATGATGATCTCGGCGCCTTCGACGTAGCGCAGGAAGTCCTGCGCCACCTCGGCGAACTTGGGCTTGTCGCGCAGGAAGTCGTTGCTGATGCCGTGCACCTTGAGCGCGTCCTCGTGGCTGTCGCGCTCGGGGTTCAGATAGGTGTGCAGATTGTTGCCGGTGAGCTTGCGACCGATGAGCTCGACGCAACCGATCTCGATGATGCGGTCGCCGCCCTCGGCCGACAGGCCGGTGGTCTCGGTGTCCAGGACGATCTGGCGGGTCATACCCTGAAAGACTCGCCGCAGCCGCAGCGGTCGCGCTCGTTGGGGTTGCTGAACTTGAAGCCCTCGTTCAGGCCCTCGCGCACCCAGTCGAGCTGGGTGCCGTCGATGAACGCCAGGTTCTTGGGATCGACCATCAGCTTGACGCCGTGCTGCTCCAGCACGACATCGCCGGGCGCGATTTCATCGACGTAGTCGAGCTTGTAGGCCAGGCCCGAGCAACCGGTGGTGGTAACGCCCAGGCGCACGCCGACGCCGGCGCCGCGCCTGGCCAGATGTTCGCTCACGTGCCGCGCGGCGGCTTCGGACAGTTGGATGTTCATGGTGGGAATTTTGGGCGATCAGCCGGCATTTCAATGCCGCAAGCGTAGCGCCGATTCGGCCGCCCTGCTCGGCGCCGTACGGATCAGCTCGAAAACACTATCGAAACAGTAGCTGCCTGCGCTTGACCCATGCCGGCCAAGGCCTCATTTGGCCAAAATAAATCACGCCACGGGTGCGCCCTGCGGCGGTGTCACCATGGCGGCGCCCCCGGCGTGCGCGCGCAGCCGCGTCAGGGCCTCGCGCAGCGCTTGCAGCGCGCGGTCGACTTCATCTGGGGTGGTGAAGCGCCCGAAGCTGATGCGCAGCGACGCATGCGCGCGCTCGTCACCCAGGCCCAGCGCGCGCAGCACGTGGCTGGGTTGCTGGCTGCCCGAGCTGCAGGCGGAGCCGCTGGAGACGGCCAGCTCGGGGGCCGCCAGCATCAGGTCCTCGCCGCTCACGCCGTCAAAAGCCAGGTTGAGGTTGTGCGGCACGCGCTGCGTGGCGTGGCCGTTGAGGTGCACGCCGCCGAGCGCTTGCAGGCCGTCCAGCAGCCGCTGGTGCAGCACGCGCGCGTGGGCGCTGTCCTGCGCCAGCTCGGCGGCGGCGATGCGAAAGGCCTCGCCCATGCCGACGATCTGGTGCGTGGCCAGCGTGCCCGAGCGCAGGCCGTGCTCGTGCCCGCCACCGTGGATCAGCGCCTGCAAGTGCACGCGCGGCTGGCGTCGCACGTACAGCGCGCCAATGCCCTTGGGGCCATGGGTCTTGTGGGCGGTCAAGCTCATCAGATCGACCGGCAGGTTGCCGACATCGATCGGCAGCTTGCCGGTGGCCTGGGCCGCATCGACGTGAAACAGCACGCCGCGCTCGCGGCAAATGGTGCCCAGCGCGGCCAGGTCCTGGATGACGCCGATCTCGTTGTTGACGGCCATGACGCTGGCCAGCACGGTGTCCGGGCGCAGCGCGGCGGCCAACGCCTGCGGGTCGAGCAGGCCGTCGGGCCGCACGTCCAGCAGCGTGACGTCGAAGCCCTGCGTCTGCAGGGCGGCCATGGTGTCGAGCACGGCCTTGTGCTCGGTGCGCACCGTCACCAGGTGCCGTCCCTTGCCTTGGTGGCGCAGCGCCGCGCCGGTGATGGCGAGGTTGTCCGACTCGGTGGCGCCGCTGGTCCAGACGATTTCGCGGGCATCGGCGCCGATCAGCGCGGCGACCTGCCGGCGCGCCATCTCGACGGCCTTCTCGGCCTCCCAGCCCCACGCGTGGCTGCGGCTGGCGGGGTTGCCGAAGTGCTCGCCCAGCCACGGCACCATGGCAGCGACCACGCGCGGATCGACCGGCGTGGTGGCGGCGCAGTCCAGGTAAATCGGCAGCGGCGGAGTCATGGCCGAACGCGGGCGCTCTTGCAAGGCCCTGGGCCTGTCACTTGTTGGTCAGCCCACCCAGCGCAAACACCGAATTCGGCGCCGTGATGCGAATGGGCTTGACCACCGGGGCGGCCGAGATGGCGCGCTTGGAGGCGGGGCGGTCCTCCAGCTCGAAGCCGTTGGCGTGCTGCTCGTCCACCAGCTTTTGCAGCGAGACGGATTGCAAGAATTCAAGCATGTGCACGTTCAGCGCCGCCCACAAATCGTGCGTCATGCAGCGCCCGCCGTCGGCGCGGCAGTTTTCGCGGCCGCCGCAGTGGGTGGCGTCCAGCGGCTCGTCCACCGAGGTGATGATGTCGGCCACGGTGATGTCGGCGGCCTTGCGGCCCAGCGAATAGCCGCCGCCCGGCCCTCGGGTCGATTCGACCAGATCGTTGCGGCGCAGCTTGCCGAACAGCTGCTCCAGATACGACAGCGAGATCTGCTGACGCTGGCTGATCGCCGCCAGCGTGACCGGGCCGCCATCCTGGCGCAATGCCAGATCGATCATGGCGGTCACCGCAAATCGTCCCTTGGTGGTAAGGCGCATGGCCAACTCCTTGCTGTGATTGAATCTCGGCGGGGGTTGCCGCAATGCGCCCGCGGGGCAAGGTGGCGGCAAACAAACCCGAGTAATTTAATCAAGTATACAGCAAATCCGACTGAATCAAAGGGATTTTGTACAGCAGATGCACAAACCTTGATCCAGTTCAAGCCGCCGCACTGCCCTCGCCCGCCGCGCCCAGCACGCGCTGCTTGAGTTGCGCCAGCTGGTCGCGCACGCGCGCGGCCTGCTCGAACTCGAGGTTGCGCGCGTGCTCCAGCATCAGCTTTTCCAGTCGGCGCAGCTCGCGCGCCAGGTCTTTTTCGGACAGCGCCTCGGGCTCCACCGTCGCCGCGGCGCGCATGCGCTCGGCCTCGCGCCCGGCCTTTTCGCTGTACACGCCGTCGATCAGATCGCGCACCTGCTTGACGATGCCGCGCGGGGTGATGCCGTGATCATGGTTGTAGGCGATCTGCTTGGCGCGGCGGCGTTCGGTCTCGCCCATGGCCTTTTTCATCGAATCGGTGATGCGGTCGGCATACAAAATGGCCTTGCCGTTGACGTTGCGCGCCGCGCGGCCGATGGTCTGGATCAGGCTGCGCTCGGCACGCAAGAAGCCCTCCTTGTCGGCGTCCAGAATCGCCACCAGCGACACCTCCGGAATGTCCAGGCCCTCGCGCAGCAGGTTGATGCCCACCAGCACGTCGAAGGCGCCCAGGCGCAGGTCGCGAATGATCTCCACGCGCTCCACCGTGTCCACGTCGCTGTGCAGATAGCGCACCTTCACGCCGTTCTCGCTCAGATACTCGGTCAACTGCTCGGCCATGCGCTTGGTCAGCGTGGTGATCAGCACGCGCTCGTTCTTCTGCACGCGCTCGCGGATCTCCTGCAGCACATCGTCCACCTGATGCGTGGCCGGGCGCACCTCGACCTCGGGGTCGACCAGGCCGGTGGGGCGCACCACCTGCTCGACCACCTGGCCGGCGTGCTCGTTCTCGTAGTCGGCCGGCGTGGCACTGACGAAGATCACCTGGTGCATGCGCCGCTCGAACTCGGCGAACTTGAGCGGCCGGTTGTCCAGCGCGCTGGGCAGGCGAAAGCCGTATTCGACCAGCGTGGTCTTGCGCGAGCGGTCGCCGTTGTACATGGCGTTGAGCTGGCCGATCATCTGGTGGCTCTCGTCCAGAAACATGATCGCGTCGCGCGGCAGATAGTCCGTCAGCGTGGCCGGCGGATCGCCCGGCGCCGCACCCGACAGGTGCCGCGTGTAGTTCTCGATGCCCTTGCAGTGGCCCAGCTCGGCCAGCATTTCCAGGTCAAAGCGCGTGCGCTGCTCCAGCCGCTGGGCCTCGACCAGCTTGCCTTCGGCGATGAAGTATTTCAGCCGCTCGGCCAGCTCCAGTTTGATGGTCTCCACCGCGGCCAGCGTCTTTTCGCGCGGCGTGACGTAGTGGCTTGAGGGATACACCACGAAGCGCGGCACCTTCTGCTGAATGTGGCCAGTGAGCGGGTCGAACAGCGACAGACTTTCCACCTCGTCGTCGAACAGCTCGATGCGCACCGCCAGCTCGCTGTGCTCGGCCGGAAACACGTCGATGGTGTCGCCGCGCACGCGAAACGTGCCGCGCTGAAAGTCGATGTCCTGGCGCTGATACTGCATGCGCACCAGTTGCTGAATCGCCTCGCGCTGCCCCTGCCTGCCGCCCACTTTCAGGATCATCCGCATCTGCAGATAATCCTCGGGCGCGCCGATGCCGTAGATGGCCGACACCGTGGCCACGATCACCGTGTCGCGCCGCTCCAGCACGCTCTTGGTGGCCGACAGGCGCATCTGCTCGATGTGCTCGTTGATGGCGCTGTCCTTTTCGATGAACAGGTCGCGCTGGGGCACGTAGGCCTCGGGCTGGTAGTAGTCGTAGTAGCTGACGAAGTACTCGACCGCGTTCTTGGGAAAGAACTCGCGAAACTCGCTGTACAGCTGCGCCGCCAGTGTCTTGTTGGGCGCAAACACGATGGCCGGCCGCCCCAGCCGCGCGATCACGTTGGCCATGGTGAAGGTCTTGCCCGAGCCGGTGACGCCCAGCAGGGTCTGAAACGATTCGCCGTTCTCCACCCCCTCCACCAATAGCTCGATGGCGGTGGGCTGGTCGCCCGCCGGCGGGTAAGGCTGGTAGAGCTGGAAGGGCGAGTCGGGGTAGCTGACGAACTGTCCGCTGCCGAAGCCGACAACTGGAGGAACTTCGGAGACGTGCATGGACGTATTGTGAGGGCGCGAAGGGCCGCCCCAAGCAGGAAACCCGGCGGCAAGGCCGGGCAACCCCTACGCCTCGCTGGGTGTCAGCACCTGACGGCCAATGGCCGTGCCTTGCTCCAGAGCCAGCAGCGCCGTGAAGGCCTTGCTGAAAGGCATGCAGGTGGTTTGCATGGGCGGCAGGTTCTTTTCCTTGACGAGAGCCACCAACTCCTGCAATTCGCGCAAATTCCCAACGTACGTGCCTTGGTAGGTCATGGCCTTCAGTGGGACAAAGGGCGTTGAGATGTCGATGTGGCCGCCAAACAGGCCGACTTGCACCAGCTGCCCCCCCTTGGTCAGCAAGTCCATGCCGGTCTGCACCGTTTGGCCGGAGCCGACGCAATCGATCACCGCCCAGACCGCGCCGCCCGCGGCCTGCTTGAGCTTGCCGACAAGCCCATCCGTCTTCGGACTGAACACCGCCTCCGCCCCCGCCTTGAGTGCCGCGGCATGCTTGGCTTCGTCGGGGTCGATCACGAGAACGCCCGCCCCGCCCAGTGCCTTGATGAGCGCGATGGCCATCAGCCCGAGGCCTCCGGCACCAAACAGCACGACCTTTTCCTCATTGAGCACTTGCGGGTTGATCTTGCGAATAGCGCTGTAGGTCGTCAGGCCCGAACAGGCATAGGGAGCAGCCTGTATTGGGGACATGTCGCCGATGTCCACAAGGTAGCGCGCATCGGGCACCAGCACATGATCGGCGTAGCCGCCGGGCTGATAAATCCCCAACGACTTTCCGTTGAGGCAGAGATTCTCGTCGCCCCGGCGGCAGACCTTGCATTCACCACAGCCATGCCATGGATAGACGACATAGTTTTTCCCTACCTCCACGTCCTTGACCTGATCCCCCACGGCGATGACCTCTCCCGCGATCTCATGGCCCGGAGTCAACGGCAATTTCATGCCACGATCCATCATCGACAGCGTTTTCCCGTTCCCCAAGTCATAGATTCCGTGCCAGATGTGCAGGTCCGAATGGCACACGCCCGAGGCCAAGATGCGAATCAACACCTGATGGCCTGTGGGTTGAGGATTCGGGCGCTCGGTGCGAACCAAGGGTTTTTTCAATTCGGTGATATCAAAACTGATCATGTTTGTCCTCGAGAATAAGGCTGAAAGGCGTTTGGCAACGTGTGTCTGTCAATGCGGATCGGCAGGCACCGATTCATTCCCCGTGGTATTGAACGATGGTTTTGATGATGCAAAACTCTTCCAGCGCCAAGAAACCCTTTTCACGGCCATGGCCGCTTTTTTTGTAGCCCCCAAAGGGAAGCTCCACGCCGCCACCGGCACCGTAGCAGTTCAGGTAAACCTGTCCGCACTGCATTTTTTTGGCCATGCGCGTCTGGCGCCCGCCATCGCGCGTCCAGATGCCTGCGAGCAGGCCGAATTCGGTGTCGTTGGCCAGACGGACGGCATCTTCTTCGTCGACAAACGGCATCGCTGAAAGCACGGGCCCGAAAACCTCGCTGCAAGCCAGTTGGTGGTTCCGTGGCACCGGGCCGAACAAGGTCGGTGCCACGTAGTAGCCCCCCGCCGACACACCATCGGCCACCTTACCCTGCGCCAGAACAGGAACTCCGCTTTCTCTGGCGCGCTGCATGAAGCCTTCCACACGCTCCTTTTGTGCCCGATTGATCAGCGGGCCGCACTCCCTGTCCATCGCTGGCGTGCCGGCCGCCGTTTGCGCGAAGCGCTCGGCCACCATGGCGACAAAGCGGTCGTAGATGCTCTGCTGCACCAGCAGCCGACTTCCCGCCGAGCAGGTCTGGCCTCCGTTTTGGGTGATGGCTCGCACGACGAACTGCACCGCGCGCTCCAGGTCAGCGTCTTCAAAGACGATTTGGGGTGATTTGCCACCCAGCTCGAGCACGCATTTGATCAGGCTGTCAGCCGCAGCCTTTTGCACCAGCGTGCCGACTTCGGGAGATCCAGTGAAGGTCATCAGACTAATGCCGGCATGCGTGCTCAGCGCCACTCCGGCCTCTTCACCCAGACCCGTCACGATGTTGAGTGCGCCATCGGGCAAGCCGGCTTCCGTGGCGATGGCGGCAAACACCAGAGGCGTCAAGCAGGCATCCTCCGAAGGCTTGAGAACGGCGGCGTTGCCCATGGCAAGCGCCGGCACCACCGATCGGCCGAACATCTGCGCCGGATAGTTCCAGGGCAGGATGTGGGCAGTCACGCCGTAAGGCTCGCGCACCACGACGACATGGAAATCGTTCATGTACGGAATGTGCTGGCCATGCACCTTGTCCGCCGCGCCGCCATAAAACTCGCAATAGCGCGCCGCAACCTGGATATCCGTGCGCGCCTGAGAAATGGGCTTGCCCGTATCGCGCGCCTCCAGTTGCGCGAGTTCCTCGTGACGCGCGAGGATGAGTTCGGACATCCGGCACAGCACGCGCCCGCGCTCGGTGGCCGTCATCTTGCCCCAGGTTCCGGAGAGCGCAGCGCGCGCCGCCGCAACGGCGCGATTGACGTCCTCGGTGGATCCGCGGGCGATCTCGTCGAATACTTCACCGGTACTGGGGTCGAAAACAGGAAGCGTTTGGCCAGATGCTGCGGCAATCCATTGGCCGTTGATGAAATTTTTTTGCATGAGAATGGTTTCTTTGATGGTGACTCTGTATGCACTGCACCATGACGATTGCTAATGGATGGATGCATACATGATTTTTTCCTCCGTCGCCTCCAGACCATTGAATTCTTCGACGATGCGCCCTTGGCGAGATACCAGGATGCGGTCGGAGAGCAGCATGACTTCCGGTAGATAGGAGGAAATGACAACCACCGCCAGACCTTTGTCGGCAAGCCCGCGGATGATTTCGTGAATTTCCGCCACGGCCCCCACGTCGACACCGCGCGTGGGTTCGTCGAAGATCACCAGCTTGGGGTTCTGAATCAGCGACTTGGCGATCACCACCTTTTGCTGATTGCCGCCCGACAGTTCGATGACGTTGGCCTCGGCCGTCACCGCGCGTACGTTGAGCCTTTCGCGCCATTCCTGACCGACCTTCTTTTCTTCGGCACTCGAGGTCAAAAACCGCTCCAGGTGCTCCTTGGCCAGCACGCCCGCATAGATGTTGCGCGCGATGGACATGGTCTCGAAAAAACCGTCGACCTTGCGGTCTTCGGTGATGTAGGCAATGCCCGCCGCCACGGCAGGGGCCGGCACCCGGTAGCGCACAGGCTGATCGTTGAAAATCACCTTGCCGCCGTGGGTGTAGTCGCGCTTGACCACGCCCGCGACCACCTTGAAGGTTTCCGTGCGCCCCGATCCGATCAGACCGAATACACCGGTGATCTGGCCTGCAAACACCGAAAATGAGGTGTTTCTGACCATGGTGCCCATGCGCAGGTTCTGCACGCTGAGAACGCGCTTGCCCGCGGGACGCACAATCTCCTTCTTGCCGTATAGGGTATTGGAGAGGTCTCGCCCCACCATGGCGCGGATGATGCTTTCACGGTCGAAATTGGCGGTTTCATCGGTGATGATCAACTTGCCATCACGCATGATGGTGATCCGATCGGATATTTCCAGCGCTTCTTCCAATGCGTGGGAGATGAAGATGATGGAGACGCCGTTGCTCTTCAAACTACGGATCAGGTCAAAAAAATAGCGCTTCTCCTCGGGGGTCAGCGTCGCGGTCGGTTCGTCGAAGATGATGACCCGCGCCTTGTGCAATACAGCGCGCGCGATTTCCACCATCTGCTTTTGTGCGGCACCCAATTCGCTCACGATCTTGGTGGGATCGACGTTGAAGTTGAGCGATTGCAGCAATTGCTGCGAGGCGATGTAGACTGCGCGCAGGCGATTGAAGAGTTTTTCCTTGCCTAGATAGAGGTTTTGTCCCACCGTCATCGTCGGCACCAGGCTGGTCTCCTGGAACACCATGGCAATGCCTTCGCTCTGCGCCTCCACCGGGTTGCGGAAGTGCACCTTCTTGCCATCGAGGATCATCGCGCCTTCGGTGGGCTCGACCACGCCGGCCATGATCTTGGTCAAGGTCGATTTGCCAGCGCCGTTTTCACCGCATATGGCATGCACCTCGCCCTTGTTCAAGGTGAAATCGACGCACTCGACCGCCGGAACGCCGCCGTATTTTTTCGTGATGCCCTTGAATTCAAAAATTGGCGTCATAACGATATCCATCATTGAACGTCCGACAGCGGGAGATGCAAGACTCTGCCGGCCCCTTTGGACAAGACCAGCAGCATCCCGCGGTATTCGGTCACCGCCGTGACGCCATGGTGCAATCCGCCGACGCGGCTGTGCAATGAATATTGCGGCTGAAAATCCGCGTCCAAGCGAACCACCAAGCCGTAGGAGCGCGCCGGTGCCCAGGGCTTGAGAATCCCCATCTGACGCACCCCGCCTTGTTGCATCGGCTCGAAGAAGTCGTTTCCTGAATGGAGCGCCGGTGCAATCCAGTAATTAGGCTCCACCTGCTCCATCATCGCTTTTTTGAACCCGGTCTCGCGCAGCACGAATTCCACGAGTTGGTTGCGCGGGGCAAACACGGCGAGCCAGTACCCGCCCGCACGGGCGCGGGTCAGGCGCGCCGGATAACCCGGCAAATCCTGGTAGACGCCGCGAACGCCTGCTTGCCCCACCTCAACAATGCGGTGAGCCCAGGATTCCGAGGTGAAGATAGCCCCCCTGGAATCCACCAGCACACCATAGGCGAATCTGAGGCCTTGCCGAAGGACCTTCAGCTCGTTGCGTTCGGGGAAATATTGCAACACCCGTCCACTGTTGCCGTCGCTGAGCAAATCCCTGGACCATTGACCATACTCATGCCTGCTGGAGCCCTCGCTCACGACGATGGATCCGTCAGGATGTTCGCACACTGCGTTGATGCATCCGACAAACGACGCATCAGGCAGCCGATATTGCTTGCCACCCAGCGATCCGCCGATGAAGTGCAGGGTGTTGCTGGTCGCCGCCACCAGCCCGTTTCTGCATACCGCCAGCGCCTGAATCGGCTGGTCCAGCGTGGCGATTGCTTGTGCTTTCCCCGCCTCATCCAGCACCAGCATCGATGCACCACTGGCCACCACCAGTTGGTCATCGGCCGTCACGCAAAGATCCTCGAGGTGATCGGTTTCAAAAAATACCGCCGCCTCTTCGAGCAGGTGATTGGGCTTGAGGGGGCCATCGAGAACCGGCACCGAAGTATCCGCCTCGCCGATGCCGAAAAAACGGTCGCGCGCGCGCTTGAGTTGTTTCAGCATGACTTACCCTGCGCTGGTCGGATGTTGGATGAACTGCGGATCCGCGCCATCCAGGCGCAAACGCCCAATACGGTTGTTGGAAATCCCGCCTAGATAGAGATAACCCTTGTGCTCGCGCATCGAGGTGATCATCGGATGGTTCTCGCCGCTCTTGTCCCAATACGATTCAAGAACGGTCCCTTTCAGATCGCACTTGATGACGCAGCCGACGTTGATGTTGGGCGATAGCCATTCGTCCTGCCCCAAACGCTTGACCATGCGGCGCCTGAATCCGGGCCAGCGCATCGCCAGATCGAAGGACGGCCCCCTCATGCCCATCAGAGCGACCCAAAAATTGCCGTCCGAGGCGCGGTTGATGTTGTCAGGGTAGCCAGGCAGATCCGCAATCACCACCTCCACCTTGCCCTTCTGGGGGCCGTCGAACCAATAGCGGCTGATGCGGCAGGCCCAGCTTTCGGCAAACAGCAAGGACTGCCCGTCACCCGCCATGCACATGCCATTGGGGAAGATCAGATCCTTCAGCACCGTCTGGGTTTTGTTGGTCTTGGGGTCGTAGCAGATGATGCGGCCGTTGCCCCGCGCTTCCAGGCTGTCGACCGGCCACTCGCTCATCTCGTAGCGAATGGTCGCCTCAGAGAAAAAGATGCGGCCATCGCGTGCGATGTCCAGATCATCGGCCAGGCGCAAGCGGCTGTCATCGTTGACGGTGTTCCATGAGCGATTGGTCTCATCGGTGACCTTCTCCACGGCCCGATTGGCGCGCCGGACCCGATACAGCCCCATGCCACCCACGCAGACGTACAAGTCGCGGCTGGCGCTGAAGGCCATCCCCAGTGGCTGGCCGCCAATGTGGGCGTACACCTCCATCTGGGTGTAATCCGGCGCATGGAATTTCATGATGTCGCCGTGGCGGGTGCCGCAGTACAGATGATCATCGGCATCCAGGATCACGTCCTCGGGCGACTCGACCTGCCCCAGGCCAATCAGTTCGATGTGGCCAAGCTTGTTGTTGACCGCATAGGGCGTTCCGGGTGCAATCGAGGCCGCTTGCGGTAGCGGGAGATAACCGGGACTGACGTACAACTCGCGAATGGCCTTGCCCCGGTTCTTGAACCAGCGAATGTCCAGGGTCACCGCGGCGATCATGATCACGCCCAGGACGATGCGGATATAACCCGCCTGCACGGCCAGGCCACGCAGGCTGTTGGTGACAATCAGAATGATCAGGGTCCCGAGCACGGCCTTCATTGCCGAGCCTTTTCCGCCCCCTAGGCGAATACCGCCGAGCAAGGCTGCTGCCAGCACGACGACCTCCAGCCCCAGGCCGGTGTCCGCGCTGCTGCTGTCCACCCGCGCACCAAACAGGACGGCAGCGATACCGGCAAAAACGCCAGAGGCCACGTATGCCAATGCCGCGATGCGATTCACGGGTAGGCCCGAGTTGTAGGCCGAGCGACGCGAACCACCCACAGCAAGCAGACGCCAGCCACCGCGCATCCGCGTCAGGAAAAGGTGAAAGCCAATGGCAAAGACAGAAAAAATCCAGGTGGCCACCGGAAGATTGAGTATCTTGCCGCTGCCAAGGTAACTCCAAAGATCGGACTCTGGCAAGGTGGAGGCAATACCGACCGCCCATTTGAATTGGATCAGGTTATAAATGGCGCGCAAGACGATCAATGTCACAAGCGTGGTGAGAAAGGCACGGAGCTTGAGATAGCCGATGAGGACACCGTTCACTGCCCCCAGAGCAGCTCCCATCGACAAGGTAGCGCCAATAGCGGCAGAGGCCGGCCACTCCTGAACGTGAATCAGATACAACACGAACACGTTGCAGATCGCGTAGATCGACCCAACACTCAGGTCTATGCCACCAACAACCAGAACCACCGCCATGCCCAGGACGATAAAGCCCAGTTCACTGCCTTCCTGAAGAAATCCAGAAATCGTCGTGAAAGAGAGGAAATTCTCGACTATCGAAGCGAATGCGGAAATCACCAGCACCAGCACCAACAATGGAACCGCAGTCTCCATCCAGTTCTTGGAGAGCAATTCACCTATTGCGCGATCAGGCCAATATTTGTAGCGCAATCTATTGAATGCGTCAGATGTTTCCATTGACATATCTGCTGTCAGTCGATTTTGTTGAAGGCAAAACTCATCGCGCTTGATTGAAAAGCATCAAGCTGATTTAAAAGGGCGCCGAAGCTCAAGCAGCCGAAGGCGTCCCGGCGGGTGCCTTCGGCGTTGATTTATTTCAGCGAGTCGATGGACCAGCACTTGTGGCTGGACACATCAGCCTGCGTCAGGACGGACAGCGGTGTGTAATGCGCAACCTTGGTCTTCCCTGGCTTTTCACGCAGTTGCAGGGCCATCTGAATCAGGTCGTTGACGTCACGGCTTTGGCCTGGCACGTCGTAGCTGACGTAATGATCGAATGCCTTGGTCTGCAAGCCCTTGCAGGCCACCTCACCGCCGCCACCGCTGGTGGAGACAAGCACCTTCCCTGACTTTCCGGCGTCCTTGACAGCCGCACCTGTGGCCAGATCCGGGATATCCCACACGCCCATGATGGCGCACAGATCGGGATGTTGCTTGAGCGTCACTTCGGTGATCGACTTTGCCTTCGAGGAGTCGTAATTGCCGATCGATTGGCGCGCAACGACCTTGATGTCCGGATTCTTGGACAATACGTTGTTGTAGCCTTCCTGCATGTACACCGTCCAAGGAGCCGTGGTCGGGCCGTTGAGAATCAGTACCTTGCGCGAAGTGTTGGGGCCGCACTGCTTAACGACCCAATCGGCCTGGGTCTCGCCGATGACGGTGGCGTCGGCGCCGGCGAAGCCGGTGGTCATCGTCAGGCTCTTCATGTTCAGTTGAATGACGTAGATACCCGCGTCCTCCATCTGCTTTTCCAGTTTGGCGTATGAGGTCACATCGGGATTCTGGATGACGACCACGTCAGGCTTGGTTTTTTCATTGAGCAACTGTGTGAGGATCTGAACGCCGGCCGACGTATCGAAATTGGCATTTCTTACTTCGTAGCTGTAGCCCAGCCGCTTCGCCTGTACGCTCATCATCTTGGACCAACCCTCGGTCAGATCCAGTCCCATGAACACCGGGACGAAAACGACCCGCTTGTTCTTGAATACTTCATAGTAGCGCGTGCGTTCAGGATCCTTGATCGCACCGTCCTGCGCGTGGGCGACGCCGATCATGCCGACGATGGCGGCAAGGGTCAGGGCGACAAGCGATTTCATGCCCCGGCGGGATTTTTTCTTAAACAAAGTCATTGCATCTCCTTTGCAAATTTTCAAACCAATTCATCAACCAGAATGTGAAATTGGGGTTCGTCAGCGTGATTAAATATCCCCTTGTTGCGCCGCCTCCTCGTTTCTCGGGTTTAAAAAACTATCCACGGCAATAGCGATGAGCAAGATGATCCCTTTGAACAAATCTTGGATATCCAAGGGGAAATTCATGATGGTCATTCCATTGAAAACAATACCCACGAGCAGGGTACCCACCAGCACGCTCCAGACTCCGCCGCGACCGCCGGACAAGCCGATGCCGCCGAGTACCACAACAAGAATCACATCGTAAATCAACGAAAGATTATAAATTCTCGTATCCATCAGGTTGTTAGACGCCGCCATTACGAAGCCCGCAAGCAATGCGATCAACGCTGAGAGCACATACTGCAGAACCATGATCGGACGCACAGATATACCCGTAGTCCGCGCAGCGCTCGGGTTATCACCGATGGAATAAATGAATCTGCCGATTTTGGTTCTTTTGAGAAACCATCCGACAGCAATGAACATGAATGCAGCAACCAGGATGCTGCTTGGGATCCCCAGCACGCTCGATCCGCCGATCCAACGTAAAGGATTCATTCCGTCGGACCAAGGAACCATGTCCGCCTTTAGTATTCCCACCTGCCCCAAGCCCGCCAGTGCCAAGCCCATGGCGAGCGTGACAAACAAAGCAGGAATTTCAGCATAGGCCACCAACAGGCCGCTGATCCCGCCAGCGATGATTGCAAACAAAACCCCAGTCGCGATGGAAAATACGAGTCCATCGCCGCTGTCCACCATCGTCATCACCAAGGCGCTTGGCACAGCCATCAAAGCCACCATGGACAAATCAATACCACGCCCGATCACGACAATAGCCATGCCCAGTCCAAGTATAGCCAACACCGAAATCGATCGCATCATGGCGACCAGATTTCCCACAGTAAAAAAATTTGAGAGAAAAATTGAAAAACAGCAAAAAATTACGAGAGAAATTACAAAAACGATCGATTGCTGATCCAGTTTGATCTTGCGCTTGCTGGTCATTGGCATGAAATTTCTATGTGTTGCTCGATCTGATGAAATCGACCATCAAATTCTCCACGCGAATCTATGGCGATCTTTATCGGAAATACTCATGAACCCTCGATCAACTGGATACGATGGTCAACCCCATCTCTGTGAATCCCCATCGACCCGACGACGAACGTCGCCTTGGAAGATGAAGGTGCGCCGAGATGCGAAAGCCAGAGACCGACGGCAGCTCAATAAAAAATTTTCCAGACTTTCCGTAAGTTCAGTACAATGAACTTTGTCCCGCAAAGTGAACTGTCGTCACTCTATGAAGGACGTTACCGCCGATCAATTGGTACATTCCCTAGCAAAATTGGCATGAAATCTGCTTACGACACCCCTGCTCTTCGTCGCAGCGCACTGATCCTGGATGCTGTAGCGTCCAGTCCCACGTCTCTTGTAGCTGCGGATTTTTCGAAAAAACTCGATCTGCCCAAAAGTACGACACATGGGCTACTTTTGACGATGCAGGAACTCGGCCTGCTGAAGAAGGCCACCGATGGCACCTATCAAATAGGGCCAAAGATCATGCACTGGGCGCATGCCTTCCTGAACCAGACGAACCTGGTCCAGGAATTTCAGCACGTCATGCTTGATTACAGCGATCTCGACGATCACACAATTACCCTGAGCGTTCTAGACGGAAACAATGTTGTCTATCTTTCCTGCCGGAATAGCAGAGGGCCACTCGGATTTACATTCAAAATGGGTATGCATCTACCAGCCGCCTTTACCGCGACAGGCAAAATTATGCTGTCAGCATTGACAGATGAAGAAATACGTCTTCGCTTTGATCATGAATGGCCGGAAAAGATGACAAATCGCAGTGTTTCGAATATCGATCAACTGTTGACCGAAATACACCAGATTCGCAAATCTGAAATATCGTTTGACAATGGCCAGATACGAGAGGGAATGTTTTGCTTGGGCGTTGGGATCCGGGATTTTTCCAATCAAGTCATAGCCGGTCTGGCTCTCAGTCTTATAGAAAGTGAGGCTACCGAAAGCAACATTGATAGAGTCATCAGCACTCTTCGGAAAATTTCCGTAGATCTTTCGGAACGCCTTGGTGCACCAAGAATGAATATGCACCCCGATGACTGATCTCCACTTGATTGGAAAGCGCTCTCTCCAACGCCCTCTCGCCCCTAGCACCCGCTTCACGCGCGACCACTGCGCAAGCCGCCACAGCGACTCGATGGCGGCTTGGGTCTGTTCGTCCGCGCTGTCCACCTCAGATTCGTCACCATGCCCGCCTTCTCGCACAGGGTCTCGGTTTCTGGCGACCTGCTTGGTTGGCAGGGCTGCTCCAGAGCCAATCTGGCGTGCCTGTCACTACTGGGGCTCGGCATGCTGCTGCTTTGGCACCGTTGCCCGTGGAGCACGGCGCTGGTCGCGTGAGGGCCTTAGTGACGGCCTAAAATCGAAGCCTGCTCCCCGCAGGCACTCCATCGTCTTCAGCACTCTCTACAGGCTCTCCTCATGTCTCTATTCACCTCCGTCGAACTCGCACCCCGAGACCCTATCCTGGGTCTGAACGAGCAATTTGCCGCCGACGCCAACCCCAACAAGGTCAACCTGGGCGTGGGCGTGTACTTCGACGAAAACGGCAAGCTGCCGCTGCTGCAATGCGTGCAGGCCGCCGAAAAGGCCATGATGGCCACGCCCAAGCCGCGCGGCTACTTGCCCATCGACGGTATCGCCGCCTATGACGACGGCGTGAAGAAGCTGGTGTTCGGCGCCGAATCCGAGCCCTACCGCTCGGGCCGCGTGGCCACGGTGCAGGGCCTGGGTGGCACCGGCGCGCTGAAGATCGGCGCGGACTTTCTCAAGCATCTCAATCCCACGGCCAAGGTGCTGATCTCCGACCCGAGCTGGGAAAATCATCGCGCCCTGTTCACGCAAGCGGGCTTTGCGGTGGGCACCTACCGCTATTACGACGCGGCGACGCGCGCACTCAACTTCGAGGGCATGCTGGCCGACCTGAACGCCGCCGCGCCCGGCACCATCGTGGTGCTGCACGCCTGCTGCCACAACCCCACGGGCTACGACATCAGCGCCGCGCAGTGGGACCAGGTGATTGCCGCCGTCAAGGCGCGCGGCCTCACCCCCTTCCTGGACATGGCCTACCAGGGTTTTGCCGAGGGCATTGCCGAAGACGGCGCGGTGATCGGCAAATTCGTCGCCGCGGGCCTGACGTTCTTCGTCTCGACCTCGTTCTCCAAGAGCTTCAGCCTGTACGGCGAGCGCGTGGGTGCGCTGTCGGTGCTGTGCGCCGACAAGGACGAGGCGGCGCGTGTGCTCAGCCAGCTCAAGATCATGATCCGCACCAACTACTCCAACCCGCCCACGCACGGCGGCGCGGTGGTGGCCACGGTGCTGGGCGACCCGGCGCTGCGCGCGCAGTGGGAGCAGGAACTGGCCGGCATGCGCACCCGCATCAAGGCCATGCGCAAGAAGCTGGTGGATGGCCTCAAAGCCGCGGGCGTGAAGCAGGACATGAGCTTCATCACCACGCAAATTGGCATGTTCAGCTACTCGGGCCTGTCCAAGGAGCAGATGGTGCGCCTGCGCAACGAGTTTGGCGTCTACGGCACCGACACGGGGCGCATGTGCGTGGCGGCGTTGAACGAGAAAAACATCGACTATGTGTGCCAATCCATCGCGAAAGTGATGTGACGAACGCGCTCAAGATGCAGCAAAAAGCCGCGACTGCTCGCGGCTTTTTTCTTGATCCCGGTTGTTTGAAAACCACTATTTTTATAGCCGACAACGCTTGAAACACGCCGGCCAGAATCCCAACAACATCAATAGTCGTCATTGCTCCCCGCCGCCAGGCTCTCAAAGCGCGTAAGCGGCTTCAAGAAGGCCAGCTTGACGGTGCCGGTGGGGCCGTTGCGCTGCTTGCCGATGATGATCTCGGCCACGCCGGGCTCGCGCGAGTCCTTGTTGTAGTAGTCGTCGCG